>CETE01069842.1_pt1 | contig 12739 bp, 11 predicted proteins | sample 531241 | NCBI WGS metagenome assembly CETE01 (sample SAMEA2622336, study PRJEB7988) | marine metagenome | biome: marine biome (ENVO:00000447); feature: deep chlorophyll maximum layer (ENVO:xxxxxxxx); material: "saline water (ENVO:00002010), including plankton (ENVO:xxxxxxxx)" | depth 30 m
TGATATGAATGTTGTATAGTTGTGTCACAATATGCAGAAAATTATCGTCCCATTAATTCTTTTATTATTGGTTGGTTGCGCAACCGATATGCCTGTTGAATCATTCAGCCAGAGAGATATGAGTATAATATATAACTCTGCAGCTGATTTACTCGAAGAAAAAGAATATGAGTTGGCTGCAAGCGAATTTCTTAATATTGAGAGAGAATACCCATATTCAAATTGGTCAGAGCAGGCTCTAATCATGGCGTCATACTCTTACTTTGAAGGTAAGAGATACAAAGATGCCATAAGTCAACTAACAAGATACACTCAATTATATCCGAATGGAAATAACCTCGCGTATGCAAATTACTTGATTGGCCAATCATACTATTTACAAATAGCTAATGTTGGAAGAGATCAATATAATGCTAAACATGCACTTGAACGATTTAATGCTATCCTAGAAAGATTTCCAAATTCTGATTATGCGGCAGATGCTCGTCTCAAGAAAGATCTTGCTATAGATCATATTGCGGGATCAGTAATGGAAATTGGAAGGTTTTACCAAAAAAGAAAGCAGTTTACTGCTGCTATAAATAGATTCAAGGAAGTAATCTCAGAATATCAGACTACATCTCATATTGAGGAAGCGCTGGCACGATACTCCGACTCCTATCTCGCGCTTGGCATATATGTAGAGGCCCAAACATCTGCTGCAATTCTGGGCTATAATTACCCTAACAGTAATTGGTATAATTATATTTATGGTGAGCTGACGCAAGCCGGTCTAAAACCCAAAGAGGAACCAGAAACATGGATTCGTAGGGTTTGGAGAACAGATAAGTAGAGTTTATGGATGCTTTTATCATTATTTATCAAAGACGCGATATTCATAAATAACATTGAGATAGATTTCAAGGATGGTTTAGTGGTGTTCACAGGTGAAACCGGTGCTGGTAAGTCAATTATCATGGAGTCAATATTATTGGCGCTTGGGGGCAAAAGTAATCCGAGTATTGTAAATAATTCATCTGACTCAGCGACCTTTGTGCTCACGTTAAAAAATTACCCAAAAATCATCAATATATTTCATGAGTTAGATGTTGAAGATAGCGATGAAATGCAAATAAAAAGAGTTCAATTTAATGATGGTAGAACCAAATCATATATAAACGACATTCCTGTTAGTTTAGCCACCGTAAAAAAGCTATCTTCTTACTTAGTTGAATTTCATGGCCAAAATGAAGATTTGAGCTTTATCAATCAATCAAATCATATTGATATCATTGATTGCTTTGGTGATCATTCTGCCGATATTGATCGAATATCTGAGATAAGTTCTGAAATAAAAAATATACAAAATGAAATCATGGAAAAGAATAAAATCTTAGATCAAACAGCAAGTCAAAAAACATATTTAGAGGAAATTTGTAAGGAGATTGAGGATCTTAATCTTGAATATGGGGAGGAGGATAGACTTCTACAGCGAAGAAAATTATTATTAGAAGGGTCTCGTGTTATAGAAACACTATCGAAAATTACAGCACTAATAAACGTAGACAATGGAGTAGGGGAGCTAAATGGTATTGCTCAGAGAGAAATCTCAAGACTCGAAACCTTACAAAATAGCGAAATAATTATGATAGACAACGAGCTGTCCAACATTGATGAGTCACTATCAAAAATAAGTACCTTAATTGAGAAGGTGCAGGACCAAATGGGCCTTGACAATAATGATCTTGAAGCCGTCGAGAAAAGGCTTTTTGGAATAAAATCAATATCAAGAAAGTATAATATCCCGGCGGATGAAATTTTAAGTTTTTTTGAAACAACCTTAGAACAACTAAATAACTTAAACGACGGAAAAGAGGAAATAATAAAGATGGAGGAAGGCTTGCAGAAACTATGCAGCCAGTATGACGATATTTCAATAAAGTTATCCAAAAAAAGGGAACTGATAGTAAAAGAGTTCGATAAGAGGCTTCTCGATGAATTAAATGAATTAAAATTTCCATCAATACAAGTAAAAACAGCGATTTGCAGGAATTCAGAGGAAAAACGGGGTCCAAAAGGTATTGATGAAGTCAGTATCAAGGTATCAACAAGTAAAGAACGAGAACCAGAATTAATTACAAAAATTGCATCGGGAGGAGAGTTATCCAGGATAATTTTAGCAATAAAATCTATGATGTCGACGACACACAACGTAGACACATTAATTTTTGATGAGATTGACTCTGGAGTTAGTGGATCCACAGCATCTGCTATTGGAAAAAAATTAGCATCACTCTCTAAAACATTGCAAATATTCTCTGTAACACATTCACCGCAAGTTGCTTCAAAAGCAAACCACCATTACTTAATCAAAAAAAATGATAATCAGAAGGATGATTTTTCAATAGAGGTTACTGAGATTGAGGAGGTCGAGCGGATTGAAGAGATTGCAAGGATGCTATCTGGTGAAAAAATTACAAACCAAGCTCGTGAGGCTTCTAAAAGCTTGATATATGAAGATGAATAAATACACGAAAAGCAGTGACTTCTTAAAGAAAGAATTTGATAATCTATCAAGAACAGAAAAAGTTGATTTTCTGAGAGACCTTGAGAGTTTTCTCAAAAATCAAGACAGTGCTTATTATCAGAGTAATATTTCAAACGTGTCTGACGCTGAATACGATAAGTTAAAATTATTATATGATAAACTTATTACAAATAATCCACAAATAAAGGGAAGTGGCTATTTAGATAGTGTTGGCTATAAACCATCTGAGAAGTTTGAAAAGGTAAATCATAAAGTTCCCATGCTCTCACTATCGAATATTTTTGACAGTGATGGGGTTATCGATTTTATAGAGAGGGTGCGTAGGTATCTTAGTTTAGGTTCAAATGATAATTTAGAAATCGTATCTGAACCAAAGATAGATGGTCTCTCAGCCACACTGATATATATCAATGGCAATTTGCATGTTGGCGCAACAAGAGGGGATGGAAGTCAGGGTGAAAATGTGACCCAAAATATAAAAACTATATCAAATATTCCACATAAGATTGAAGACCCAAATGTCCCTGAGATTATCGAAATACGTGGTGAAATTTATATGAAAAAATCAGATTTTTTTGAGCTAAACGAAAGGATGCAAAAAGAGGGTAAACAAACTTACGTTAATCCAAGAAATACCGCTTCTGGTTCACTACGACATCTCGACGTTAATGTCACAAAATCAAGAAAACTGTACTTTTTTGCCTATGCCTGGGGCGAGATATCAACCAATATTGCTGGATCTCATTTTGAGATGATAGGTTTATTCAAGAAATGGGGATTTGACGTAAATCCATACACCAATTTAAATAATAGCTATGAGGATTTAATTAGATCATATGATGATTTAAATGATATCAGGTCTTCGCTTGACTACGACTTAGATGGAGTTGTCTATAAGGTAAACTCGTTAGCTTATCAAGATAGGTTAGGCTTTATCTCAAGGTCACCTCGATGGGCAATAGCCCATAAATTTCCATCAGAAAAGGCCACCACAAAAATTCTTGATATTGAAATTCAGGTTGGGCGTACTGGGTCTCTGACACCCGTTGCAAAACTCGAACCCGTGAATATTGGGGGTGTGGTTGTAAGGAATGCTACACTTCACAACGAAGACTTCATAAAAGGACTGAATAGTGAAGGCGAGAGTATAAGAGATGGGGCTGATATCAGAATTGGAGATCAAGTTCAGATAATTAGGTCAGGCGATGTAATACCGAAAGTTGTCGATGTAAATATGAAAGATAGAAACAAAGACTCAGAAGAATTCATTTTCCCTGAGAATTGTCCTATTTGTGGAAGTTCAGCTGAAAGAGAATTAAATGAATCTACTGGTAAAGTATCGTCAGTTAGACGATGCACGGGCGGCCTTTATTGCAATAGTCAAATTCTAGGTAGCTTGGAATTTTTTGTATCAAGAGACGCAATGAATATCGAAGGTTTTGGTGGTAAAAGTATGGAACTTTTTTATGATATGGGCCTTGTAAATGAGCCTGGTGATATTTACACACTTCAAGACAGGCAAGCGCGGGATCAAGTTGATATACTTTCACTGGAGGGCTGGGGTGAATTATCGATGAATAATCTTTTTCAGAGTATTAATGAGAGAAGATCAGTGAGTTTGGACAAATTCATTTATTCCTTAGGCATAAGGCATATTGGTGTTAATAACGCGAAGTTGGTATCGCAGCAACTAACTTCCATTGAAAATTTACTTTCCACAATTGAGAAAATTCATCATGACCGAGATGATGCCCTTCAGGCCTTCATCCAAAATGATGGTTTAGGGAAAGTCGTTATAAGCTCATTCTTGAGTTTTTTACAAAATGAAAGAAATGTTAGTATTTTACGAAACTTACTAAAATCTATTCGGGTAACTGACGTAATAAATGTAATTTCAGAAGATACAGCAATAAGTGGGCTAAGTCTTGTTTTCACAGGGAAATTTAGTTCTATGTCACGCTCTGAAGCAAAAGATCAGGCAGAAAGAATGGGAGCAAAAGTATTAAGCTCAGTATCAGCACGCACAGATATATTAGTAATAGGGGAAGACCCAGGATCCAAAATAAAAAAAGCAGAAGAGCTTGGTATAAGAATTATTGACGAGAAAGAATGGCTTTCACTGGTTGATTTTTAGATTGGTAGGGTTGCGTTTTTTAACCAAGCTCTCTGATCTTTTTTAAGCTTTGAGTTCACTCTTTCATAAACATTTGTATGATATTTATTAATCCAATCAAGTTCAGTTTTGTTTAGTATATTGAAGTCGAATAATTCACGCTCAAATGGAATATGGGACAAGATTTCAAAGCAAAGATTATTTTTTATTTTTTTATCTTTTTTTAGGACCATAATATTTTCTATTCTGATCCCGAGCGAGCCCTCTATGTATATACCTGGCTCATTAGAAAAAACCATATTTTCTTGAAAGTTTACTCTTTTTTCTTTTGGTGATATTGAGAGTATTCCGTCGTGTACAGAGAGAACGGATCCAACACCATGTCCTGTTCCATGATTATAGTCATAGCCATATTTTTTTGTAATGCTTCGAGCAACGTAATCTAATTCAGCACCTTTGGTATTTTTGTTAAATGACTTACGTGCTAATGCAATGTGTGCTTTTAGAACAATAGTATACAATCTTTTTATTTCTTCGTTGGCTTTACCGATTAGAATCGTTCTTGTTACATCTGTTGTTCCGTATATATACTGCCCCCCACTATCAATGAGCAGCAAGCCATTCCCTGATATCTTCTTATTTGTTTTTTTTGTCGCACTATAATGAATAATAGCCCCATTTTCATTGAATCCAACAATTGCTGGGAAGCTTGGTCCAAGGTAATTAGGTTGTTCTTTTCTGAAATGTTCTAAGCTTTCAACTATTCTTAACTCGTCACAATTATCCAAAAGTTCTTGTTTTTTAACCCAGTAAAGAAAATTGCACATGGCGATGGCGTCTAATTCGTGTGCTTTTTTGAAAGACTCTAACTCTATTGAATTCTTTACAGCCTTACCATGATTGATATCGTGCTGATGTATAACTTTAATATTTAGTTTTTTAAAAATTTCTTGAACAAATACTGTGGTATATTTTTTATCAAGTTTCACTATTTTTATATTTTTTAATATATTGGTTATATCTCTCTTAAAATTCTTCAAATCAAAAGTTCTTATGTCTGTATCTATTTTTGCCGCGTCATTCTTATTAATGAGGCCATTCTCAATGAATAAGTAACAATTATTGACTGTAACTAAACAAAATGCTGGGACTACTGGTGTATATTCATTTCTGTAAGCCCTCAGATTTGTAAATGATGAAATAAAATTATTATCTCCAACGAACAAAGCTTCATCTTGACTTTTAAGAAACTTATCTCTCAATTCCTTCAGCTTTTCAGCTCGTTTGATTCCAGAATATCTAATTTTATGGTCAGAAATTACCACTTTTTTCGAGCTTGGTCTTTTCAACCATATTTTATCGACAAGGTTATTGGGAATAGACTTTAATTTTATATGATGGTTTTCAAATCTCTTGATGAAAGTCTCTATTTCCGCTATTGAAAATAACTCAGGATCATAGCCAACTATACAATTTTCTGGTAAATTCGTCTCGATCCATTTTATGTAACTCTGCATACTCATTTCATTTATCTCGAATATATTACTATTCACTTCTATCTTTGCTTGAAGCGTATACCTCCCATCAATGAATATGCTGGCCCCTTGTAATGTTATAAATACTAGTCCTGCTGAACCACTGAAATTAGATATATATTTGATCCTTTTCTCGTGTGGTTTCAGGTCATTATCTAAGAAATGACTTCTCATTGGTATCATATAGAGATCAATGCCTTCTTTGAGCATTTCCACTCTAAGATTATTTATTTTTTCTATTTCAGTCATACATTTTTTGAATTGCTTTTCTTTTATGGGAATAAATCTTATGCATGCAATTTATGCATACCTAATAACTATTTTTTGAACTACTAAACAACATTTTTAATACTATATATCAACTATAAGAAACTTTATTCTAAAAATATAAACCAGAAAGGGAAAAAATGGAAATTTCAAGTTATTCAATCAGCTTAGCTAGTGGATTTTACGGGCTAAGTTTCAGTTCAGAGAAAAAACAAAAGGCCCAAATTAAAGCAGCAAAAGATTTCGCAAGAAATGAAGGTATCGCAATCGGCGATGTACTATCATCATTAAATAAGACATCAGTCAGTAAGCGTAACTAAACACGCCATTATGGTGGTTTACACAAAACAGCGACAAAATAAATGAAATACTTATTTAATAATTCTCATGATTTTTTTCAGGCCTTAATCACAACAATTAGGCAGGATATCAATAATAATACCTACGTAAAACGCTCTTTTAAAGAGGTATACGCTGAATGCCATAAGAATACAAAGAAGAGTATATCATCAAATTAGTCATGGAGCTAATTTTATCAAAAACAAACTCACCAAACGCGTTATATACATGGAGCTCTCAAAACATAGGTTACCCATCCATTAAGAGTGTATTCTTTTAAGAGCGTGAACCCCAGATTTTGGTAACAAACTTTGATCTTTCTTTTCTGTTCTCTTGTGAAACCAGATGCTATCAAAATCCCATTACTTGATATAAGATTTGAGATAATGTGTCTTGCCTGAATGATAATATTTGCGAAAATATTAATCATAATAAGATCGAATTTTCCCGAATTCCTAAGCTTATGTGACTCTTTAGTAATGTCTAGGATCCCAACGCTTACCTTATTTTTACAATCGTTTTTGATGATATTATTCCTAGCTACTTCAATAGCTTTTTTGTCATGATCAATTCCAATGCCTTTGCATTTCCATATTTTGTTGGTAGCAACAGAGAGCAGCCCGCTTCCTGTTCCAATATCGAGAAAATACTTTACATGAATAATTTTCTTTATATCCAGTAGTGCATTCACGCATCCAGCTGTTGTTCCGTGGTGACCAGTTCCAAATGCCAGGCCTTCATTCACGCAGATATTGATTTTTTTGTATTTATCTTTTTTGTAGCTATCATTGTGAATGTATAATCCATCGAAGCTAAGTGGTTCGAGTAATTTTTGGCTTTCCAAGACCCAGTTCTTATTTTCTAGCTTATTAATTTGAAATCCCTGAGATGAGCCAAATAGCTTAGATACTAAATTTTTTATAGAAGATTTATCTTTTTGATCAAATAACAGATTATAATATAATTCCCCATTACTTGTATATTGTGAAATGGACAGGACCTTTTGTGAGAATAAAAAATCATCATCAAATTGGGAGATAGATTTATCAGATTTAATCAAAACCTCAATTATATCAGTCATTATTCACTAACTCTAAATATGATGCCAGAACAATTTTTTTACCCGTTTTAAATTCAACCTCAATTCTGTCACTATCACAATCGATTACTGTGCCATAACCAAATTTTGTATGAAATACTCTCTGATTAGGGCTAATGTTGACATCCTGATTGAACGTTAAATCATCATACTCAAGATTATCAAAGTGTCCTATGGCCTGCAGCCTCTCCAATGCCGTGCGGCCATTAGTATAATTTTTTTGGTTATAATTTTTATCAGGAAATGATGAGTACTGCTGATTATAGCCATCATAGATCAATTCTTCTTCAATAAATTCAGGTCCAATTTCAGATAGAAATCTTGACGGGATTGATTGCGTGTAATTACCATAAACCCTTCTATTCTGCGCATGAGATAAGAATAAATATTTTTTTGCGCGCGTAATACCAACGTGCGCTAAGCGACGCTCTTCCTCTAATCCTACATTACCTTTTTCATCCAATGATCTTTGGTTTGGAAAAACCCCTTCCTCCATTCCTGGTATAAAAACATAATCGAACTCCAATCCCTTGGCGGAATGCAAGGTCATCAGATTAACCTTACTTGTATTGTCATCATTATCAACATCCATAACAAGCGAAACATGGTCAAGAAATTCGGCTAGTGATTGGAATTCTGATAATTGGCCAACCAGTTCCTTTATATTTTCAATTCTGCTCTCAGAATTAGGTGTTTTTTCATTTTCCCACATCGCGATATAGCCTGAGTCTTCAAGTATCAACTTGGTCAATGTAATATGATCTACTTTATTTATTTTTTCACGCCAACTATCAACCATAGATATAAAAGATTTAAGCTGTGTGCGCGGGTTTGAGCCTAATTCATCAGTATCGATTATCTTTTTTGATATGTCATATAGTGAGACGTTATCTCTGCGTGCTGCATCATTTATTTTACGAAGGGTTGTGTCCCCAAGTCCTCGTCGAGGTGTATTTATAACACGTTCAAATTTTAAATCATGATTGGGATTTGCAACGAGCTGTAGATACGCAACTACATCACGTATTTCTTGCCTCTCATAGAATCTTGGCCCCCCAATTACTCTGTAAGGAATGCTACTTATGATAAATCTATCCTCAAATTCTCTCATCTGGAAGCTGGCCCTGACAAGTATCGCTATGTTATTTAAATTTTCATTTTTTGATATAATTGTATCAATTTCATCGGATATGAATCTTGCCTCATCTTCGGCACTCCACAGACTTTTAATTTTTACCTTATCACCGTCATCCTCTTTGTAGGAGGAAAGCTCTTTTCCAAGTCTGTCTTTGTTATTTGATATTAAACTCCTCGCGGCACCGAGTATATTTTTTGTAGAGCGATAATTCTTTTCAAGTCTGATAATTTTTGCTCCCTTAAAATCCTTTTCGAAATTTAAGATATTATTTACGTCAGCCCCTCTCCAGCCATAGATTGATTGATCATCATCACCAACACAAGCAATGTTCAGGTTTCTTTGGGATAGTAATTTAAGTAGTAAATATTGAACACTATTTGTATCTTGATACTCGTCAACAAGTGTGTAAGAAAAGATTGATTGATATTTATGGAGTAAGTTATCATTCTCCTTCAGTAGCTTTAATGGTAGAAGTAGTAAGTCTCCAAAATCTGCTGCATTTAACCTTGATAGTCTTTTCTGATAACTGCCATATACATCGATACTTTTTTCGTGACCTATGATATCAGACTCACTCTTTGCAACCTTTTCAGGTGGGAGCCCTTTATTTTTCCAATTTTCAATTTGTGATAAAAAATATCTTGGCGGAAAACGCTTTTCGTCGATATTTAGTGTTTTTATTACTTCTTTAATCACTTTTAATTGATCATCGGTATCTAATATTGTGAAATCACTTTTGAGGTTTGCTTCTTCAGCGTGCATCCTTAACAACTTAGCGCCTATGGAATGAAATGTACCTAACCAGTTCATCCCTTCGATTGCACTACCAATAATGTTTCCAATTCGCACTTGCATTTCTCTTGCTGCTTTGTTCGTGAATGTTACTGCAAGTATATTTGATGGGAAGGCTTTCTTTTGATCAATTATATGAGCAAGTCTGGAAGTGAGAACTCTTGTTTTTCCAGTGCCGGCACCAGCTAATATCAGAAGCGGTCCTTCTGTATGCATAACTGCAGCTTTCTGTTGCTCATTGAGATCTGAAAAATAATTGGGACTCATATTTTCATCATATTAGTAAGAGGGTGGGTTGCAATATTTATATGGTTCAAATACCAACTATTCACGTATTTTTGTTAAATCAATTAGATGATTTATACAGAAAACTCGGATTGATGACGTTAAGTTTTTCCTGCTGCCTTTTTTTTCAATAATCTCAAGCAATTTTGGGATAGAAGTATTTTTCTCCATAGAAATACTCTCCAAGATCTTCCAGAATTCTTCTTCAAGGGAGATGCTTGTACGATGCCCAGCAATCGTGACAGAACGCTTTTTCATTTATCATATCATTTTTTTTGGGTCTACAAGCGAGTCAAATTCAACTTCATTGACATAACCAGATTTAAGCGCCTCTTCTTTCAGTGTTGTATTGTTCCTGTGAGCTGATTTGGCGAGTTCTGCTGCTTTATCGTAGCCAATTTTAGGCGCAAGCGCGGTTACAAGCATAAGAGATCTCTCGAGGTTTAACTTAATATTTTCGTGCCTTGCCATGAGACCATCAACGCAATTTTTTTCAAATGATATTGCTGCATCCGTCATGAGCTTTACCGACTGTAAAAAATTGAATGCCATCATTGGGTTAAAAACATTCAACTGGAAATGCCCCTGACTGCCCGCCATTGAAATAGCAGTATTATTGCCAAAAACATGCAAGCAAACTTGTGTAAGGGACTCGCATTGTGTTGGATTAACTTTACCAGGCATTATTGATGAGCCCGGCTCATTTTCTGGAAGAGCTAATTCACCAAGTCCAGCCCGAGGACCACTACCAAGAAATCTTATGTCATTAGCTATCTTAAAGAGTGATGCTGCGACCGTATTTATTGCGCCGTGAGCCATGAGCATAGCATCATGCGCTGATAGAGCCTCAAACTTGTTGGGTGCGCTTGTAAATTTTTTGCCTGTTAGTTTTGAGATACTCTGAGCTATTTTAACCCCAAAGTCTTTTGGCGCATTCAGACCAGTTCCAACGGCAGTTCCGCCTTGTGCTAATTCCATTAGTTTTGGCAGCGTATCTTTTATTCTATCAATACCGTTATTAACCTGCTGAGCATAACCAGAGAACTCTTGCCCAAGTGTTAGGGGTGTGGCATCTTGCGTATGAGTTCTTCCAATTTTTATAACCTGCGTCCACTCATCGGATTTTTTCTTAAGCTTTTTAGCGAGCGATGACAGTGCGGGTAGCAACGTATCCAATATCTCTGATGCACAGGCAATATGCATAGCGGTTGGATAAGTATCGTTTGATGACTGAGACATATTACAATGGTCATTTGGATGAACTGGTGATTTTGAGCCCATTTCACCTCCCATCATTTCTATCGCTCTATTTGATATGACCTCATTAGCATTCATGTTTGATTGGGTCCCAGAACCAGTTTGCCAAACAGAAAGTGGAAAATGATCATCGAGTTTACCATCAATTACTTCATTGGCAGCTTTTATAATATTTTTTCCAATATCTTTATCAAGAATACCATAACCCATATTAACTTCAGCCGCGGCAGCCTTGACAATACCAAGGGCTCTAATAACAGATTTTGGTTGCATTTCCCATCCAATATCAAAATTTTTGAGCGATCGTTGTGACTGTGCGCCCCAATATTTACCACAATCTACTTCGATTTTACCAAAAGTATCTGTTTCAATTCTTTTATTCATGATGCCCTCATTTATTCGTCTCTTTCATAAATTCTTTTATTGATACAATCTCAGCCGTTTTTTCATATTCCCCTCTTTTTTCTTCGTATTCACACGTGAGATTTTCATTCGCCAGTTGTTGACTCACATCAAACATGTGACTGTCTTGTTGTGGTTTCAACATAAAATCAATACCAAAATTTACAGCAGGATCAAAAAATCTGGTCATTGCAGTGTAGGGTATAATAATTCTCTCGGGTTTATTATCAAAATGTAAAGTCACTGAGAAATGATTTGATTTAATCTCAAGTTCACTAAATTGGTGCTGTAATACTACAGTCATCTCTTCTTTAAATTTATTCTTTAGGCTTTTTGATATAACAACTCCACTCTCGTTGGTTGAAAAGGTAATATAAATATGATGCTCACCTGGTAATCCATTATTTTTTTTTATTTTTTTCAGTACATCAACAACGACGTTAATCATGGATTTATTTATTATGTCATTATATCCTATGAGATCTTCTGTCATTTATGGGTTCTCACCACTATGTAGTTACAATTTCTAGTTTTCACCAAACCATTCCCAAATAACACTTGCCATTATATCACAATCTGTTTGCCCGGCATCAATAACAGCTGCTGCACCAATTGTACCTCTTTCCCATGCTAATTCTTGCCTTTCATTAAGGTGATCTAACTCACTTGAGTAGCGTTCAAATCTTGGGCTAATCATTAATCTATCTATAACTGTGTCATAATATTGGTTATCAAAACAATACTCCTCATAAGCAAAAATCTGTGTCCATACCCCGCCCAAAACTGCAATTTCCTCATTCGCAACTTCTACATCATGAAATGCGAAGCTAGAATTTACTATAAAGAGTAATGCAATTATACTTTTTACAATCGTTTTCATAGTTGGTCCTATCAGCAGTATATTTTGATATTAGTACAATAACACTAAACAAGCATATAAAAATTAAAATAATATACTTATATCCAAGTAAAAATATGGCTATTT
>CETE01034311.1_pt1 | contig 12724 bp, 8 predicted proteins | sample 531241 | NCBI WGS metagenome assembly CETE01 (sample SAMEA2622336, study PRJEB7988) | marine metagenome | biome: marine biome (ENVO:00000447); feature: deep chlorophyll maximum layer (ENVO:xxxxxxxx); material: "saline water (ENVO:00002010), including plankton (ENVO:xxxxxxxx)" | depth 30 m
GATGAAGTGGACAAAAAACGTGAGCTAAAGCGGTTTGCTTCAAGCGTTCCCGTGTTAAAGGATTGTATGAACTTCGGCCGTCTCTTTAATGTTGCGGCCAAACGTGCATCAAAATGACGTAAATTAAACGAATCACCGATAAGATAAATCAAGGGCGCTTGGTTACTAAAAGCCTAAGTTAAGGTACACTTAGCGCCATGAAAATACTTCTTGAAGATACTATTCCGTTTGGCACCGATTACCTTAATAGCGTAGGTGAGATTGAAACCTATGCGTGGCAATCTCTTGTGCCTGAAATGCTGCGCGATGTAGATATTCTTGCGCTACGTTCTACCACCAAGGTTACCCCTGAACTGCTGACCAGCGCTAGCAAGCTCAAGTTTGTTACTACGGCAACGGCGGGGACCAATCATTTAGATAAAACGCATTTAGATAGCGTGGGTATTATGCACAGCAGTGCAGCAGGCTGTAATGCCGTAGCGGTTGCCGAGTACGTGTTGAGTGTTTTGCTGCACGCGCAAAAAGCCCAAATGCTCGATTTATATAATGCGACAGTGGGAATAGTAGGTGCTGGTAATGTGGGAACTGCATTATCAAGAATTTTAATGGCAATTGGCGTTAAACACTGTCTGTATGACCCGCCGCTACAGCAAGCGCTAACAAAATCTGGTAAGAAGGAGCATAACGGTCAGTCATTTGTAGACTTAGCGCAAATAGCAAAGTGCGATGTTATCTCGCTTCACGTGCCTTTTATTAAAGGCGGCGAATATCCTACATATCAGATGATAGACGAAGCGTTTCTGGAAGGATTAACGTCAAACCAGCTGCTTATAAATGCATGCCGGGGTGAGGTTATTGATGAAGTGGCACTACTTAGCGTACTTCAATGGGAAAAACCGCCAACGGTGGTACTCGACGTATTCGACAATGAGCCTGCCATAAATACAGCATTATTTGACTATGTTTGGTTCGTTACACCACATATTGCGGGGCACTCTGTAGAAGGCAAAGTGCGCGGTACGCAAATGATTTACGAGCAAATTTGTGACGTAGTGGGCAAAGCCCCAGATAAATTGCTTAGCGACTTTTTAGAGAAAACCAACCCGATCAAAGCTGCGTTAAATTCGCCAGAGGCAACGCGGTTGTCTGTTGATGATCTCATTGCCGTATTCCACGATGTGTATGATGTAGCTATTGACGATAAGATAACGCGAAATGCGTTTGCGTCAGGCCATAATGAAACGCCAGAGACACACATTGCAAATACGTTCTCTACATTGCGTAAGCAATACAGAGTGCGTCGCGAGTGCAGCGCCTATGCGTTACACTTGCCAAAAAACACCAGTAAGCAAATCCAAGATACATTCACCAAACTGGGCTTTCACGTAAGTCTGGTTTAGTTATTTTTACATTAGGAGCAAAAAGCATTATGTCGCAAGCGTTTGACGTAGCGGTACTTGGCGCCACAGGTTTAGTGGGCCAAACCATGATTGAACTATTAGAAGAGCGAGACTTTCCGGTAAACCGTTTGTATCCGCTTGCCAGTAAACGTTCAGCAGGTAGTACCGTGTCGTTTAAAGGCGAAGACATTGAAGTATTAGATGCTGATGATTTCGACTGGTCATTAGTGCAATTTGGCTTTTTCTCAGCTGGAGGCAGCATTTCTGCAAAATTTGCTCCGCTAGCGGCAGAGGAAGGCTGTATTGTTATCGACAATACTTCAGAGTTTCGTTACGAGCCAGATATCCCACTTGTGGTGCCAGAAGTTAACGCCCATGCACTGGCAGAGTTTCGCAATAGAAACATTATTGCGAACCCAAATTGCTCAACCATTCAAATGTTGGTTGCACTTAAGCCTATTCAAGACGCGGTTGGTATTGACCGTATTAACGTGTGCACATACCAGTCAGTTTCTGGTGCCGGTAAAGAAGCCATGGAAGAACTGGCTAAACAAACCGCAGGTTTGCTAAACGCACGTGAAGTAAAACCAGAATCGTTTAGTCGCCAAATTGCCTTTAATGTCATACCTCAAATCGACGTATTCCAAGACAACGACTACACCAAAGAAGAAATGAAAATGCTGTGGGAAACCCAAAAAATCATGGGCGATCAGAGTATTTTGGTAAATGCGACGGCTGTGCGTGTACCGGTTTTCTACGGGCATGCTGAAGCTATTCACCTTGAAACGCGTTCGCCAATAGACGCGCAGCATGTTAAAGAGCTTTTAGCCGATGCGCCAGGCGTAACAGTTTACGACGGCAATGAGCAATTCCCAACGCAAGTAAGCAGTGCTAGCGGCAACGACATTGTGCATGTAGGGCGTATCAGGAATGATATTACTCACCCTTGTGGTTTAAACCTATGGGTAGTGTCAGACAACATTCGAAAGGGTGCAGCGACAAATAGCATTCAAATTGCTGAGACACTTATTCGCGACTACTTGTAAGTATTCTACAGAGACACAGCCTCTGATTAATCGGATAAGCACAGGAAAAGGTAAACATTTTTCTGTGCTTGCCGATACGCAATGAAAGGGCAATGCCTGTTGCAATGAAGCAGCACTGTTCAACGGGATAGAAAGACAGCACTCGAAGCTACTGCATGACGGTTTTTAGCGAAAATTTGAGCATTAGAGCGCTTCAATACTACTGTCTAACTAGATCACCCTTAATAACTGGTTTATAGTTTGTAAAGTTAGGAATAGAACAACGTTAAAAACAATACTCAGTCAGATACTTAGGCGAAGGGTAAGAACTCTATAAAGCGCAAATAAATCTTACTGCTAAGTTCAAAAAGACTGTAAAACGCTAGCTTGATTATTAATGGTTTCAAGGTGGCTTAAGAATAAAAATAAAAGCCAATATTTTCTTCCGTACTGATTGGCTAGAAAATCCGCCCATACGTCTCGGGTGGTAAATACGCTTGAGGGCATATAGGACTGCTATGAAATTGCATTTGACGGGCTTACTTTTACTAACACTTTGTTTGTCTGGCCCTATCATCACTGTTGATGCACAAGAACGCGCTACCTTCTTAAAAGGTCCCAAAGACGCAACTGATCAGTATTCGGGCCTAGAATATGGCCCTATCGACGCCAACGATACTCTATGGCGTATTGCCGAGCGTTACCGCCAAAACAATAACCTGAGTGTGTATCAGGTTATGACCGCTATTTACGAGCTCAATCCAAACGCATTCGAAAACGGCAATTTAAATTTATTAGTTGATGGTGCGGTATTAAAGTTACCATCAGAGCGGTATATCGCCAGAATTGATAAGCAAAAAGCCCAGATGCGTGCTGAGCAGGATGATAGGGCATTTGCTGAAATGCTTAATAAACCTGGCAGTAGCGTGAGAAACATCAAGCCTGCATCGCCTTTAGTCAATCAACAAGACTTGACGCAAACCCAAACTGATATTGAGCAGAAAATCACTCGCTTGGATCAGGAGCAAACCCGACAATTCGACGAACTGCGTATGCAGTTTGCAGCCTCACTGGAAAATGTTGAAGCGATTCTTAACGAAAACAGACGCTTGTACGAGCGTGTTGAGGCTGTTAATGGCGAGCTAGAAACCTTGCGTGGGCAAGTCGAAGGTGATGTTAAGAGCCAGCTTGATATGCAAGTGGCGCTTCAGCAAGAATTGCTCGACATGATCAAGGCCGAGCAAGCGCAGCGCGAAGCAGAAAAGCAGTCTTCGTTTTTAAGCGCACTTACCAGCCCTCTGAGTCTAATTATAGGCTCGGCAATTCTGTCACTATTGTTAGTTGGTGGCCTTATCATGTGGCTGCTTAAACGCAACAATAAGCCTGAAGAAGCGCCTGCGGCTGGACCTACGATTACAGCCGATAACGATGAAGTGCCGGTACCTGATTCTGACATTGGCGATCTTTCAAGTGCACTGGCCCCTGACTTTGATGATAAAGCAGAGTTGTCAGATGATGACTTGTTCAATGACGACGACCTACTTGATGACGTACTTACATCAGATTTAGAAGAAAGCCTAAATGACGAACTAGAAACCTTCGCCGACCTTGAAGACGACATGTTGGTGCCAGACGATGGCAGTGATGACTTGTTTGAAGCTGGCGATGATGAGCTTGATCAAAGTGAACTAGATAGTCTGTTTGATGACGATGACCTGTCAGATAAAGTATTAAACGAAAACGACGCAAACGACCTTGAAGGCTTCGACCTGTCAGGGGATGACGACATCTTTGATGAAGATGCTGCCGATGAAAGCGAGCCAGAGACGGAAGTTGCTGACGAGGCTACATCGACAGATGCCGATGATTTTGACATTGATGACTTGCTTGATGATGTACAAAGCCAAGACGCGGCAGAACTTGAGAGTGATGAGCTAGATGAGTCGGGCGACATAGACCCTGACGACATACTGGCTGAGGTCAACGGAACCACAGAATCTGACAACGTTGATGAAGACGATATCGACGCGTTGCTTGCAAGCTCGGTTGATGATTTATCTGACGCTGGCGAAGAAACAGAAAGTGTTTCTTCTTTGCCAACCGTAGAAGATGAGGACGATAAGCCTGAAATCAGTATTGACGATTTGCTAGAAGAGCACGGCGTTGATGCAGGTCTTACTGATGAGCTAGACAGCAATGACGACCTTATCAATGAGGATATGTTGAGCAAGCTCGACGACGAGATTAATCAGCAAAATAAAGAAATTGATAAAATCACCGACGATTTGTTAAATGAAATTGAGCAAATCGAAATGATGGGTGGCCTAGGTGAAGAAGATGACGAAGACGAAGATGATCTTGAGGAAGAAATAACAACTTCTTCGCCGTCGCCGCAGTCTATTCAGAGTCTTGATGCCATTACCGACGATTTAGACGAAATAGTCACCGACGAAATCGAAACTAACGCGGACTTCAGTGACCCTCTTTCCGATGAGCTTATTGCTGAGCTACAGGCGGAAGATGAGCTTGCTGAAGAGCCTTCAGCGGATCAAATGCCTTCAGCGGATCAACAGCCTTCAGCTGATGATGAGCTCGATGAAAGCGCTTCTAGCGATTTACCTACTCAATCCGATGAGGAAGGTGATTTTGACGATCCGTTTACTGATGAACTACTTGCAGAGCTTGAAGCAGAGTTAGATGGCGAGCCTGAAGTTAGTCCTGAAGCTCACGAAGAAGACGTAGATCTTGAAACGCCTGAAGGCGATGAAGAAGATGCAAGCGAAGATGATTTTAGCGACCCGCTAACTGATGAGTTGCTTGCTGAACTAGAAGCTGAAGAATCTAAAAGCAGTGAAGATGTAGATTTGCTGACAGACGAGCTACTTTCTGAGCTTGAGTCTGAAATAGAACCAGATGATGAAACAGATGCAGAGTTCGAACCTGAAGCTTTGAGCGAGTCAGAAGCAGAAGCTGAGCGAGAAGCTGACTTTGGAGATGCTGTAGAGTTAGAGACGGAAGCCCAGGGTGAAACGGAGTCAGAACTAGATTCAGAGCCGGAGTTTGGCACTGAAGTAGAAACAGAACAAGACGCTGATATTGAGCCTGAACTAGAAACGGAACTTGAGTCTGAACCAGCGACGGAGTCAGAGCTTGAATTTGAAGCTGAGCCTGAGCTTGAATCTGAATTAGAACAGGATATCGATTCTGAAACAGAACAAGACCAAGAACCAGAAGAAAAAGTTGAACCTGAAACTGAAGCTGAACCTGAAGCCGACTTGGAAGATGAAGTAGAGCTAGAGGCGGAAGCCGAAGGTGAACCAGAGTCAGAACTAGATTCAGAGCCAGAGTTTGGCACTGAAATAGGAGCAGAACAAGACGCTGAGATTGAGCCTGAACTAGAAACGGAACTTGAATCTGAGCCGGAGCCGGAATCAGAGCTAGAATTTGAAGCCGAATCTGAGTTAGAACAGGATATCGATTCTGAAACAGAACAAGACCAGGAACCAGAAGAAAAAGTTGAACCTGAAACTGAAGTTGAACCTGAAACTGAAACTGAAGCTGGACCTGAAACCGACTTGGAAGATGAAGTAAAGCTAGAGGCGGAAGCCGAAGGTGAACCAGAATTTGGCACTGAAGTAGATGCAGAACAAGACACTGAGATTGAGCCTGAATTAGAGGCGGAACTTGAATCTGAGCCAGAGCCAGAATCAGAGCTAGAATTCGAAGCTGAGCCTGAAACCGACTCGGAAGATGAAGTAGAGATAGAAACGGAAGCCGAGGCAGAACTACAGCCAGGAACAGGCGTAGAGCGAGAGCTCGACGCTGTCGACGAAAACGCCAAAGAAAAGGCGGAGGAAACGTCAGACGATCCACTAGATGACGCTATTGAAGCGTTTGAAAGACAGATGATGGATGATATTCCTTCGTTCAGTCAGATGGATACGGAAGAGCCATCAGCGCAGGAAAAGCCATCAGCGCCAACAGAGCCAGCGGAAGATGCTTCAGCAGAAGACAGTGATGAATACGACGACAGCCTGTTAAACGCTGCGTATGACGAAGTAGAAAGCTTTGAATTAGAGCAAGAAATTGACGGTGTAGTAGACGGTGAAGATGAAGGTGACGAAATATCATCAGAATCTAGTGCTGCTGAAGAATCGAGTTCACCTGAAGAAACTGATTTAAACCAAAGCGATTCAGATAAGAACAGCGAAGAAGACTTTAACGAACTTGACGATGTTCCTGGCCTTGACGACTGGCTGTCTGCTTCCGATGACGACGATCATGTAGACGACAACGAGATTCTTGACGATCTTGACAGTGCGGAATTCGATGAGCTTCTTCAAAGTCTTGAGTCAGACGCTATTGTTGATACAAGTGATGTCGACACCAGTGAAATTGAAAGTGATGACGACGGTCAGGATCCAGAAGCATCTTCAGCAGAGAGTGAAGATACTTTCGAACTTGAGCAGGAAGATGATGAAGCCACATTCGAGTTAGAAGGGAGTGACGACAACCTTGGATTCGACGAAAGCGATGATACGTTTGAACTAGACGAAGAAGATGAAACCTTTGAGCTAGACGAAGATGGTGCTTTTGAGTCTGAGCAAGAAGACGACGAAGATACTTTCGCCCTTGAAGAAGATGATTCGGAACTTGCATTAGACGACCTTGAAATTCCAGATGATGTGGAATTGGATATTGCCACGCCAACTGAAATTGAAGAGGACGAACAAGAGGCTCAATCTGTTGAGACTGAAAAGGCTCAAGAGGATGATCTTAAACTCGATAACCCTGATTTAGATCTTGCCGCCTTACTTAGTGATGTCGATGGTGAAAGTGACGCGCAAACGCCACAAGAAGACTTCCTTGATGTGGAGGCTTTAATGGACGATGGCGATGATGCAGATGCTATTGACCCGGATAGCCAAGCTCTAGATCTTGATGTAAGTTTATCTGACTTCACAGGTGTATCTGATGAAGATACGGTGATTGATATAGATAAAGACGCAGGGCAAAACGCTAACCTGGACTTAGCTCGTGCCTATATTGAAATGGACGATGTGGACGCTGCAAAAGAGTTACTCGAAGAAGTGATGAAAGAGGGTAGCGAAGAGCAAAAACAGGAAGCTGCAGCGATTATAGCGAATATCGCCTAGATAATCTGTGCGAACGCACACAATAGATTGTTCGCCAGACATAATGAACGGCCAGTATATTTACAAGATATACAGGCCGTTTTTGTTTTAGGTGATGTACATTTATTTTCTATGACCTAAAAGAGTTTTGCGTATTAGCGGCATTGCATGTTGCAAGCGACATGACTACACTTAGCGCCTTTTCAGAAACGGGGTAATACAGATATGGGGCGAATTGCCTTAGGGATTGAATACGACGGTGCTGCTGTATACGGATGGCAACGCCAGCGTGAAGTACCAAGTGTTCAAGAACATCTTGAAAAGGCACTATCGACAGTAGCCAACGAACCCATTGAAGTGCAGTGCGCTGGACGTACCGATGCTGGTGTACATGCTACTGGGCAAGTAGTTCACTTTAACTGCGATGCGCCACGCTCAGAGCGCGCTTGGACACTCGGTGTAAATGCGAACCTACCAAATTCTGTTGCGGTTACTTGGGCAAAGAACGTCAGCGATGACTTTCATGCACGTTTTTCTGCGACCCATCGCCGCTATCGTTACGTAATTCATAATGCGAAAATGCGTCCTGCTATTCTCCATTCCGGTGTAACCCATATTCACCGCGAATTAGACGAGAAAAAAATGCATGTTGCCGCACAAGCATTGTTAGGCGAGCAAGACTTTACCTCGTTCCGCGCAGCGCTTTGCCAAAGTAAAACGCCGTTTCGCAATGTTACTGATGTAAGCGTATATCGCCAAGGGCGATACGTTATAATTGATATTCGCGCCAATGCTTTCTTGCATCATATGGTTCGCAATATCACGGGCGCGCTTGTTGAGATTGGGGCAGGGGAACAAGACGTAAATTGGATAGCTCACTTGCTAAGTCTGAAAGACAGAAGTAAATCTGCAGCCACGGCGAGGCCAAATGGGTTGTACTTGGTAGACGTAAACTACCCTGAAGAGCATAACCTGCCTAAAGGGCCTTTGGGGCCGTTGTTTTTGCCAGATCGCACATAGCACTGTCGATGCATACAAGGAAGTAATGTGACCGCGTTTCAATTTTTATCAAGAGCTTTTGGTTTGCTACTGTGTTTAACGGCATTAGCGTGTGGTGCCGATACAAAAGATAAATCCCCTAAGGTACGTTTCGCGGTTAACACACCAGGCGCTGCCCCTTATTTATATTATGATGAGAACTCAAAACGCTATGAAGGCATAGTCGTCGATTTTTTCAACTCGGGTGAACTATTAAATCAGTTTCAAGTAATTTACTTAGACTCAAATCGAACGAGAAGTGAAGGTTTATTAAAATCGTCATCGATAGATTTGTTTTTGTCTTCTGAAAGCTGGATAAGTAAACCGAACGACTTTCTGTTTAGCGAAGAGTTGATAAAGCACGACAGCTATATCTACTCAACTTCAAATTTTGAAGGGCCATTTGTACCTGAGGAAAATTTATCTTCTAGTATTTGTACTAGATACGGCTTTACTTATCCCGTTTTACAGCCGTTTTTTGAGAGAAAAGAAGACAATATTCAGAGGGTTGACTCAAGTAGCCAATATACAATGGCTATGATGATGTCGAAAGGGCGCTGTGACTTTGCGATAATGAATGAGCACAACGCGCGTGCGGTTATGTTTAACAAGACATTTTGCTCTTCAGAGTTCTATCAGTCACCAAACGTTGTTAGTCGGACTCGTTTAGTGTTTGTTATTCGTTCTGATTTAAACTCTCTCAAAAATAAAATAGATAGTGCGCTGAAGCATTTTGTCGAAAGTGGGCAAAGGCAACTATCGCTAGAACGTCACTCAGGTATTAACCAGTTTCCAAAAATTCAATGTCACGGTGCTCGGTGAAACCTACATTCTATGAATCTCGCCAGTGATAATTTAAGTAAAAGCTAGCCGTAGTTAGCATTACTGATGTCTGCTGCCAACTTCTAAGACCAGTTTTGTTTTTTCCATTTCGTTGTATTGTGGTCTAATAGCGCGCTATATTAGGTAGCTGTTCTATTGTGTTACGTATTTTTTCTTTGTAATACAGTATGAAACTTAAAAAATTAATGTGTTGTTGACCACAAGTATGAACAAACATCAATCGTCATGGTCGGCAAACAAAAAACAAAGGATTCAATTTCCATGAGCTGGATTCAAAAAATTCTTCCTCGCACGCAAACATCAACCAAAGGTAACGTACCAGAAGGTATCTGGACGAAGTGTGGTTCATGCCAAGCAGTGCTATATAAGAGCGAACTGGAAAAACTTCAGGAAGTTTGCCCTAAATGTGACCATCACATGCGTATTACGGCGCGCCGCCGTATTGATGCGTTCTTAGACGATGGCGATCGCGTTGAGTTAGGTGCAGAGCATGAGCCACAAGACGTACTTAAGTTTAAAGACTCTAAGCGCTATAAAGACCGTATCGTTGCTGCACAAAAGGCAACGAACGAGAAAGACGCACTAGTGGTAATGCAGGGCAAGCTAAAAGGTATGCCGGTAGTGGTTGCGTGTTTTGAGTTTGCGTTTATGGGCGGCTCAATGGCATCGGTTGTAGGCGCTCGCTTCGTTGCTGCTGTTAATGCATGTTTAGAAAACGATATGCCGCTTATTTGCTTTAGTGCAAGTGGTGGTGCGCGTATGCAAGAAGCACTGATGTCGCTAATGCAAATGGCTAAAACATCTGCAGCGCTTGCCAAAATGAGTAAAAAAGGCCTGCCTTATATTAGTGTACTTACAGACCCTACAATGGGCGGTGTATCTGCAAGTTTGGCAATGCTTGGTGATGTTAACGTAGCCGAGCCAAAAGCGCTTATCGGCTTCGCAGGCCCTCGCGTAATTGAACAAACAGTAAGAGAAAAGCTGCCCGAAGGTTTCCAACGCAGTGAATTCCTTGTTGAGAAAGGTGCAATTGATATGATTGTTGACCGCAGAGATATGCGTGATAGATTACACAGCCTGTTGGTTAAGTTGCATTATAAGAATTAGTGAATAACGAAAACAATCTAAATACTGGCTCAGCGCCACACGCAGAAAACGCCTCAGCGTCTTCATCTTCGCAAAAAAGCCTGAGCCAGTGGTTATCCTACCTAGAATCTATTCATCCTAGCGCCATCGATATGGGGCTAGACAGAGTGAAAGAAGTGGCCAATGCCATGGCACTTTCACTTAGCCAGTCTTTGGTTATTACTGTTGCAGGCACTAACGGTAAAGGCACAACGTGTCGCTTGCTCGAACAGGCCATGCTATCGCAAGGTAAAAGTGTTGCGGTATACAGTTCACCCCATTTAACCGACTATCGTGAACGCGTGCGCTACAACGGCGAATTACCGCCTGCCGATGAATTTGTAAGTGCATTTGAGTTTGTTGAAAACGCGCGGAAAGACACGGTTGGCGAACCTATTACTCTAACTTACTTTGAGTTCGGTACGCTGGCTGCCATGAAAATGATGCAGTCATGGGCTGTTGATGTGGTCATTCTTGAAGTAGGCCTGGGTGGACGATTGGATGCCACCAACATTATTGATCCCGACCTTGCTGTTATTACAACTATCGATCTTGACCATCAAGATTGGCTTGGCAATACCCGCGAAAAAATTGCTCGAGAAAAAGCGGGCATTATGCGCAAAAACGGCAATGCAGTGGTTGGTGAACTGTTTCCTCCATCATCGCTTTACGATGTGGCTAAAGAGCTACAAGCTAACGTACGTTGGGCTACACAAGATTTCGAAACAGTGGTAGCAAGTGATTACAGTGAGTGGAGCTGGAAAGGGAAGAGCAATAGTTACACGTCGCTACCTTACCCTAAAATTCCGCTTCAAAATGCGAGTACTGCGTTGGCCGCACTGGAGCTACTAGATTTACTGCCCGAAGAAAGCGTGGTAAGAGATATTATTGAGAACACCACCATGCCGGGGCGCCAGCAGACTATCAGTGATTCCCCGTTAGTCGTTGTAGACGTTGCCCATAATCCACAAGCTACTACGGCCATGCAAGAGTGGTTAAATCGTTACAACGTTAGCCAGATGCGCGTTGTTGTGGGTATGCTTAAAGATAAGTCAATTGCTGAAACCTTGGCGCCACTTTCAGGGCTTAACGCCAAGTGGTACTTAGCATCCACAAGTGGCCCGAGAGGGTGTGAGGCAGAAGTACTTGAAAATGCACTTGTTAATGCCGGCACAACCATAGAGAATATAGAGACGTTTCAAACCGTGGCCTCGGCATATCAGCGCGCGCTTGCAGATTATCAAACTGGTGAACTTATTCTCGTTTTTGGTTCTTTTGTTACCGTAGCAGACGTGCTTGCTGAGCAAAATTAACACGTGCATTGTAGAGTAAAACCGTGTATTCAAGCAGGAGAGCACAGTGACATCGGCATTAAAGAATAGACTGGTGGGGACAATTATTGTTGTCGCCCTAGCGGTTATATTTTTACCAGACTTTCTTGATGGCAAAAAGCAAACAAACAGAGAACCTTTTGTCTCTGTTCCTGCTAATCCGCCTAAAAAGCCCATCGTAGAGCCTGAATCTTTTCCATCAGAGCGAGTAGCAAAAGCTGCAGTACCAGCGGTTGAAATTGAAGAAGAAACGGCATTAGATGACGAGCCGGTTTCTTCAGGCGCTGACGACAATGGTACTTCGGACGAAGCCACTGTTGCTAAAGCGCCAGCGGTTAAAGCTTTTGAAGAAGAAGACAAGCTAGCGAGTCAAACGGTTGTAGACACAAAAAGTGATGCTGCCGACGATGATGCAGGTTGGGTTATTCAACTCGGTAGTTTTCGTCATGAGAAAAACGTGAAGGCACTGCTCGCCAAGCTAGAAAAGGCTGGATATCGCGCATTTAGTCGCAAAATTCAAACCAGCTCTGGCCCGCTCAATAAAGTCTTTGTTGGCCCAGATTTAGACAAGAAAAAGCTGGAGTCGGCACTACCACATTTAAAAGAGCTTACGAGTCTTAAAGGTAAAGTCACCACGTTCAAAGTTGAGTAACGCGTGGTGTTCATCATGCTTGTCGAATTTAGCATGAATGGAGAGGCAGTGATTGGTATTACAGACTAGTAATATTTCTATCTTCTGTTAGAATGCGCGCCATCTCGCCAAAGGCTCGTTGCTTCACAATAAAAAGCAACATCAACGCAATAAAGAGACGATGAACTGGGTAGAC
>CETE01020638.1_pt1 | contig 12683 bp, 15 predicted proteins | sample 531241 | NCBI WGS metagenome assembly CETE01 (sample SAMEA2622336, study PRJEB7988) | marine metagenome | biome: marine biome (ENVO:00000447); feature: deep chlorophyll maximum layer (ENVO:xxxxxxxx); material: "saline water (ENVO:00002010), including plankton (ENVO:xxxxxxxx)" | depth 30 m
ACCAGAGCTTATGCTTGTTAGTAAGATTATTAGCTTTTGGTTATTAATTATCCTCCCTGTCATCATTTTCTTACCACTTGGAGGTATTATGTTAAATATGCAACCAAACGACTTAATTAAAATAATCTTTTTAATTATAGTTAGCAGCCCATGTATGATTTTGATTGCCTCTATTGGTTCTGCAATTGCGATAAGAATGAATAATACAGGATTATTAGTAACACTTCTGGTCACCCCTTTTTATGTTCCAATTTTAATAATTGGTACACTGCCATTTGTGGAAAATGATGTTCTGGATTTTTCTTTTTTCAGATCATCTATGTTACTTGGTGCTGCAACTCTATTTACACTTGCAATTATCCCGTTTTTAGTGACGTATATACTCAGAGTAAATAGTGAATAAAGGCATGAGGAGATTTTATTTTGAACTTACTTAACCCAAATCAATTGCTTAGGAATATAAATAGATTTTCAAATTTAGTATTCTTTACTGGGATAGTTGCTCTGACTATTGGCCTCTATTTTGCTCTCATTGTTGCTCCAAATGATTATCAGCAAGGTATAATGGTCAAAATCATGTATCTACATGTCCCTTCTGCGTGGTTAAGTCTCGGTATATATTCATCAATATCTGTGATGAGCTTACTATATCTGATAACAAAGACACCCGTTAGCGCTTTGATTAGTAAGTCATTAGCGCCAATTGGTCTTATGTTTACATCAATTGTGCTGATATCTGGTATTTTTTGGGGCAGGCCAATGTGGGGTGTTTGGTGGGTTTGGGACGCAAGACTAACCTCGGTTTTACTACTTTTTTTTATATATCTTGGGCTTATTCTGATATACCGAATGGATGGCAAAAGAAATAGTTATCTTAAAATCGCCTCTGTCTATGCACTATTGGGTTTTATAAATATACCAATTGTAAAATATTCTGTTGACTGGTGGAACACCCTTCATCAACCTGCAAGTGTGATACGGATGGATGGGCCAACGATTCATTATTCGATGCTTTATCCCTTATTGTTTGTATTTTTTGGATTTTGTTTAATTTCTCTATATTTTTTATCACAAACATTGAAGTTAGAAATATTAAATAATAAATTCAAAGCACGGCGTATAAAAGAGAAATATTAAATATAAATGGAAGAATTATATATCTATTTTATCCTAGCTTCCTTTGGGTCAGCTGCCATTATAATCTTAAGCTATTATATTTATTTAAGAATATCGCTAAAGGATATAGAAGAAAAAATAAGTCAGAAGGACGATGATCTTGAGCTATAATCGTAAAAGTCTGTTATATTCAATACTGGTAATAACGTTCCTATTTGTGATATTTTTTTTCTACTATTCACTTCAAAAACATGACCAAAATGGCATGAGGGTCAAAGTTCCGATAGCTGTCGGCAAGCAACTGCCCGTAATTAGATATCCTGATACGGGTTATAATGGAGCCATTTTTAATGGCTTCACAAAATCAGATCTGCAAGAAAATGAAATTTCTGTATTAAACATCTGGGCATCCTGGTGTACGCCATGCAGAGCTGAACATGAGATTTTGATGAAAATTAAAGATCAAGATATACCAATATATGGGATAAACTATAGAGATAAACTTGAAAACGCGGTTAAATTCCTGGATGAGCTCGGGAACCCTTTCACGGGATTAGGATTTGATTTTGATGGCGTATCCGCAATTACATTAGGTGTTTATGGTATCCCAGAGACATATGTAATTGATAGCAATGGAGTTGTACTAAATAGACATATTGGTCCCCTCACAACAAAAGAATTGGAAGAGATTAGCTCATTCTTGAATAGATGAGAAATAAGATTTACCATTTTTCATAATCGATTATAATTACACTTATTTTAAAAAATAGGATGAGTGAAATGATATATGAATTGAGAATTTACCACTGTACGCCGGGCTGCCTTCCAAAAGTCTTGGATAGATTTCAAAATGTTGTATTTGGATTTTGGGAAAAATATGAAATAAAACAGGTTGGTTTTTGGACAACATTAATAGGAGAGTCAAATATGGATATTACATATTTGCTGGAGTGGGACTCACTCGCAGAAAGAGAAGAGAAGTGGAATGCATTTCAAGCAGACCCCGAATGGATTAAGAGAAGGGCGGAGACAGAGCCAAATGGGCCATTAGTTTCATCATATTCTAATCAGATTTTACAGCCGACGGCTTTTTCAAATCTAAAATAAATACAGCAGTCAAATATAGGAGGGTTAATGTCAACAAAATTAAATGAAAAAACAAGTCATTTGGCGTCAGAAAGGAAGATTGCATCACACAATGTATTACTAGAAAATGATGAGATGATTGTAACTCATTGGGTTTTAAAACCGGGTGAACAAACTGGATGGCATCTACATGAGATGGATTATATGCCCATTCAATTATCTCAGGGTAAGTTGATGTTCGAGTTTCCAGATGGTTCAACTAAAGAAATAGATTATGTTCCAAGAACTGCCTCAATTATTAAGGCTCCACTTGAACACAACGCAATAAATACAAGTGATAAGGACGTTATTGCACTGGAAATTGAATTTAAAAACTAATTTATCATTAATTCTCAATGCCAGATACAGAAAAACTGAAGGACAAAGTTGCAATAGTAACGGGGGCTGCTCAAGGCCTCGGTGAAGAGATAGCTATTGAGTTTGCTGAACAGGGAGCACACATTATCTTAATTGACATAAATCAAAAAGAAGCACGGAGAGTTAATAATTTACTTCGTAAAAAAAATTCTTATGTTGATTTCGTCATCACTGATGTTTGTGACTCGAAAGATGTAAACAAAGCAATTAATGATATTGCTAAGAAATATAAAAAAATAGATATATTGGTTAATGCAGTTGGTGGCTTTGATAAATTAGACTCCATTGAAAATATAAACGATCAAGAGTGGCTTAAGGTGATTGATTTAAATTTAAATTCTGCATTTTATTGCACACGAGCCGTTTTTCCTATTATGAAAAAAAATAGGTTTGGAAGAATTATTAATATTTCATCTGGAGCTGGTCTCGCACCGAATCCGCATGCGCCATCATACATCCCATATGGTGCAGCCAAGGCTGGTTTATTGGGGATGACAAAGTTATTGGCCAGAGATGCTGGAGAATTTGGGATTACAGTCAATGCGCTAGCTCCCGGTACAGCATTAACTTCCCGTGTAAAAAAAGTTAGAGATGCAAAGAGTATTGAGAATATTGCCAAAATGAACCCAATGAGGAACTTAATTGATCCTATTGACTGCGCAAAGGCTGCACTTTTTCTTGCGTCCGAGGACGCCAGATATATTACTGGTGTGACATTAATGGTAAATGCAGGAAATTTGATATTTTAGATCAAATTTTTACCCATTTTTGGTCTTTTATCGATTTGTCCATCGCTTCCAGAATTGCCACATTTTCAATTTTTTCCTGATTTGTGAACCGATAATTCGCCTTACCCTGAGTTGCCATGGCCCATTCTTCCAAGTTGGATTTAATAATGTCTGTCGCTGGAAATAAATCTTTTTTTGGTTCTGCCCCAATTTCGCAAAATGATAATTCGGTTTCGGCCTTAAACATCGGGTGTTTTAAATCTCTTACTTCAGCCCACATTTTATCGCCAAAAGCAGTTAGTCTACAATAATATGGTGTTTTAGATATGACTGATAATTGGCCCGTTGCACCGTTTTTAAATTTCATTTGTACCGTCGATAGATCACCAGTCTCAAACCCCAAAACTTGGTTAGAGGATTGCGCAAAAAGACCTTCAACACTCCCAAACATTGAAAGGAAAAGATCCGTCATATGCACACCAGTTCCTGTCATCCCACCCGCAGGCGCTTCAAATGAAGAGCCTCTCCAATTATTATCGTCGAGTGATGCTAAAATATCGTGCGACCAATTAGCTTCTATATGCATTTTCTCACCAAATGAGTCGTCATCAATGATAGATTTTAGCTTCACGATCGCCGGGTCGTATCGTCTTTCATGCCCAATACCGATGATATAGTTATTTTCATCTGCAATTCGTATCATATTTTCTGCTGAGCTTCGACTAAGAGCCATTGGCTTTTCACAAAAGACCTGTTTTTTTGCTTTGATAGCTAATCTTAGTTGATCTTCATGCTGAGAATTTGGCGTGCAGATAATTATTGCATCAATATTATCGTCCTCTAGCATTTGTTCATAAGTTGGAAAGGCATTAATTTTATTTTCTTCTAGGTATTTTTTATGTTTTTCCATTGTTCTTGAAGAAGCCGAAGTAACTCTTATTTTATTACTATCCTCTAATGTATCTATGATTAGTTTTCCCCACCAACCCAATCCAAGTAGACCTGCATTTATCATTTTTAACTCACTTATTAAATTCCATTATTGTTATTAAAGTTACTTGATATTATAGTATGATTTAACAATTATCAATTAAGTTGGAGACAGTAATGAAAGCGTTAGTTTTGGAGTCAAAAGGAGCACCATTTGTTTACAAGGACGTAAAAGATCCTGTACCAAATGATAACGAAGCTGTCGCAAAGATCATCGCCTGTGGCTCTGGGCTTACTATCCAACATGTTCGTGCTGGTCGGATCGAAGTGGATTACCCAAGAATTATTGGGCATGAAATAACAGCAGTAATTGAAGAGGTCGGGAAGAATGTTACAAATCTCAAGGTCGGTGACGCCGTAACAGCTTATTTCTATCTGACTTGTGGGAATTGTAAATGGTGTAACAATAATAGAGAGACATTGTGTGAAAATTTTGGTGGCTATGTTGGCAGAGAGATTGATGGGGCATATGCAGAGTATATGAAACTCCCTGCAGAAAATTTTTTAAAAATTCCTGAAGCACTTGATTGGAAGAAAAATCCTGCGGAGATTGCTGTAATCTGTGACGCTATTGCCACTCCATTCAAAGTAATACGGCATGCATCAGTTAAAACGCAAGACACAGTCGCAATAATAGGAGCAGGAGGTGGTCTTGGTATTCATATGATTATGATGGCTAAATGGGCAAATAGTACAGTCATTGCCGTTGATATAGCTAGTGATAAATTTGGCGCATGCAAACAAGTTGGAGCTGATATATGTATTAATCCAAGGGACCATAACGATAATCAGGTATTTTATGACTATACAAAAGGAATGGGGGTTGATGTCGTTATAGATTTTGTTTCAAGCAATGAGTCATTAAATTTAGGCTTCTCAATTTTAGCTCGGGGAGGAAGGCTTGTCACTTTAGGCGGGGGTGGGCCACAAAATGCTGTTACGGCGTTTGCAGGTGATTTATTAAATAAAGAGGCTATTGTCATGGGCAGCCGCTACGCGACAAAGCAAGAGGTGATTGACTCTTTGGAGCTTGTAGCAAGAGGCGATGTCTGGCCATTAGTGACGGATGTTAGAGATATGTCTCAGGCAGAAAAGTTACATTCCTTGGTTGAGGATGCAAAAGTAACGGGTCGTGCAGCCTTACTAATTAAATAAAATATAAAAGGGTATTGCGAGGGAAAAATGAAAGAACTTAATGTCTACTTATCAGGGGAGATACATACAGACTGGAGAGATCAGATCGTCTCCATAACGGAAAAAAAAGGATTGAATGTTGAATTTACAAGTCCAGTTACAATACATGAAAATAGCGATGATTGTGGCGTTAGCATACTTGGTGAAGAAAAACAATCATTCTGGCATGATCATAAAGGTGCAAAAATAAACGCCATAAGGACAAGGAACTTAATCCAAAAAGCTGATCTAGTTGTTGTACGATTTGGTGAAAAATATAAGCAGTGGAATGCGGCATTTGATGCAGGATATGCGCATGGTTTAAATAAGCCCTTAATTATTATGCATGATGATCAACATGCGCATGCACTCAAAGAGGTAGATGCGGCAAGTCTTGCCGTAACCCAAACTCCTGAACAAGTTGTAAAGATAATCAATTATGTAATAAATGGTAAGTTAGATTAATTAAAACATGTAATTAATTATATCGGCTAAGTGCCCTCTGAGCAGCAATCTCAATTAATTTATGAAATAATATACCAATTGCAGCCAAAAGAAGTAAGCATGCAAACATCCTTGATATGTTAAGACGATATCCGGCTTCAAGAATTCTAAATGCTAATCCGGAGCTTGAACCACCTGCACCAGCTGCAAATTCTGCAACAATTGCACCAATTAATGATAGTCCTGCAGATACTTTTAGTCCAGCGACAACGCTTGGGACTGAGTTTGGGATCTTCAAATACATTAAGGTTTTGAACTTTGATGCTTTATATAATCTAAACAAATCTAGGAGTTCTGGATTTGCAGAATTTAAACCGAATAATGTGTTCGTTAAGATAGGAAAAAATGCAACAAGCCAAACACAAATTAATAGAGCCAAATATGTACTGTCTACATAAATAATAATAATCGGCGCAATGGCAATAATTGGGGTAACCTGCAATACAATTGCAAGTGGTAGAAGTGTATCTTGAACTGATCGTGAATAGCTCATTAATAATGCAATCAGAATTCCGCCGCTAGTTGCAAGTAAGAAACCAAGAAAAGCAATTTCAAGAGTATTCAACATAGCGGGAAAAAGGATAGGCCAGTCCTCAAAAAGTGTCTTAACTACAAAAGAGGGGGCTGGCAGAATATATTGGGGTATCTCACCAAATAAAACATAGAGCTCCCAAATTAAAAATATAGAAATTATTAGTATAATTGATGAGAGTTTTGAGAAATAAGATATCCTACCTTTGAATAAGCTCATTGATATCGTTTCTAACGTAGTTGGTTATTTATGGATGAACTCTTCGGTGTAAATTTCATTTATATCATCCAGTTCCTTTACAACGTCGTATTTTAACATTTGCTTATAAAATTTCTGGATTTTTTCTGAAGAAAAATATCCAATGCCATGCTTTTGTGTATCACTTGTTTCAACAATACCATATTCTTTTAATTTGTTCATAGAATATTTTATTTTGGCGTCGGTTATGTCAGGGTTTTCTTTTTTTATCAGTTCATTTGTTTTTGATGCGTCACCATGTAGGTAGTTTTTCCATCCAATCTTTGATGCATCAATAAAACATTTTAATTCATCTTTGCGATTTTCTATTGTATTTTCCATTGCTTCAATGGTGGTTGAGTACGTATCAAAACCATAGTCCGCTAATAAAAAAACATTTGGTTCAACTCCTATTTCTTTCTTGATTGAGTAAGGCTCTGATGTGAGGTAACCTTGCTGTGCAGACTTTTTATTAGCAAGAAATGGAGCTGAATTGAAGAGATAAGGACGCCTCTTTTCTGCATCAAAATCATGCTCTTTTTCCATCCATCTGAAAAAAGTTACTAAGCCCATATCACTTATATAAATCGGTTCAGCATCGAGAAGATCTTCCCAAGAGCGAAGGGTTCCCTCTGGATGAGATATAATTATTTGTGGGTCTTTCTGAAAGAATGCAGCAATCGTTTTGATTGGCACACCTTCAGCACGAGAGTTTATTAACTGAATAAGATTGCCGCCCATATACAGATCAATTTTATTTGTAATAAGCTTAGCTCTGTTATTGCTGCCTGGGCCACCTTGAATTATTTCAACATTTAGACCACATTTTTTATACTCACCATCAGACAGCGCTTGATAGAAACCCCCATGTTCTGGTTGAGCTACCCAATTTGTTGCAAACACAAAATTAGTATCTGCTCGAGCTGAAATTGGAAGAAATAAAATTAAGACATAGATAAGGAGACGCATGATATTTCCATTTATTTTGCATTCTGTTAAGAATTATGAATTACTATTTCAATATAATATCAAAAAGTTTCTATATTGATTTCATTTTGATTTTATATTTATGACTATATATTGAACGTCTTCACAGGGCAAAATAGATCAACTTACTGGCGCATAAGATTATATGTATATTTATCTCCCCATAGCCGAAGTTTCCGTAAACTTAATCGTTTTATTTGGAATGGGTGGTGCTGTGGGTATCTTGTCGGGTATGTTTGGTGTGGGTGGTGGATTCTTGATGACGCCTTTACTAATTTTCTATGGAATACCTCCAATAGTTGCTGTGGCGACTGAAGCAAACCAAATTGTAGCATCCTCAATATCAGGAGTTGTCGCTCATTGGCGTAGAAGGGCTGTCGATTTCAAGATGGGCACCGTTCTGTTAATTGGAGGGATAATTGGATCTTTCTTGGGCATTGAATTATTTACTCTACTCAAAAATGTTGGTCAAATAGATTTGATGATTTCACTTGCATATGTCTTATTACTTGGTTCAATTGGCTCGTTGATCTTTGTCGAGGGTATGAAGTCAATTTTAAATAAAAGAAATGACAAAATGGCCCATACTCGAAAAAGAAAAGCTAGAACATGGGCACACACTCTACCATTGAGGGTTCGCTTCAAGAAATCTGGATTATACATAAGCATAATACCTCCAATCGCTATCGGGATATTTGTTGGGGTTCTAGCTTCCATCATGGGGGTCGGCGGAGGATTTATTATGGTTCCAGCGATGATTTACATGTTAAGGATGCCAACCAATATTGTTATTGGCACATCTTTGTATCAAATTATTTTTGTTACAAGTCTTGTCACGATACTGCATGCGTATCAAAACCAGTCTGTTGATGTTATGTTAGCTATAATACTGATGAGTGGGGGTGTTGTAGGCGCTCAAATTGGGGCTTTTTTGGGGCATAAACTAAGAGCAGAGCAATTAAGGTTTCTCTTAGGCGTGCTTATACTTGGAGTTTGCGCAAAGATGTTGATAGAGCTTGTTGCTGAACCACAGAATATATATGTGATCGCAGATGTCTTATTATAGTTTTATTAAAACACTCAGTGTTGTGCTGGTTTGTTTCGGGTTTTCAAATACAATTCATGCTGCTATAGATGAAATTGAATCTGACCTGGTAGTACAACTTGACGATCCACATATACAAATAGGCTCAAACTTTTTTGGTGAAGAGCTCCTTATTTTTGGGGCATTCAGCAGCAGTGACTTATCAAAATCAGATATCATTATCAAAGTCAGAGGTGCCAGTAAATCTATCTCCGTGAGAGAAAAAGTAAAGAAATATGGAATTTGGGTAAATAGTGGCGACACTATTATAGACAATATACCAAGTTATTATGCGATTTATAGCAATCGAAATATTAAGCGAATTACAGCTAAGGATTTTCTTGAAGAGAATCAGATCGGTTTAGAGCATTTAAAATTTATTTCAAATGAGAAAAATCAAACGGCAAATATTTACAAAGAAATAATAAAAAAGAACAAGGAAGAGGGTATTTTTATTGAAAAATATACTGGTGTTAGAATTGTTGGTGACAAACTTTTTCGTGCATCAGTTCAATTACCAAAAGATATAAATGAAGGAAGTTATGAGGTTACTATTTATTTTTTTGATGACCAAAAATTAGTCGATATGGATACTTCAAAAGTATTCGTCAACAAAACGCTCGCTGGAAAATATATATACACACAAGCAAAAGAGAGACCATTATTATATGGTATAATTTGCGTTGTGATTGCATGGGTAGCTGGGTTACTAGTTGCAGGTCTGTCAAGAGCCAGGTAATAGCAAATTATTATTTTATATCTACGCCAATAAGTTCGCTAATCGATTTAACTCCATATCGCTCGGCCTCATCTATTAATTCTTTTTTTAATTTACTTATCAGTGTTGGTCCTTCATAAACAATTGCTGTATAAAGCTGTATCAGTGAAGCGCCATTTCGTATCTTCTCAATAATGTCTTGGCCTGTGAATATGCCGCCAACTCCGATCAGGGGCATTTTTCCCTCTGATATTTTATAGACATCTCTCAACATTCTTGTTGATTTTTGCATCAATGGCCTACCCGAAAGACCGCCCTCTTCATTACTGTGCTTTTTATTCCTGATATCTTTTCGTTCAACTGTCGTATTTGAGAGTATTAAGCCATCAATCCCACTATCTATTGAGAGCGTAACTACCATTTCTAGGTCCTTTTTTGTTAAGTCAGGTGCTAACTTAATCAAAATTGGAGTTTTGAGCCCATCCATCTTGAAGGCTTTAATTAACTTTATTAATTCTTGAAAATGTTGACCGGACTGAAGGTCTCTTAGACCAGGTGTATTTGGTGATGAAATATTAATTGTAATATAATCAGCGATTGCAGAAAATTTTTTAATTCCAATCTGATAATCACTTAATTTGTCTTTGGTGTCCTTGTTTGCACCAATATTTATTCCAACTATACCTTTTTTTGTAGTCTTACTGAGTCTATCATAAATAATTTGCATCCCATCATTATTGAAGCCAAGTCTATTTATTAAGGCATCATCTTCTGGTAGGCGAAAAACTCTCGGGGGCTCATTTCCTTTCTGGCCTAATGGTGTGACAGTTCCAACTTCAGTGAAACCAAAGCCTGATAAAATTATCTCATTTGGTACTTCAGCGTTTTTATCAAAGCCTGCCGCTAGACCAATTGGATTATTAAATTTTAAACCAAATACTTCCTGTTTTAATAATTCAGAATTATTATTCGATGGTACATGTAGTCCTGTTTTGAGAGCAGAAATTGCTAATTTATGTGCCTTTTCTGGTTCAATTAAAAAAGCAACATTTCTAATTTTTTTATAAAAGCTCATTTACTACCAACAAAGTTCCCAGCTAGTGCGTCTATTATTAATTTTTGAGTATTCTCCACCCCATAGATCAAAATAAACGATCCAAAGCGTGGCCCGTCTTTTTGGCCAAGAAGAACCTCATAAATTGAGCAAAACCAGTCTCGCAATGGTTCAAATTGATGCTCTTTTCCTATTCGGTATATTTCTGATTGTATTATTTCAGGATCTGTAACATCCACGAAATTATTTAATGCTTCTGATAGTTCACGAAGTGCGGCCTCTTCGTTCTGATTTGCTTTCCTATATTGTTTTTTAGGTTTAACGAATTGATTAAAGTAATTAATTGCAAATCCTATCATATTGTCAATAGCATCCCTATTTTCATTTAGAGTAGCGCTGTCATAATAACTACTCAGAAATCCCCAGAGTATTTCTTTACTTTCGGAGTTTGAAGCACTTACAAGGTTCAGCAGCAGTGAATATTGTATCTCAGGAAATTTCTTTGGAGGTTTCCCACTATGGATATGCCAAACTGGATTATCATAAATTGATTGACCAGAGTTGTTTATTATTTTTGCATAATTTTTCATGTGGGATGCATACTCATCCATATTTTTGGGTATAACATCAAAATATAATCTTTTTGCTTTTCTTGGTGACTGATACATAAATAAAGATAAACTCTCTTGAGAGCCGTATTGAAGCCACTCATCAATTGATAGGCCATTTCCTCGGGACTTGGATATCTTTTCTCCATTTTCATCGAGAAACAACTCATAGTTAAATCCTTCTGGTGGAACGCCATTTATGACCCTGCATATTTGCCCACTCAGCTTAACGGAGTCAATCAAGTCTTTTCCGGACATTTCATAGTGAATATTTAGTGCTCTCCATCTCATAGCCCAATCGGCTCTCCATTGAAGCTTCACTTTTCCATCCTGAATTTCTGTTTCAGTCAATTTATTTGTTAGAGGGTTGGTATATAATATTCTTTTAGAACTCTGATTTATTTCATCTATTTTTACTTGAAACACTTGACCAGTATCTGGGCAAATTGGAAGGAAGGGGCTGTACGTCTTGCGCCTTTCACTTCCAAGAATTGGCTTTACAATATCAATAATTTTTTCATGGTTCTTCAATACATCTTCTAGAGTCTCGTTGAAAAAACCATTTTTGTAATAGTCTGTTGAACTAATGAACTCATACTCAAACTTGAATTGATCAAGAAAACTCTTTAATTTATTGTTATTATGTTCACCGAAACTTGCATACTCCCCAAAGGGATCGGGTACCTCTGTTAAAGGTTTTCCTAAATGCTCAGAGATTTTATCTTGGTTTGGGATGTTATCAGGAACTTTCCTCAGAGCATCCATGTCGTCTGAAAAACAAATGAGTTTCGTTTTTTTTGAGTTATTAGTAATTTCCTCAAATGCGTTTTTTACCATGATAGTTCTGGCTACTTCACCAAATGTTCCAATGTGAGGAAGCCCTGACGGACCATACCCTGTTTCAAATACAACAGGTTTGTGGTCCTCTATCTTATTAATTTTCTCCAATAATTTTTTAGCCTCTACAAAAGGCCATGCTTTTATATTCTCAAAGTGATCCATGTTGGTGCATTGTTTAAATAATACTGTTTAATCTATAAAGTGCTTTGAAAGTTTTAGACCTTGTGATTGATATGTGGAGCCAATGTCCACACCATATAGTTTTGAAGGTATTTCTGCAAGTTTTTCATACTTCAGTCTTGCTATAATTTGCTTATCTTCTATGTAGAATGGCACGTCTAAGCTTCTTACCTCAAGCACTCCCTTACTGGCTTTTGATAAATCATTCGTATCTCCAAAGCCGGGGTCAAAAAAACCTGCATAATGAACTCGCAATTCGCCCATCGTTGGGTCTATGGGAACCATTTCAGCTGCATATTCTCGAGGTATTCTGACGAATTCACTTGACGCAAGGATATAAAATTCATTTGGGTCCAAAACCAATCTTTTTTTTTCTGTTTCATGGATTGGATCCCAATATTCGCTTGCTTTGTAATGACCAATTTTGTC
>CETE01024072.1_pt1 | contig 12668 bp, 9 predicted proteins | sample 531241 | NCBI WGS metagenome assembly CETE01 (sample SAMEA2622336, study PRJEB7988) | marine metagenome | biome: marine biome (ENVO:00000447); feature: deep chlorophyll maximum layer (ENVO:xxxxxxxx); material: "saline water (ENVO:00002010), including plankton (ENVO:xxxxxxxx)" | depth 30 m
CTAACAGGGGGGAAAGGATTGAAAGCGCGAGTGCAAGATGAATTTTCATGGGAGTGGATTGTCAGGTGCAGGTGAATTAAAAGACTATTCGTAATCCCATTTCATGATCCAGGGATCTTGCATCGATTTCTGGAAGGTTTTCATCTTCTCTTGGTATTCGATAAGTGCTTTTCGATGAGCTGGGTCGCTAGCTAGATTTTTGGCTTCGTAAGGATCTTCGTCGATTTTAAAGAATTCGAACTGCGGTCGGTTAATGTATTCGCCAACTGACTTTTGTCCGTAGGGAGCATCTAGCGATCTCTGGAACTGTGCCTGGAAACTACTCGCTGCCCATAGGTCAGAGGCGAATGGATAAGGGAGTGGATAAGCGATATTCCAAATGAGTTTGTATTTCTTGTCGCGAATGACCCTCATGGGATAATACATCTGAATCTCGTGGAATGTGTGGGAAGCGAATATGTTGTCCCAGTGTTCGGCATCAGGCTGGCCAAGAATTGAGATCCATGATTTTCCGTGATATGATGTCAGAGCGGGCCCAAGGTTGTCTTTGCCAACTTCCGGGAAGTTTTTCCAGAATTCCTTATGATCGACGATTCTTTTTGGCCCGTTAGTTTTCTGGTCGAGACCACCGGCAAAGTCGAGCAAGCTTGGAGTAATATCGATGTGACTGATTAAAGCGTTGTGCTTTAGTCCTCGATTCTCTTCGTAGGGATTACGGACTACAAACGGTACCTTAAGTCCTCCTTCGTAGACCGTGGTTTTTCCTCCCGCAAAAGCCATGCCGTGGTCCGAAGTGAAGACAATCATGGTTTTATCGTAAAGGTTGGCTTCTTTCAGAATCTCGACGAGACGGGCCACGCCTTGATCAATTCGGCTGACACTCTGATAATACTGAATTAGTTCCTCGCGGGTCTCCTGTGTTTCACTGAGAAAGTGGGGAATCGGCACTTCATCCAGTTCATAGAAAACTTCGTCGACGCCCGCATGCGACCCTTTGTTGGGCTTGTTACCAAAGAGGTCAGGTTTTAATTCGCTGGCTGCGGTTCCATCTTTTCCACCACCGCGGTGTGGATCCGAAGTTGCGAAGTATAGAAAGAAGGGACGCTGGTCATCTGAAGTGATAAAATCTTTTGCTTTATTCGCCATCTCGACCGCGTTGCGGCCGCTCCCTTTCATATAGGTTTCGTAGCGATAGACCTGCTCAGGAGCGACATGGTACTTTCCAATATGCCCCGTTCGGTAGCCGGCAATAGACATGACTCGGGGCAGAGAGAGACTGACAACGTTATGGAATGAAGAGAACTTGTGGTAAGAATGCTGGTGCCCATATTGTCCATTGCGGTGGTTATGTAATCCTGACATGACCACAGAGCGACTGGCGGAGCAACTGGCAGTGGTTGCGAAGGCGTTGAGAAAGAGGGTGCCATCGGCAGCAAGAGCATCAATGGCGGGAGTCACAGCAACGGGATCTCCATAGCAACCGAGAGTCGGTGATTCGTCATCGGTGATGAAGAAGACAACGTTCTTTTCGGCAGCATGAAGAACAGAGAAGGAGAAAGCCGCAGCCAGCGCTATGAAATTGAGCCTCATCCGCGAAGGATGAAGGAGTCAGCGTGGAGGGTCAAGGTATGGAATTGCGTTCTCAGGTCCTCCTTCCGAACTTCCGTTCCAACTCACCGAAGGAAATCTGAATCAGTGTGGGTCGTCCGTGAGGACAGCAATAGGGCATATCGCATTCAAGCAAATCTTCGAGGAGTTTTTGCAGTTCCCGGTCATGCAGAAGGTCATTGGCCTTAACCGCATGACGACAGACGGTTGTCGCAATCATATCTTCACCTAGCCTCAGTTTTGACATGCGTTCACTTGAAGCCCGAATTTCATCAATCAATTCCTGAAGGAAGCCCTCAGGATCGTCGCTTTTGAGAAAGCTGGGAAGCGAGTCAATTTTTAGAGTGCTTCCACCGAATGGTTCGGCTGAAAGTCCCAGCTTATTGATGACATCTAGATTTTTTTCGATGAGGTCGAAGTCCCTCGGAGTCAGATCCACCATGATGGGGCTGAGCAGGCTCTGTGAGGGAATTTCTTCGCTTTCCATACGACGCTTCATCTCCTCAAAAAGGACGCGTTCGTGGGCTGCATGCTGATCCATTAAGACTAGTCCCTCAGCTGACTCCAGCAGCACATATAGCTTACCGAGTACTCCAAGAAGACGATAGTCGCTGGCCTTCATCTGGAGAGCTTCGTCTGCGGTATCGGTTGCCGGCTTGGCTTCCGACATTTCCCTATCCAGCGGGATTGCTTCGCTGACCGGACCCTCCTGATTTTTTTCGGTCTCAGCCCGTGCACGTTCTTGCGCGGTGAAGAGCTTTTCTTCGACCTTCGGTAACGCGCTTCTTTCCTCAACCGTTTGATTCATGTCGCTCCAGTCTTTGCGAAGCGAGCGTTGTTCGCTTGTGGGAATAAGATCGTCCTGCACGGCATCGAGGGTAGGAACCTCTCGCTTGGCGCCGGTCAATCCAACTCCAGAGACCGGACGAGTCATCTGGGCGCGGAGGGTTTTCTGGACGGCGCCAATGATTGCATCTTGAACAGCGAATCCGTCGTGAAACCTCACCTCACGCTTAGCTGGATGAACATTAACGTCAACGGCGGTGGGTTCTGTTTCGATAAAAAGGAAAGTAACCGGATATTGCCCTTTCATCAGGGCGGTGTGATAGCCTTCCCGCAGGGCACGGGTGATGATGGCGGCTTCCACAGGCCGACCGTTGAGGAAGCTGAGTTGCTGACGACGATCGCTCCTGCCCATTCCGGGTGGGCCGATGAAACCCCGAACCCGGATGTTTTTGTGCTCATGAGTTTCTACCTCGAGAAGTCGACTCGCGAGATCGATGCCTACGAGACCACCGATTCTTTCGCAAAGATCGGTCGTCGCCGGTAGTTGAAACGAAAGGCGGTCATTACGAACCAACGAAAAACGGATGTTCTCGTGAGCGATCGCTTGGGTTTTAACCACCTGTTCGAGGTGTGAGAACTCGGTGTTTTCGGTTCGGAGGAATTTGCGACGGGCCGGAAGATTATAAAAGAGCGAACGGGCTTCAATCTGAGTACCGGCTTGTTCTCCACAATCTTTAACACTGATTACTTTTCCACCGTTGATCGTAATTTCGGTGCCTGTTAATGAATCTGGTTCCCGCGTGACAAGACGAAACTTTGAGACACTGGCGATGCTAGGAATAGCCTCCCCGCGAAAACCAAGGGTGAGAATTGCGGAGAGATCATCTTTAGTCCGTATCTTGGAAGTGGCATTACGTTCGAGACACATGAGCGCATCGTCTCTATTCATGCCACAACCGTCGTCGGTTACTCGTATGAGAGCGATTCCACCCCGCTGGACTTTGACTTCAATATTGGAAGAGCCGGCATCGATACTATTCTCTACCAGTTCTTTGACCACGGAAGCGGGGCGTTCTACGACTTCGCCAGCGGCAACCTGACTGGCAAGGGCTTCGGGGAGCAGGCGGATTTTTCCCATAACTACGACAAGCTAAACTGAGAGCTTGCCGGACCGGAAAGCAACTCCGAAATTGTTTGGGATTGTGAGAATGCGGTTCTATAGTTAATCACGAACTGACCCTGACCCTGACCATGATTCAAGTGACCGACTCTGCTGCGAGCCATCTTCTCGCTCTTCTTAAATCGAATGACCACTCTCCAGAGGAAAAGGGACTTCGCCTCCTCGTGCAGAGGGGCGGTTGTGCCGGAATGTCATACGCGATGCAAATTGCCTCAGCGAGTCCCGGAGATGATGTGATCGAGAAAATGGGTGTCAAGGTGTTCGTTGATCGTGAAAGTCTGGACTACCTGGATGGATGCCAGTTGGATTATGTTGATGCACTGAACGATTCTGGGTTCAAGATTGAGAACCCGAATGCAGCCCGCAGCTGTGGTTGCGGAACATCATTTGAGCCAGTTAAGGCTGACGGAAAACCGGAGTATGATCCGGAAACGATGGATGGTGAAGACTGCAACGGCAGTCAGTGACTTCATTTCATTAACGGCTGGCTTGAATGATTTACCCCTTCAGAGTTCATTCGCGTGCCAATTGCAGAAGAATGATCATGAGGTGCGCTACCGAGCGGTAACCTGATTCCCTTGATCGCGGCGACTGCCTTTTGCTGATTGACCTCTGCTAACTCAGAGCTAGCCATCGGATGAAGAGGTGTTTCAATGACTAGGGGTTGGGATTTAAACTCGCCGGTGCCGCGTAGTCAGGAAACTTAGATCTCAACTCCTGTTGCAGTTGCTCAGCTTTGTCATGCTTGCCAAGCGATCTGTATGCGTCAGCCGCTTTGGCGAGTGCTTTGGGAGTGACATCAGGGTCATAAAAAATTTGGCTTACAACGAGATAGTCTCGAGCGGCATCTGCTAGGTTGCCGTTTTCAGCAGCAATGTCTCCTAGGAGAAGTCTTGCTTCGGCATTGGTGCGTCCCTCCTTTTGAGATCGTAAGCTTTCTTGAGCGCTCGTCTTGGCTTCTTCGAATCGATTAAGGAAGAATTGAGCTAATCCTCTCTGGAGGTAAGCGGAGGCTCTTTTGCTTGGGCGTTCAGTTTGGACGAGGAAGTTATCACAAGCATTGATGACTCCTTCATGATTTTTCAGTTCCATCCGACAGTCAGCGAGTAACTTCCAGACCGAAGCTGTTGTTTCGGTCGGGTCTTTGCCCTGACTCAGCGCCGTCAGAAAGTATTCGCCCCCTTCGTAATCACGCGAGGCCGCGAGCTTTCTGCCAAGGTATTCCAAAACTTGCAGCGGAATCGACGGACGCTCGGACTTAGTTCCTTCATCGGTGGAGCTTGGCGTATTTTGGAGATAGCGACGAGCGTTCTTAGCGAGTTCATCAATTTGTTCGAGTTGGTAATGACAGATGACAAGGCGAACTGTCGCCTTGTCGTCATATTGCGAGTCGATTTCGCGCGCTAGCTTAAGTTCGGGAATCGCTTGCTGGTGTTGCTCGAGATCGAAAAAACCAACGCCAATCCAGTAGTGTGCTTCGCCAGCACCATCTGTGTTTGGGAATTGCTTCAGAAGATTCTGGTAGGCAGCGATCATCTCTGAAGTCTTCCGCTGATGCGCGTAGATTAAAGCAATTTGTTGAAGAGCAAACTCCAACTCTTGAGCCTCTGGAAAGTTTTCGGCGATATCTTCGAAGTCGTCTAATGCATACTGATGGTCTTCGTTTTCTTGGTAGGCTGCCGCTCGTTTGGCGATAGCGGAAGAGGCGAGAGAACTCTGGCGATGTTTCTGGATGAACTCAGTGAGACTCACAATGCCGCCTTTGAAATCACCTGACTCGATTTGTGACCAGCCCTTTTTGTAGAGGCAGATTTCACGGTATCTCTGATCCACCTTTTCCAAACGAACTTTGGAGTATGCGGAGGCGGCGAGAGATAAGTTCTTGTTCGCATAGTTGGAGCCCGGGCCGCTCGCTGAATTTTCGGCTTGAGCGAAGTGAAACTCGGCTTTCATCAACCAGGCCATGTCAATATAAGGATTGGAGGAATCGATAGCGGCTTGGATTCTAGCAAAATTATCAGCAGCATCTGGAAGCTTCTTATCGGAAGTTTGGTAAAGCATCTGAATGCGACGATAGCCCGCCTCTACTCCTTCCTTTTGCTTGGGGTATTTTGCCTCGACGAGGGAGTAAAGCTGCAGTGCGGGCTCGAGATCGTTCATCAACCGGTAAGAGTGTGCCACAATCAGCAACACCTTGGCCCGGGACTCATCAGGCGGCGTGTAGGCGCCAAGGTTATAGATCGCAATAACACGCTCATAGTCTTCGCGGGCAAAAGCATTGAAGATGGCTCCGACCTGAGCGAGTGCTTTCCAAGGGCTGGTGTCGGAGAACTTCAGGGCTCTACTGAGAAGTTCTTCGCTTATTTCCGCCTGTCCAGCTTCAGCAGCGAGAAGCCCGCCCCGGACGACGGCTTCTTGTTGGAACGCCTCAGTACTTGCCGTATCCGAGAGTCTCTTAAACTTTTCGAGAGCCAACTTCGTCTCGCCTAGCTCGAAGTGAAGCCTTGCAGATTCTAGAAGGGCTCTTTCATGGAAAGGGTTCTCCTCGGTGGGGTCCGCTTTGATCAACTCGTTAAATTGAGCGAGAGCCTCTTGGCTTTGCTGGGTCAGCTGAAGGCAACGGGCGCAGTAGTATGTTGCTTCAAGTTTTACTTTGGGATCGATTAGCTCATTCTTAGCGGTCTTAAAAAAAGTGAGCGCGTTGAGGTAATCTTTATCGTCTAATCGCATGATCGCGAGTCGATAGGCGGCGGAACCAACGAAGGGGCCTATGCGATATTGGCCGATGAGGTAATTGAACGTTTTCTCGGCATCGGCCAGCTGTTTGACCTGGAGATAGCACTCGCCGAGTCGGAACCAAGCGATCTGAAGATTTGGGCTGTTTGGTTGTTCTTGAATGAATATTTGATACTGCTGTGCCGCAATGTTGTATTGTTTGCGGCTAAAGAGCATGTCGGCATACTCAAGAATGTCCTCAAATTGACTGGCTTCGGCACCCGGTATTGGTTGAGCCGGAGCATCCTGAGAAAGGGGGCGATCGTGGGCAAAAAGGATAAGCAGCCCCGTGACCCAGTAAGTGAGGGCGCGTTGGGAACGCAGTTGGAGAAAGGACGCTCGCATCTTGAAAATGATATCGGCTGATCGGGACACGCTGAATTTTCAACCTTGAGGGCTGGTCGTGGCAAAGGCGACATTCCAGATGCCGGCTTTCTTTATTTGATCAAGCACATTCATAATCGACTGGAAATCTGCGTCAGAAGATCCACGCAGAATAACTGCCTGGTCCGGATAGGCCTCACAGATGGCTTGAAGCTTGGCGAGAAGCTCGGTTTGGTTCACGTTTCTTCCGTTTAGGATGATGGAGCCATCTTCGCGAACGTTTACAATGATCTCGCCTGTCTGCCGATCAGTGTCTTGAGCTTCTTCAGCTGATGGAACTGAGATATCCATATCGCGCTCAAATCGAGCGAACTGCCAAGTCACGATGAAAAAGATCAGTAGCAGGAAAACCACGTCAATCATCGGGGCAAGTTCCAATTCAGCTCCCTGCTGACTACTGGTATCTCTGAACTTCATGTGAATAAATGAGGATTTTCTTATTCGCCTTCAGTAAGTTCACGTCTCGCGGGTGCTTTGTGATTCGCACGCTTATACTGCGCTGCAAGCAATGCCATGATATGAGTCATAGCGGCTTCCATTTCTGCGATCAGTCTCTGAACTTTGCCACGAAAGATTGAGTAGAAAACCAGTGACGGTATACTGACAACGAGTCCAGCCGCTGTCGTCACGAGGGCTTGAGCTACTCCGGGTGCGAGTTCCATGTGCTGGACACCGGAGGATTTTCCGATCCCCTCGAAGGCAGCGATCATACCGATCACGGTGCCAAAGAGGCCAACCATCGGAGCAATTCGGCTAATATCGTTGAGGTAAGAAATGCGATTATTGAGCTGTGATGCCTGCCGGGTGCCTTCTGCTTCGGTTACTTCTCGCACTTCGTCGAAACTAGCTGTGGGGTTCTTGGTAGCAAAATCGAGTGTTTTGTAAACGACACGGGCGATAGACTCGTTTTCTCGATTACAGACTGCTATGAGCCCCAGATAGTCTTGCTTCCGTATCAGCGCATCAGCAGCGTTCATGAATCTGTCGCTGACGATGGCGCCCTGCCGGATCGTGAAAAGATAGAAAATGATCAGAATGACCGCTAGAAATGACAGCGCAGCCAGAGGGATCATGAGAAAGGGGCCACCCTTTAGCATGTAATCGAGGATGGTCTCCGCCGTTGTTTGAACGGATTCAGGAGATGCGGATTGTCCGGCTTCTTGGGCCATCAGAGGTCCCGCGCCGAAAAGAGCGAGAAGCAGATAAAGTTTATGGTAATTCATCTTGGTGCTGAAAAGGATCACTCTCTGGGGCTAAAGTTTTGATCAATCGGGTGGCGAAGTAGAAGCCCGCCTAGGCATTGGGGAAGTTTACCCCTCCATCAAATGCCTTGCAAACGCAGGGCGGTAAATAAAGCGTCGCAATCTATTATCAATTTTACGGATACTGAAGGTTTCAATGACTGAAAATTATACTAAATATGAAAATTAATAATTCATCTTGAATCAATCCCTCGTAGAGGGTAACTGTATGAATCGGGAGTATTTCTTTGGTGAAAACGAACTGATTTTTCTCACTCGTGATAGGCCAACAACTGCCGAGCGACGAATCATGCAGCGCTGATGAATCAATTAGGAGCAGGACAATCACAAGCGAGTACCTACGATGCGTTGTCTCCTCTCTCAGAGACACCAGAAAGGTCAAGATTGATGACTGCTATTATTCCGAGGTTCTGGCTAGCAGCTCTAATCGTCGCTGTTTTCATTGGTTTTGCGGTAGCCTATGTCCACTTGGCTCCAAAGGTGTATGAGTCTGTCGCCATCATCTATGTAGACCCCAAAGGTGACAGTGCCGGCTATGACGGCATGCGAAGAGAGAAGGGTTGGGACGACCCCGTTACGTTGCTGTCGTTAGCTGAAGGTATCCGAAGCGGTGTCGTCATCCTGCGCGTCGTGGATCGCCTCGAGTTGCGAGATGATCCCGGCTTTTTGGCAAATAGAGGATTCCCCTATACAGACGCGGAGATTGTCGAATTGATCAGTCAGAATATCGAAGTTCAAGTCCGTCGTGGAACACGCCTCATTGATGTAACTGCAAGGGATCGGGACCCAGAGCGGGCCCGCGATATGGCAGATGCCTTCATCGAGGAGTTTCAAAGCTTGATTCGAGAGCAGAACAGCGACTTCGTCGCCGGGAAACGTGCACGTTTAGAAGAAGAGGCTGCCAGGCAACTGAGACGGATGAACGCAGCCGAAGATGAGGTGCAGGCCTTCCGAATTCAGCATGTGGATATTGCGTTAAACGAAGGCACAGATTTTGCCGGTGAAACATCGTCTGATCTCGATAAGAAGCTTGCGTCAGCGGTTTCTGAGACTCTTCTTCGCAAACGAGACTTTGAACACTATGAGGGGGTAAAAAATCAGGATATCGAGATGGTTTTCGATATTAGTTCCTACGGTGATAAGAAGCACATTCAAGATTTGTTGCACAGTAGGAACCTGGCGAAGGCGGAATTTGTTAGGATAGAAAAGCAATTCAAGCCAGCGCACTTTACTTACCAGAACGGCGAGCTGAATTTGGCTGGCTTGGAAGAGCAAGTTGATGTGGTCGCGGCCGAAGTTGGCGAGTCGATCGAGAACGCCTATCGGCAAGCCGAATTGCGCGAGGCGCAGCTTCGGAAGACATTTAAGGAGGAGAAGACTCATTTGATTGAAGTCGACAGAGTCCGTAAAGAGTTTCGCAGCTTGCTGCGGGCTCGCGACTCAGCCGCATTGACTTATGAGGAGCTCCTTGCCCGGATAAAAGAGCTCAATTTTCACGAGGGTTTGGACGAAACGGCCGTGAGGGTTTTTGCCTCCCCGCTCATTGCGGCGACGCCGGTTCTGCCAAGAAAAAATTCTACCGTGGCGATTGCTGGAGTCTTTGGAGCGATGTGTGGCCTCGGAGTGGTGATTGGGGTTGGGCTGGTTGATCGAACACAAAAAGGTGCCAGAAAGGTAGAGTCGAGCGTTGGTCTTCCAGTCCTTGCCGAGGTGCCGAAAGCATTGGGGCAAGAGATGGATCTGCGCGAATCGTTCTTCCTAAATTATGATGCGAATTCACCCGTCAGTGAGAGCTTAGGGTCTCTCTGGGCATCTCTCTCCACTCATCACGCTCGCAGTATAATGATCATGAGCGCTTCTCCAGGCGAAGGAAAGACGTTCTGTGCCGCTAATCTCGCGGTTCTTCTGGCGAACAAGGGATATCGAACCCTGCTGGTGGATGCCGATTTCTGTAAGCAAGATATGGCGGAACTTTTTATCGATCCGATGGAAAGGGAAGTCAGAGGAGAAGAGATGACGAGCCAAAATCTTTGTCAGGAAACGACTTTCAAAGATCTCTACCTTATCTCCTGCGGTCGATTGACCTCGGACACTGGAGAGCCAATGAGTGAGGAGATTTTTGTGAAGATGCTTACGGAAGCCTACTCATCCTTTGATTATGTGATCATCGACACGTCACCTTTGAATTCGGGTAAGGATGGCCTGAAGTATGCATCCCACGCAGAGGCCACGGTGCTGGTGGTAGGGTCCGGTAAGACTGATTTTAGAACGGCCCGCGAGGCAGCTAAGGAACTTAAGGGGGTGAGAGCCCAGTTGGTAGGGTGTATTCTGAACAAGACCTGAAGTATCAAGTCGGATCAGATCGCTCAGGCAAAAAAATAATCTGGGCCTCGTATCCGTCACCATTTTTACCGTCTGGTTTTGGCTGCTCAGCCACTCAAAAGAGGTGTCAATCGTGGGTTTGGTTGCTCGAGATCCAAAGTTCAAAGTTTAGCTTCAAATCGAACAGGAGGTTAGAGATCTCTGAAGCGACTGATGTAAGCGAAGGCCAGAGGAAGAATCGAGCCGACTGCTTCTGCAAAACCGGCAAGGGCATAATGAAAGCCGAGGAATGGAGCGGAAACCATCATCACGATACAAGCGATTGCGACCGAGCCCATGATAAAAATGCCGAGCGGAGAAAGTCGCTTTCTTTGTTGCTGAATGTCCATCAGTCCGCGCAATGGATCGAAGTAGCGATAGACCAGCAGCGCCATGAGAATGAATGTCAGGATAGACCAATCTGCCCATTCCGGAATCATGATGACAGCGTCGTAGGCACCATGAAATAAAACAGCAAGAATGAATGTCGCAAGAAACTCCTCCATCCCGTGAAATTTCCTGACGATCATTCGATATCCATAGTATCCGACCAGCCCTGTTAGGGTAAAATGGAGAGGGTTTGCGGTTAGCAACCGGGTCAGACCACTCTGCTGTATCAGCCCCGTCCGAAAGTAGGAGATATTTTCCATGGCTGCGAAGCCAAGACCAACAAGAGCCGCGAGGATGAGAGCCTCAAGATCGTTTTTCCTTCTCGCACACCAGACGGCGATGGGAATGAAGCAAGCCAGCTTGATTGTTTCCTCACGAAGCCCGACACCAGCGACAAAATAGATTGCCTGAGAAACCTGGGAAGAAGATGGAATGTGGGTGAACCCGAAAGCCCGTTCCTGAATCATAACAGCGTAAAGTGTCAGATTGGCACTAAGGACCCCCAGGGCGACAGCGAACAAAGAAGCGATTAAGCGAGTCCGATCAAAGCGCCAGAAATTGGTGAGTATTAGATACCAGATTAGTCCGGTAAACGCTGCGGGTATAATGAAGAAACTCAGGAGTTGAGCTTTCTCATACTTGAAGGTGCTCTTGAGCAGAGGAATCCAAGCGCGGGCGTCAGCCTGCAGATTCATCAAGTCGTAGTCGCTGAAGCGATCAGAAATCGCGGACTGGTTCAAAAGAAAGCGAGCCGCAGTTGTATCATCATTTCGTAGCGCCGCTATAACTGCGCTGCGTTGCGCATAAGAAGATTCAGGGAATTGCCGGGCTTCGCGGCTGTAGAATTTGGTAGCAGCGGCATAGTCCTTGTCTAAAATGTAGAGATCACCGAGGAACTCATTCCGATACCGAAGTGATTCAGAAATGGACTTCAGTTGTTCGATGGATTCCTTCCGGTCATCGCTCTGCACCCCCTCGTAGAAGCTTTTGAGAAGTGGGTGTTTCTGAAACGATGAGTTTCTATCTTCTGGGATAGCCCCATGTTCTGCCCTTAGAAAGTCGCGAAAATCGAGCGAAGTGGCGGCGGAGGATACTGGATGGTTGAATCGAATCCAGAAGACCCAGTCATTGAGAGATTGCGGGTCTTGTTGAGAAGCAGCTTGGTGAAAAACCTCAAGATTCTGCTTGGGAAACTGCCCAAGTAGTTCACCAAGTTTTCGTGGGACAAAAGCAGCGAGGATAAATGAAAGCACCGTCGACATCACGACAATGCTGAGCGATGTCCGAATCAAAAACCGCCGGTCTCTTGAAAGATCTGCGAGGTGTTGAGAGGGAAGACGCGTCATAAAGCTGTTTCAACAATCACGCTATGGCACTTTTACGACTCGAACAAGGGTTGCCTTGTAACACTTGGTCTCGTAATTTAAGGACATGATTCGTTTTGCCACCCTCATGATCGCGTCATTAGCAATGCCAATCGCACTGATGGCTGCACCTGACATTAAGCTACTCCCTACCTACGAAAAAATCGAAGTGGAGCGCCCGGTTTCAATCCAAATTCCTAATGATGGTTCCGATCGTCTCTTTCTGGTTGAGCAGACAGGTAAGATCAAGATTTTGCCTTCCCGACCGGAATCCGAAGAATCAGTTCTGTTTCTCGATTTGACCGACTCCATTGGGGTGGAGAAGGATTTTGAAGAGGGTCTTCTTGGTCTAGCCTTTCATCCGGAATACAAGGAAACCGGCAAGTTTTACCTCACTTTTTCACGCCAAGGGCCAAAGCGCCTGGTGGTTGCTGAATATAGCGTTTCGAATAAGGCAAATACCGCCGATCCTGCCAGTGAGAGAGTGTTGTTGGAAGTCCAGCAACCCGAATGGAATCACAACTCAGGTAACTTGATGTTTGGTCCGGATGGATTTCT
>CETE01152940.1_pt1 | contig 12651 bp, 8 predicted proteins | sample 531241 | NCBI WGS metagenome assembly CETE01 (sample SAMEA2622336, study PRJEB7988) | marine metagenome | biome: marine biome (ENVO:00000447); feature: deep chlorophyll maximum layer (ENVO:xxxxxxxx); material: "saline water (ENVO:00002010), including plankton (ENVO:xxxxxxxx)" | depth 30 m
CAATACACTCTGTATTTTTATACCATGCAAAAAAATCAGGTCTTAATATGGGAATTGTTAATCCTGGAATGCTTGAGGTTTATGATGATATTCCAAAAGACTTACTTGAACTTGTTGAAGATGTTGTACTGAATAAACACAACGACGCTACAGAAAAGTTAATTGAGTTTGCTGAAAAAGTTAAAGATCAAAAAACCAAAACAAATAATAAAAATGATAAAGAATGGAGAAATGAAACGGTAGAAGAAAGATTATCATACTCATTAATTAAAGGCATAATTGATTTCATCGAAGAGGATGTTGAAGAAGCACGTTTGAAATACTCCAAACCTTTAGAGGTTATTGAAGGTCCTTTGATGAATGGCATGAGCATAGTTGGTGATCTTTTTGGAGACGGTAAAATGTTTCTTCCTCAAGTCGTTAAAAGTGCGCGTGTAATGAAAAAAGCTGTGGCTTACCTACTACCCTATATGGAAACCGAAAAAGAAAGCTGTTCTTCAAGTGCTGGAAAGATCTTACTAGCCACGGTTAAAGGGGATGTTCATGATATTGGTAAAAATATTGTCAGTGTAGTTCTTGCTTGTAATAATTTTGAAATTAAGGATATCGGCGTAATGGTTCCATGGGAGGAGATTATAAAACAGGCGAAAGAATGGAAGGCTGACATCATTGGTTTATCTGGTTTAATTACTCCATCATTAGATGAAATGGTTACGGTTGCAAAGGAAATGGAGAGGGCAAATTTAAAAATTCCATTATTAATCGGCGGAGCAACAACAAGTAAAAAGCACACAGCCGTAAAAATAGAACCTGTTTACAGTGGAGCAAGCATTCATGTAACAGATGCCTCAAGAGCTGTTACCGTTGTACAATCACTAATCAGTAAGAATATTAACTATGCACAAGAGATTCGGAATGAATATCAATCTATAAGAGATAACTTCAAAGACTCTGAGCAAAAAAGAGAATTTTTACCACTTGAAGATGCTAGAAAAAATAGAACACAAATAGAATGGGATAACTATTTTCCTCCAACACCAAATTTTATCGGAACAAGAAATGTCGAAGTGTCCGTTGAAACATTAATTCCCTACATCGATTGGATGCCATATTTTTGGACTTGGGATATTCATGGAAAATATCCAGATATGCTGGAGCAAGACAGTGAACTGGGAGAAAAATCAAGAGAAGTTTTGAAAGACGCAAAAAATTTACTTGAGCAAATTGTTCAAGAAAACCTATTAACACCTAAAGGTATTCATGGATTTTTTTCAGCTAATAATGTTGGTGATGATATTTATGTTTATGATGAAAATAATAATCATATCGAGACATTTTATTTTCTAAGACAACAAATGAAAAAGAAAGATAATACCCCAAATAGAAGTTTAGCAGATTTTATTGCTCCTAAATCATCAAATAAAAAAGATTTCATTGGTGCTTTTTCTGTAACATCTGGAAATGAAGTGGAAATACTAGCCAAAAAATTTAGAGATAATAATGATGATTATTCATGTATCTTAATTCAGGCTATTGGAGATAGATTAGCGGAAGCATTTGCAGAATATCTTCATGAATTAACTAGAAAAGAATGGGGGTATGCTATAAACGAAAACTTATCTATTGCTGATATGATTAAAGAAAATTATCAAGGCATTCGACCAGCGGCTGGATATCCAGCATGTCCTGACCATACCGAGAAACAAACATTATTTAGACTACTTAAAACTGAAAAACATACTAATATAAAATTAACTGATAGCTTTGCAATGACCCCAGCTAGCTCAGTTTCAGGACTTTACTTTTCTCATCCAGATTCAAGATATTTTCCATTAGGGCGTATTGATAAGGAGCAATCTGTAGATTATGCTAAACGTAAAGGATGGTCACAAAAAAAAGTTGAGAAATGGCTCTCCCCTAACTTAGGATATGAACCATCATGAAACTAATTGATAAGATTAAAATTAAACCGTTGATTATCGACGGAGCAATGGGAACAGTTATTTATGAAAAAGGAATTTTTATAAATAGTTGCTATGAACATTTGTCTGTCACAGACCCAGAGTTAATTTTGAGTATTCATGAAGATTACATAAATGCTGGAGCAGATATAATAGAAGCCAACACATTTGGTGCGAATAGAATAAAATTAGAAGCTTTTGGTCTTCATGATCAACTTGAAAATATCAATAAAAGGGCAGTTCAATTAGCAAAAGAAGCAGTAGGAGAAAAGGATGTTTATGTTGTTGCTTCAATTGGTCCATGCCTAAAATCAAATCAACAGTTTAATCAAAAACATACTCAGCAACTTAAAGAAGTATTTGATGAGCAAATGAAAGTAATTGCAAATGAAGGAATTGAAGTTTTTTTTCTAGAAACATTTACTCATTCTAAAGAAATCATTATTGCCGCAGAAGTTGCTAAAAAATATGACGTATCTGTTTTTGCTTCTGTTACTGTTGGAAAAGATGGTGAAACACGAGGCGGAGAAAGCATTGAAAATATCATAACTGAACTTGATAAATCAGAATTCGTTGACTCTTTAGGTATAAATTGTGGTTTAGGTCCAGCAGCTGCATTAAGTATTGCTGAGAGAGCTCTTCCTTTAACTTCAAAACCATTTACGGTTATGGCTAATGCTGGCTTGCCGCAAGAAGTGGACGGAAGATTAATTTATATGACAACACCAGAATATTTTACAGAATATGCAAAAAAATTAATTGAAATTGGTGTTAAAGGTGTTGGTGGATGTTGTGGCACAACACCTAATCATATAAAAACTATGTCGAAACAAATTAAGTCTTTATCGGGTGTCAAAACACACATCGAAGTTAAAAATAATCATAGAAAAAATGAATTTACATCAGAAATAACTAAAGTAGAGGATAAGTGCAACTTTGCTAAAAAATTAATATCTGGGAAAAAAGTTTCAAGTGTTGAAATTACTCCACCACGTTCAATTGATCTTAAACCTATGTTAGAGAAATGTAATGAATGTAAAAAAGCAAATATTGATGCTATTAATATTCCAGACGGTCCAAGAGCAAGTGCTCGAATCTCACCGATGGTTGCTGCTTTAGCTATCGAAAAAGAAGTTGGTATTGAAACTATTCTTCATTATTGCTGTAGAGATAGAAATTTGTTAGGTATGCAGTCTGATTTATTAGGCGGCTTTGCTGGTGGTCTTCGTAATTATTTGATAATTACTGGAGATCCTCCAAAACTAGGCGATTATCCTGATTCAACTCCGGTATTTGATGTTGATGCTGTAGGACTTACTCAGATGGTTAATAATCTTAATCATGGAGTTGATATTGGAGGTAATGTAATTAATCCTCCAACAGGAATATTAATTGGTGTTGGTGCAAATCCATGTGCAATTGATCCAAAACGTGAACTAAATCACTATTTGAATAAAATTAATGCTGGAGCGGAATATTCAATAACTCAACCAATTTTTGATGCTCAGGCACTTTTAACATTTTTAGATGAAGTCGAAAAAAACATTAATCCTATTCCTGTAGTAGCGGGAATTTGGCCGTTAGTGAGTTTAAGAAATGCGGAGTTTCTTAAAAATGAAGTACCTGGCGTAGAAGTTCCTGACTCAATTATTGAAAGAATGAGTAAAGCGAAAACAAAAGAAGAAGGACGAGCATTGGGTATTGAAATTGCTAGAGAAATACGAGATGAAATTTCAGATCGTGTAGCAGGATTTCAAGTATCTGCACCATTTGGAATTATTGATTTAGCACTACAGGTTTTAAAATAATGAATCTTCCAAAACAAAAAGAAGCTAAAGACTTAGTTGCTTTTTTTGAAAATAATGAAACTTTTCAAGCAACACAAAAAACCTATGATGCTTGGATCAAAATGAAAAAAAGCGCACTAGATGATGGCATTAATCTTATTTTAGTTTCAGCTTTTAGAAGCATTGAAAGACAACAAGAGTTAGTGGAGGAAAAAAGAAAAAAAGATATATCTGAAAAAGAAATATTTAGCATTCTAGCTCGTCCGGGGTATAGTGAGCATCATACAGGTAGAGCATTAGACTTACATTCACCGGGCTCTGCCTTACTTGAAGAAGATTTTGAAAAAACTGAAGCGTTTCTTTGGCTACAACATAATGGCAATAAATATGGGTTTTACATGAGTTACCCAAGAGATAATGATTTTAATATTATATATGAACCTTGGCATTGGTGTTTTCATGAAAAAAATTAGTTTACCATAATTGCATTATCAACTGTTATTGTCGGCTTATTACCACTTGGTCCAATGTAAGTAATAATTATATCAAAAATAGATGATTCTGTATTATTCGGAATGAAAATATCACAAGTGGTAACAAATCTGCTAATTCTATTTATATTAGAAATATTATTACTATTAATTGATCCAATTTGAATACTTTCAATTGGTATTGAAACTCCTTGATTATTCTGAAGTGGAGGAACTGGACGACCAAAATCTTGGTTATTAAGAGTAATTGTAAGAGTAACATTTGTTCCTTTATTTAATATAGAGGGTGTGACATATGGATTTGAAAAATTACTATTAGAATGAACTTCAATATTTGAATTGTACCCATCATCATCATACTCATCCACCGATTCAATTTTCACACGATAAAAACCAATTTGGTACATTGCATTTGAATCAGTGAAATTAAAATGATGAGAAGTAGACGATATATTTGTTGCAAGAACTGTAAAACCGTTTAATAAATTTGTGGTAAACTCAACTTGATAATACCCGCCCTCAACACCATCGAATTCAATTTTATGATGATCCATCTCTGAAATTAAATTGCAGGAAAATGATGATTCTGGACCTCCTTCTGCAAAAATAATGTATGATTCATTGATATTATTTACAGAACCTCCACTGGGTGTTCCATAAAAAGAACGCCCAACATTATATGGATATATTGGGGTTCCATCTTGTTCTATTGTAGTAAAATACGCATACGTTCCATCAGGAAATTCAGGAGTAATGCAAAATCTTCCATTATGTTCATCTAAATCAAAATCATTGCCAAGAGTGAGTCCAATGTCACCTAAATATTCATAATCTTCTATGTAATGACCAATAGGAAATTGCGTGCTAACATCAGGACCATACTCATTCGAACTTAAAGAGAAATTACTATATATTCGACTAGCCCATGCGGGATAAGAGGTTCGATTACTGATATCTCTTTTTTGATATCCAGATATCATTCGTCTTATTACACTATTTGTATTATTTGGATCAGAATATCCATATGGACCATAAATGGGATAGCCATCAGATACCCATCCAATTATAGGAGAATGATTTGTTGGAAAAGTAATTTTTTCTGAATATCTATTACTTATAGAATTATAGTCAACATGATCATCTAACAAATATCTTAAAGCAGAAGGATTGGCATGATAATGATAAGTATCTGATGCTTGGTGCGCATTTGCTGGGTCAAATGTAATGCTTTCGTTTTCATAAGCATCTCTGTTCCATATACCATCTCCTCGTCCATTATTTCCATTAGGCGTTCCATCAATACCTAAATTATTAATGTAAGAAAAAGCGTCTCTTGCGTCAAACAAAGCTACTCCATCAATAAAATAACCAATAGCTCCTCCTGTTGTAATATTGTAATCAGAAGATGCTCCTGACGGAGTTCGAGGAAATCTGTAAAGTGCTGCGATATTTGCAGGAAAGTTTCCAAATAATTGTGTATCAGATTCATCTCTATACCAAGGTCCCATAATATGATGACCTAATCCTGTTGTTCTAATGTAAACCCAATTGTCAGAATAGGATACTTCGTTAACTCCTGAATATGTTGGCAATGATTGATTGCCAGCACCATGACTCCATGTATGAACTTCATTATGATTATTTTCATCTTCAGCTGATTCAAATAATTCAGCATAAGTTGATGAGCCCTCCATAAACCAAGAAGTTAGCATGGGTTCAGAAATTCCGATCATACAAAATTGAAAGCATAAAAAAATAGTCCAACGCATACATTAAAGGTATCATATAAATATTATTAATAAAGAATAAGAGAGTTTAACAATGGATTTATCGGACGAAAAAAAATTATTATTTGCCTCTTATCGTGAAGGAGATAAGCAATATCAATTGGCAGGAGGTCAAGAAGGCTGCTTTAAACTTGCAAATGATTTCTATGATATTATGGAAGAGCTTAGCGAAGCAAAGCATATATTATCGCTTCATCCAGATAATTTAGATGAATCACGAGACAAACTTGCAAGATTCCTATGCTTCTATATGAATGGACCACATTTATACCAGGAAAAATACGGAACTATTCAATTGGGAGCCGCTCATGCACATATTCCAATTGGTTCTAAAGAAAGAGATGCTTGGTTGCTTTGTATGTCAAAGGCATTGGAAAAACAGGAATGGGACCAAAACTTCAAGGAATTTTTATTTATTCGTTTTCATACTCCAGCACATCGAATTCAAAACATGCCCTAATCTAAATATCTTTGTTTAAGATTAATAATTCTTTCAATAACTTTTTGTTTTCCAAGAAGTGATAAGACGCTTACTAAATCCGGTCCTCCAGAAACACCTGAAACAGCTATTCTTAAAGGAATCATAACCTCTCCAAATCCCTTACCTGTTTCTTTAATGTAATCATCAATTAATTTTTTAATGTTTAGTGTATCGAATGATTGAATTTTATTAATCTCCAAAATGAAATCATTAAAAATATCTTTTACACCCTCTTTTTTTAATTTTTTATTAATTACTTTTTCATCATATTCAAAATCATCAACAAAAAAGTAATTTACTAATTTTTCAATATCCTCAAATACTTTAACTCGGTCTTTTACTAAAGTAATCACATTATAAACATAATCTACTGACGCTGATTCATACAAAGATGTAATGATCTCAAAAGCATTTGTGTTAAACTCTTTATCAGAAATTTTACTTAAATATTCTCCATTCATCCATTTCATTTTTGTTTCATCAAATTGAGCAGGAGAGGATTGACAATTTTCAATTGTGAACATCTCTATCATCTCTTCGATATTCATTATTTCTTGATCATTTCCTGGCGACCATCCTAATAATACTAAGTAATTTATTAATACTTGTGGTAAATATCCTCGCCTTTTAAAATCGCTTACATAGGCGTCGCCGTCTCTTTTCGAAAAAGGCTTTCCTTGAGCGTTAACAATCATTGGCAGATGTGAAAATGAGGGTATATCGGCATTTAATGCCTGATATAATGCTAAATGCTTATAAGTATTTTCTATATGATCATCCCCACGAATAACATGGGTAACTTTTTGCTCAATATCATCAACAACATTAGCTAAGTGAAAAACTGGCTTTCCGTTAGAGCGTACTAATACAAAATCTTCAATATTTTCCACTGCTTTTTTTAAACTACCTTTAATGCCATCTTCAAAAATCATGTCATTATTTGGCATTTTGAATATTACACATTCTCCTTTGTTGTTTTTATTTTCTGTATAGGCTTTACCTTTTGACAATAAATATTCAGCAACTTCTAAATGTTTTTTTTCTTGCCTACTTTGATATAAAGGTACTTCATCATAATCTAAATTTAACCACTTAAGAGTTGTTAAGAGATTTTGAATAGCATCATCTGTACTTCTTTCTCTGTCGGTATCTTCAATTCTAAGTAAAAAATTTCCATTATTATGTTTTGCAAATAACCAATTATAGATAGCAACCCGAATATTTCCAATATGGACATTTCCAGTTGGACTTGGAGCAAAACGAGTTCTTATTTTCATTACTAATCTCCCAACAAAAAGCTTTAATCAAAAAAATACATTTTTTTTAAACTAACTGGTCATTTTAAGCGTTATTATGATATAACTGATATACATTATGATTAAAAAAATTAAAACTAATCTTTTAATAACTTTAATTTTTTATGGAATTGCTCAACAAGTAGTAATTGCAGGCAGTATTGATTTTGAAAAAAATGTTTTACCAATATTACAAGAAAAATGTTGGAGCTGTCATAGTTCTAGAATTAAAGAACCTGATGCAGGTCTTTTATTAGACACTCCTCAAAATATATTGAATGGTAACGAATATGGTCCTGTTATCTCTAAATCAGATGCAAAAAATAGTATATTAATAGAACGAATTGAAATGGATCCAAATAAACGAGGAATTATGCCTCCGAAAGGTAAAGGCGAACCTTGTTCTCCAGAAGAGATTGAAATAATTAAAGACTGGATCAATCAAGGTGCTCAATTTAAAGACTGGATTGGATACAAAAAACCAAAAGTTGAATACCAAGCTAAAAATCAAAAGAATAATTCAGTATTATCTGCGTTTTCATATGGAGAAAATCCTGATAATCCAAAATTAAATTTAAATCCAATGCCTGAATATAGAATGACTGTTATGCAAAGTTACGCTAAATCTAAATCTGAGCAAATTGATAAATTTGTAAATGACTTTAGAAAAATAAATAATATTCCTAGCCCTAAAATCATAAATGATAAAATTTTTCTTAGGAGGGCTTATCTCGGGATTGTTGGTCGTATTCCTACAGTTAAAGAATCGATGAAATTCTTGTCATCTAACAAAAAAAATAAACGTTCCTTATTAATTGACGAACTGTTAAGTAGTGAAGGATATGTAAGCAACTGGTTTCATTTTTGGGCAGATCTTTTAAAAGTAGATTCAACAAAAAGAAATATAACCGCTTCTGTGTATTATGCGGAATGGATAAAACAAGCATTGAGAAGTAATATGCCTTATGACTTGTTAGTTAAGAATTTAATAACAGCCACAGGTATGCCACATCAAAATGGAGCAACAGGATGGATAGCTAGTGATGAAAATATGAGACCTGATCATATGGCCAACACTGTGCAAGCATTTTTAGGGTGTCAAATTCAATGTGCACAATGTCATGATCATCCATTTGATCGTTGGAATCAGTATGAATTTCAAAGTATGGTATCATATTATGCAGGCGTGCAATATAATATACCCGGAGGGAATCAAGTTTTTATCCGAAAAGCGGAAAGAGCTAACCTTGATGATAGGATAACTCCAAAACAAGATCGTTTTTTTAGAAATATGGGAGGAAAATATATTCTTTCTATATGGGAACCTAATTTTGAAAAATGGCATACTCTTCCTTTTGACTATCAATATGCGGATGCTATGCCAAGACAAGCATTGAGACCAAAAGTTATGTACGGGGATCAACCACATATTGATGGTAGTCCTCGTCAAGCATTTGCAACATGGGTGACCTCAAAAGAAAATCATCTATTTAGCGAGACGTTAATAAATAGATTATGGAAACATTTAATGGGAGTTGGGTTAATAGAACCCATAGATGAAATTAAATATAGTACTGAGCCATCAATGCCAGCTCTCTTGGATTTTTTATCTGATATGGTGATAGAATTTGATTATAATTTGAAAGATATTTTAAAAGTTTTGTATAATACAAAAACATGGCAAATGGAAACAATGACCAATGATCTTCCTGAAGATTTAGCAGAATATAAATATGAAGGCAGACCATTGATGAGAATGACGGGAGAGCAAATTTGGGACTCAATTATGACGTTAATAGTTGTTGATGCAGACCAAAGAAAGGGTCATGGATCAAAATTTGTAACTGACGAATATAGAAAAATGTTGGACCAAGCAATAACAATGCCAATAGAAAAATTTATTAAAACTTATTCTGATGAAAAAATTGATTCATTAAGAAATGAAGAGCGTAAAAAAACAAAACAAGCGTATGCAATTTTCTTAACAGGGGAAGATGGAAAAAGAATGCGAGAAAATAAAATTTATTCATCATATAATTTTTCATCTTGGTCAGACCAACATATGACAGATTCACGATGGCGCGGTTTAGATCGTGGATTTGTTCTTGCTTATGAATTACCCTCACCTGCTCCTGGCTATCATTTTATAAGACAATTTGGTCAATCTGATAGACAAACAATCGCTTCTGGGACCGAAGATCCAAATGTCACTCAAAGTTTAGTTCTTTTAAATGGTCCTATCTATTATGCTTTAAATCGAAAACCATCGTTACTTCAAAACAACTTAAGTTATGCAAAAAGTAATGATCAAAGAATAAACTTAATATTTAGATCTATACTTTCTAGAAATCCAACAGATGATGATTTAGCATTATCAAAACAAGTAATTAACGATAATGGATCATATCATGGATCTAAGATGATTACTTGGTCGTTGCTAAATACACGCGAATTTATATATATTCAATAAAAGGTTTATTATGCTTAATAGTTTTAACGAATTAGATAGAAGAAAATTTATAAGTAACTTAACATTAGCTTCTTTAGGCGTAAGTGTTATCCCGTCCTTTGCTGAATCATTAAATCTTGTAAATAATAATGGTAAAAAACTGATCTTTCTTTATATGGATGGCGGGATGAGTCATATTGATACATTTGACCCCCAACCAGGAACTGCAGAAGGCGGACCAGTTGGAGCTATTTCGACAAATGTTGATGGTATTCAAATAAGTGAATTTCTTCCTAATTTGTCAAATCATATGGATAATCTATCTATAATTCGGTCAATGTATTCAACACAAGGCGCGCATGCTCAAGGAAAATATTTTATGCATACTGGTTATCAGCAAAGAGGAAGTGTTGTTCATCCGACTCTTGGCTCATGGTCAATGTATCATCAAGGAAAAATTAATAAAACTCTGCCGGGTAATGTTGTTATAGATCCATTTACAAACTATCCATATTCTGGCTGGATGTCACCTGAACTAGGCGCTATTCCATTAGATGATGCAACAAAAGGACTACAAAATATTAATAGACCACGAGATATTACCGAACAAAGATATCATGATCAGTTAGAGCTTTCTTATTTATTCGACAGAGCCTTTCAAAAAAAATATCAGCAACGAAGTATTGATGCTTATAATAAATTTTATGATGAGGCACTTTCGCTAATGAAAAGCGAAGATATAAAAGCATTTGATATTACTCAGGAAACACAGGAAACTAGAGAAAGATACGGACTAAACTCAAAATTTGGACAAGGATGTCTTTTAGCTAGAAGATTAATTGAGCATGATGTTCGTTGTGTTGAAGTCGTTAAAAGAGGATGGGATACACATGCAGAAATGCCAGAAGAAAAAGCAAGAGATATGGATAAAGCATTTGCTGCTCTGATGCAAGATTTGACTAATACAGGTTTAATTGATTCAACCATAGTTGTTCTAGCAACAGAATTTGGAAGAAATCCAAATATTAAACCGGATAATTTAGGACGAGATCATTGGGCAAAAGCATTTAGCTGTGTGATAGGCGGAGGAGGCCTTAAAACAGGTCAAATAATAGGATCTACAGACAGAGGTCATGAAGTAATGGAAAACAAAATTGAAATTCCAGATCTCCATACAACCATAGCAACTGCAATGGGAATGCCTGCAAAAGAAATTGTAATGTCTGAATCAAAACGACCATTTAATGTTGGATACAAAGGAAAAGTCATTTCGGAGTTAATTTAGTGCGCTTTATAATTTTTCTTTTTGGAATGATAATTTCAACGTATGGTTCTGTTTTTTACATTGGCTCGATGAAAAGTGAGGGTATTTACTATTCATCATTAAACCTCCAAAATGGGGTGCTTTCAGAATTTCAGAATGCTGCCAAACTTACACGACCATCTTTTCTTTCAATAGATAAAAATAATAAAAGATTATATTCAACAAATTTAATTAATTGGAAAACTCCTGGAGAAATTGTTTCATTTTTAATTCATGACGATTTCTCCCTAACAAAATTAAATCAGATGAGTTCAAGAGGCGGCAATCCATGTCACTTAACACTAAGTCCAAACAAGAATATTTTATTTGCTGCGAATTATAATAATCAGGGCTCTGTTATTTCATACCGGTTAGATACTGATGGAAGTATTAAAAACATTGCATCGCATAAAATTCATTATGGAAGCGGAAATCATCCTCAAAGACAAAAGGAAGCGCATGCTCATTCAATTTATCCTCATCCAAAATTCCCTTTTGTTTATTCTGCTGATCTTGGAGCTGATTCAATATTTATTTATAAATTCGATCAACTAAGTGGCGAGCTAGAATTAATTAAAAAGGAATCACTAAGGGGAAATATATTAGGACCCAGACATATGAAATGGGATAAGAAGGGTCGTTTTTTATATGTTTTAAATGAATTAGATTTAAGTCTTAGTATTTTTGAATATTTAAACGATGGCTACATAAGAGAAGTTAATAAAATAAACGCATTATTTAATAATAGTAGTATTGAAAATCTTACTGCAGCAGAAGTTAGATTTCACCCTACTCTACCTATATTATATGCATCTATTAGAGATAAAGATGATTTAAATAGAGATAAAATTTCAGTGTTTAAAGTAGAAGGTAGTAAAACTAAACTTATCGATGTAGTACCAGCCATTGTAAATTTTCCAAGAAACTTTAATCTTGATCCAACTGGAAAGTGGATGTTAGTAGCCGGTCAAAGATCAAAAAATATTGCAGTTTTCTCAATCAATCCAAAAGGGATACCAATTTATACTAAAAGAATTTATGAATTCCCGGGAGAACCAGTTTGTATAGAGTTCTTAAATTAACTTATAATTAAATAA
>CETE01046114.1_pt1 | contig 12614 bp, 9 predicted proteins | sample 531241 | NCBI WGS metagenome assembly CETE01 (sample SAMEA2622336, study PRJEB7988) | marine metagenome | biome: marine biome (ENVO:00000447); feature: deep chlorophyll maximum layer (ENVO:xxxxxxxx); material: "saline water (ENVO:00002010), including plankton (ENVO:xxxxxxxx)" | depth 30 m
GCTCAAGCGAGCGAACTGAACTAACTGGCAGCCAGCCGCGTTTCAATACAGGCTTGGAGTTTGTTGCGGATCCGATCTAGCGCCTTGTATAGCGCTGTGGCCGACTTACCGACGTCGACGGCCACCTCCTTGATACTTTTATCTCCTTCGTAGGCAGCCCTTATCAATTCCCGTGACCTCTCAGGCAGGTTATTAAGGCAGGTATGGAGACATTCAATGTACTGCTCGCTGGATACCCGGGCCTCCATTTCCTCGCTCGCATCAGCGAGCAGATCCATTAGATCACCTTGAAAGATATGCCTGTCCCGCGCCATCGTGCGCCGAAACTTAAGCACTTCGAAACGCGTAATTACCCGCGCCCACCTCATAAACTCGGTATCTGGATCAAACTGATCCCACTTACGCCACATCACGAGGCTAACGGTCTGAACAACATCGTCGACGGAAGTCCAATCAAGCCCCATGGAGCGAGCAAAAGCACGGATGTGACGCTCATTCTGGGCGAACAACTGAACGAAAAGTTCTTCCGAACTATGGGCTTCCGATTTCTCCATCACATCAACACTCCCTCCAAAGGGGCTATTCCCCACTATTTCACGACAGAATTTAAGTCGTGGCAATAGCATATCCGAGGTGCACCATCCACATCTCCGTCAAATGAGATCTTACCGTCACCCCTGCCCCTGCCCCTGCCCCTGCTACCGAATACACCTTTCAGCGTAGCCACCTTCGCTGCCGAATATTACAGCAAACAATTTTATATCATTGGTTAAAGGGTGAGGTAATCGAATCATTTATCGGGATAGACTCATCCCACCTGATACCTCCGTCCCTAAGATCGAGAAAACGAGGACTGACTCAAAACCATGCGGCGTAATTCCTCTCCAACTAGGTTTTTATCGAGCGTATCCGTTCACGTATGCGACTGATTCCACCGGGATTTCTCCGATATTGAGAGAGCCAGAGAATCGCTTCCCGCGGGGGGAGAGAAGGACGAGAAGCCGGGAGACTGGAGAAAGCTTCGTAACACTGATGCCGCCAGGTGGGATCGGTCCGTTTCTCAATCCATGACTCGTATTCGAGCCACCAATCGAGGAAACGAAGGCTAGAAAAATAGAGATCAAGAGCCGGACCATTGGCGAGTGATTCCATGGCGTAGATTCCGGGTGCAGGAGGGGCGTCAGCCGAGTAAAGGAAACAACGCTTCTTGTTACGAATATATAGAAAATGCCCGGAATCTGGCTCGTCCAGATCGTAGAGACCCGCGCAAGCCCCGTGCAACTCAACCGCTACCCCTCCATCCAGATATTTGCGATAACAGCTCGTGCCCTCAAGTCCCTCAGAGGCCCTTCGATCAAAACCGTTTTCGCAGAGCAAATTGCCTCGGGGATGAATCACATCGCGCCCCCAAAAATACATCTGCTGCCCAAGCAGATCACAATAATCCCTTAACAGAGCGCGCAACCGCGACACAGGAATCTCTCGCGCTGGCAGAAAACGCTCGGATCGAAGATTGATTGGCATTATTGCAAGTTATTTGCATTACCAGCCAGTTCAAGACAAATGAAGTTAGCTGGCCTGATCATTCGGCGGTAGCTTGCTATTCTTCTTCCAAAAACAGAACCCACCGGCACCTTTGCTCGTAACTGCTTCCATGGTAAATCTCTCCGACCCCAAGGCGTTCCCATCCAGTCACTGGGATACTCTCGTGATCGGCGCCGGCCTATCCGGTTTGAGCTGCGCCGTCCGTCTTCACGAAGCCGGTCAGCGAGTCATTGTTCTCGAAGCGTCGGATGAAATTGGCGGACGGGTTCGAACTGACCACATCGATTCTTTCCGCCTCGACCGCGGCTTCCAAGTCTTTCTTGATGCCTACCCCGAAGCATCAAACTTTCTTGATCTCGACGCCCTTGACCTCCGCCCTTTCGAGCCAGGCGCGCTTGTCTGGAAAAATGGGACCTTGCACTCTCTTATGGATGTTTTCCGGCGCCCCATGGCGCTGCTAAGTTCCGCTTTTGCCCCGATTGGAACGGTCAAAGACAAACTGCTGGTTGCGAAACTTCGATTCACGCTGCTCAAGAAACCGCTCCATGCAATCTGGTCATCCCCCGAACTCACAACTCATGCCTACCTCAAGCACTTCGGTTTCTCTGACCAGATGATTCGGGATTTTTTCCGGAGCTTTTACGGAGGCATCTTTCTCGAAGATGAGCTAACCACCTCTAGCCGTATCTTCGAATTCACCTTCAAAATGTTTGCCCAAGGTTCTGCCACCCTTCCGTCCCGGGGGATGCAAGCCATCCCAGAACAGTTGGCAGCGCGGCTTCCTGAAGAAGCCATCCACTGCCGCCAACCTGTTGATTCCATCGAAGGAACCACGGCACATTCCCTCGGTGAGCAATACACTGCCAAACAACTTGTTCTCGCAGCGGACGGCGAGTCCTCGGGCCAACTGATGCAGGGAATGCCCCCTCCCAAATGGAACAGCACGATCTGCTTCCATTTTGCCGCGCCTTCCCCCCCGTTTGATCGTCCTATCATTGCCCTCAAAGGGGACCGGGAGGGTCTCATCAATAACGTTTGCATCCCTTCCGAGGTGAGCCCGTCTTACGCACCGAATGGCAGATCACTCGTCTGCCTTTCGGTCTTAGGAGAACATCTCATTGACGAACCATTCACCGAAAAGATTCGTCACGAACTAGCGGACTGGTTCGGGGAAAGCACCCAGGAATGGCAGCTACTTCGAAGCGAACTCATCCGCAAGGCTCTTCCCGTCACGCCCCCGGGACATAAGTCCAGCGAGGTGCAAACGGGGCCGGTTTATCGTGTCGGTGACTTCACCACCAGCGGCTCGATTGAAGGAGCTATTCTCTCGGGACTGCGCGCAGCCAACCAGATCCTTGAGGCAAATTAACATCACCGTTACCGCTTTTGGTCGGCCACGAACTTTTGAAAAGCGAGAGCGGGAACCCTAGTTTCAAGCCTTGCAGCCACTCTGAGCCACTCTTCTTCTGTTCGCTTCACCTCCCTCTTTGAGGCTATCACCACCAAATTCCCACTACCGGGAACCTCATACTGCTCCACCGTTGCGAACACTTCTCTCAGGGCTTCCAGGTCATTAGGGGTCGTCTTCCTGTATGAAATCAAATTGCAGGCAAGAACTCCGTCCTCAACTAGCTGGTTTTTCATCGATTCGAGAAATTCGACCGTTTTTAGCCGGGCCGTTTTTCCGTCAGGATTGTGATCCACCGAAGGGCGCAGAAACGCATCGAGATAGATAGCATCGAAAGGCTCGTGTCGGCGCGCCACAAAATCGAACGCATCTTCCGTGTGTATCGTGACCCGTGGTCCATCGCTTGTCTCAAAATACTCACCGGCAAGACGCACCACGGCTGGGTCGATTTCCACAACTTCGATGGAAGTCGAAGGCAAATTTTCTTCGACGAAGCGAACCATACCACCTCCACCAAGTCCAATCAGGAGGACCCGCTCTTGTCGCTGCTTGAACAGGAGCGAAACGAAGAGGGTTTTGGTGTAGGCAACCTGCAACTGCCCTGGATTCTCCAAATCAATGGTGGACTGCAGTTGCTCCACACCAACGTCCGAAACAAAGAGGAGGTGGCGTTTTTGATCGTCTCCTCGAACTCTAATCTGCGAATACTCCGAAGTCTCCTCATGCAGCACGGCGCCAAACGAAGCGTGGGGAAAGAAACTGCTTCGTGGGATATACCAGATCGAGAAAGCGACTGCCATCAACAGGCACCACAACCCCAGAAGCTGAAAGGTCACACGACGAATCATACCGGTGATCTACCCCTGTTTGGCCAGACACTCAACTCGGTTGAGTCTATCTTACTAAAGCTTCCGAATCCGAATTTGACGCCACTCGGCCCCATCCGAAGTGAGCTTACCCGCCGACAGATCACTCTGCCCGACCTCGTCGGAGTAAACCTTGTTGTCCAACCACACCTGGCTGCGCTTTCCAGCCACACGAACGCGAATGGGAGTCCAAGTGTTTGTTTCGACGCTCGCAACGGTGTTACTCCCCACTTTCAACTCAGCGCCACCCTTCACCTCGGCGAGCAATTCGAAGGCAGACACCTCTTCTTTCGGAAGGTTTTCATAGTCTTTCCACTGATCTCCGTCCCGCAGGACAACGAGTTGCGCGCGAAGCGCTGCTTTCATCTCAGCATGCTCGGGATTATCGGCCAGATTGGTAAACTCGTTGGGATCGCTGGGGTAATGATAAAGTTCCTCCTGCCCATCTGAAGTCAGGCTGTAGCGCCAGTCTTTGGCACGCACCGAAAAGTGCGGATACAGCGTTCCAACGTGCTCCCGATGCTGGCTATGGTCTTTACCCGGCAGCGCCATAATTGCTACCTCCGGCCCAGACCAATCACCCTTTGGATCCAACAGGAGCGGCTTAATGCTATGACCCTCCAACTTGTATCTAGAGCGGCCTACCTGATCGTTAGGATGGTCAGGAAGGCCACAGATATCGACGAACGTAGGGAAAACATCGATCAGGGAAACGGGTTGGTGGCAGGTCACGCCCTGGGCCATCCCTTTAAGCCCCGCAATAATAAGTGGAATACGAGTGCCACTGTCCCAAAGCGTCTGTTTGTAGATCGACTCTTTTCCGCCTACGTGAAACCCATGATCACTCGTCAAAAAAACCACCGTGTTATCCGCGTGAGGACTCGCATCAAGAGCATTAAGAACCGCCCCCACCTGATCATCCACAAAGGAGACACAAGCCATATAGGCCTGGAGATATTGTTTAAATAAATGGGGCTGGTCTTCGTGGTTGAAGAGCATCTGGTAACGACGAAAAGCATAAAGACTCGTATTAGCCAGCGTTGGGGCGCAATCCTCCAGATCACCTTCTAAGAAAGCTTTTGGCATCTCGATCTCTTCAAGAGGAAACCTATCGAAATACTTCTTTGGCGCATAAAGCGGTGTGTGTGTTCGACTGAAACCACAGAATAGGGCAAAGGGCTTGTCGGTGTGTGGTTGCTGGAGAATGCCCGAAGTCCAGCCGGCATGAGTTTCATCAGGCATGGGGTCACGATCATCGTCTGACACGTAACGCCAGGGCTCTCCGGAAAGTGTCCATCCTTTGTAACCCGGAATCCCGTTGGCGGGGTCTGCCGGGTAGTGCGGAATCATAGTAAGAGGGCCAAAGGTATGCTCCCACTGGTAATCCATGTCGGGATCCGCATCGTCGGCGTAAAAGTAGAGCTGGTCAGGGTGAGGAATCAATCCACGCTTGGTTTGCTTCCGGCCATCCCACGGCCACGGTCCGATACTGCCACCCGATCCAAAGCCGGTGATAAACTGCTTCGGATCTTGATTGCCGTGATAAATCTTGCCGGTTGAATAGACGCCATAACCGTTCGTAGCGAGATGTTCGGTCAGAGTCACACACTTGCTGAGAATGGCGTTCTGTCGATAATCCTCAAACCAGTAAAGGCTGGAAGTTTGCGGGTAGATTCCGGTCATCATGCTCGACCGGGAAGGCGCACAAATTGGATCGTTACAATGAGCATTGGTGAAGCTGACACCACGCGCCGCCAATCGGTCGAAGTTCGGAGTTGGGACGTAGGGCTTGCCGTCAGGATGCAGCGGCATGTCATTAAGATCATCAGCAATGATGAAGAGAACGTTGGGACGACCCTGAACACTGGTCAGAGGCCAGCTCATCAAAACGAAAGCGAGAAAAACTAGTGTAAAAATGGGTAGTCGCATAAGCTTATGACTTCCTGAGTTCAAGAACCTAACAAGATAAATCACTTTAATTAGTCTACTTTCCCGTTCACCAGAAAAACGTCCTACCGGAGATGACCCCTAACAAGCGAGAAAGACAAGGCCCTTGAAAATCAATACTTCGATTATATGCCTCAACTCCAACAAAATTTAAACCTCAATGGTAAAGATTTTTTCGTTAGGTTTGACCCCATGGAGCAGTGTTACTTGGTTAGAGACTATGAGATTTATTAAATCACTTTCGCTTGCCCTGACCATCCTCGCTTTCGCCCTGACGAATGAACCTGCGGAAGCCGATGACCGTCCCAACGTGCTTCTTATCGTCTGCGATGATCTAAACGACTACATCGAACCGCTCGGCGGCCATCCTCAGGCCCAAACCTCCAATATCCAGCGTCTTTTCGACAGCAGTGTTTCCTTCACCGAAGCCTACTGCAACATTCCCATCTGCAATCCCTCCCGGGCCAGCTTTGCTACGGGACTCTACCCGCACACCTCGCAGGTCTTTGGATTCGAGAAGTGGACAGAGAACGAAATCCTGAGCCACTCCCGCACCATGATGGCGCACTTCAGCGCCCACGGGTATCACAGCCTCGGCACCGGCAAGATCATGCACAACGCCGACAAACAGGAGTGGGATGAAATCGGACACCCTACGGATTACGGTCCCTTTGCCTGCGACGACAATGGCAAAAACCTGCCCCACCCTAACACGCCCTCTCCCCTTCGGGATGACTTTGGCGCCATCGACGGTTCCTTTGGTCCGCTCTACAAGCTGGATCTGGAAAGCGGTCTCTTCTGGCGGACCGGCGGCTGGCAGAAAACCCGCACGCTTCGCTACGAATCCGGCGATAACCGCGACCTCACTGGTGACGAACTCAATGCGCAATGGGCCGTCGAGAAACTGAAGTACTACGCCGAGAGCCCTGACGAGAAGCCGTTTTTCATGGGCGTGGGATTTGTGCGCCCTCACACGCCGCTCATCGTGCCGCAGAAATACTTCGATCAATTCCCTATCGACGAAATCGAACTGCCCGAGATCCTCGACGACGATGTCGAGGACACTTTTAAACACACAGTCACCAATGAAGAGGTCGACCGCGGCAAAATGATCTACGAGAGCCTCATTGCCTCCTACGACGGAGATCGCGACCTGGCGCTCCGGAAATTCATCCAGGCTTATCTCGCCAGCGTCGCTTCGGTCGACGATCTGGTCGGAGAGATTCTCGACGCCGTCGACAACTCCTCACTCAAGGACAACACCATCATCATCTTCACCAGCGATCACGGTTGGGGCATGGGAGAAAAGAATCATCTCTTCAAAAACTCACTCTGGAAAGAAAGCACCCGCGTGCCGCTTTCGATTCGCGCCCCGGGCGTTTCCCAAAACGGACAAACGTCTGACACTCCTGTCACCCTAGTCGACCTCTATCCCACCCTGCTCGATCTGTGCGACCTGCCCAGCGATACCATGAAAAGCGAAAAGGGCCGCCCGCTCGACGGACACAGCCTCAAGCCCCTGCTCGAGAACCCCGCCGCCGGACACTGGGATGGCCCCGACGCAGCCCTCACCGCTCTCTACAAGTGGGCCACTTACTATGACCCAGCATTCCAGAGTTACTCCCTTCGCAGCCAAGACTGGCTCTATATTCGCTACGAGAACGAGAAGGAAGAACTCTACCACACCACTGAAGATCCCAACGAGTGGAACAACCTCGCTCTCAACCCCGAACACGTCACACAGCTCGAAACAATGCGAGCCCAGCTACTGGACCGCATCCCGGAATCCATTCCTCAACCCATCAAATCGAACGAAGACTGGAAGGACGACTACTTTAAAAAGAATCCCGGCGCAGATGCCAATGGCGACGGGAACCTGAGCTGGGCTGAGCTGAAGGCCCATAAAGAAAAGGCCGCCAACGCACCGCCCCAGAATACTTCATCCCCCTCCGAACGCCTTCAGACCGAGGGCGTGTTTTCGAAGAACGCTGATGGCGGTATCATCTTCACAAAATCAAACGATGGCCAAGTCTATTACGCCATCAAAGAGATCGGAGAACAGGTCACTGAGCATCTTGACCAAACCGTCACCGTCAACGCCCGCGTCAAACCCGCCACCAGCGGCAAGGTCATGATGATGGTCTATCTAGTTAACGTTAGGCTTACGAAAAAGTAGTCGGTCTAGAAGCTCTCTCATCCTTCTTCAAGCTTCAAAATATCTTCGATCGTCTCGCGTCGGGTGAACGGGACTACGGTGCCATCCCGCTCCCACCAAAGCTGAGGGGCACGGCCCACAGAATTGTAGTTGGAAGCCATGGCATAGCCGTAGGCGCCACCGTCATGCATCACCATGAGATCTCCGGTTTGCGGCGTTGGCAATTCGCGCGGCTGCAGCATCTCAGAATCATCGCGAGTGAAGACATCACCACTTTCGCAAAGCGGACCAGCGACGACGACGGGAGATTCCTCCCTTCCCTCGGCCGCCGGCAGAGTGATTCGGTGATAAGATCCATACATCGCCGGGCGAACCAGATCGACAAACCCGGCATCCACCATTGCAAACCTCACGCCCTCACCCTTGGCATTGGACTGGGTATCTTTCACGTCAGTGACACGCGTCACCAAGCAAGCAGCGGGAGCTACATAGAAACGACCCGGCTCAATCTCAAGACGCAGTTCGCGCCCGGCCACTTCGCTCAATTTCTTCTGAGCGGACTCAAAGACTTCACGTAGTCGCTCCACCGGAATGTCGGCATCGGCATTGCGGTAGTCATGAGGAATCCCACCCCCCAGAGAGACGCCCTCAAGATCCTGAAAAGTCGGAACGATCTCGGCAAATTCGTTGGCGAGGTGGGTCAGGTTTTCGTAAAGCTCCTCGAATTGCGGACCGCTGCCAATATGCGCGTGCAGCATGACCACTCTCATGCCCGCTGTCTCAGCCGCTTCGCGAACGCGATTGGCCTCGGTGATCCAAACCCCATGCTTGGAGCTCGGGCCACCGGTATCACACTCGTTGACGTGGCCGTGTCCGAAGCCCGGATTCACGCGCAAAGAAATTGGTCCGGTGTATCCGGCCTTCTCAAGATCCGCGACCATTCCGGGAGAACCTACGTTAGGAAGGACACCCTCGGTCAAAACAGCATCCATCGCGTTGTCACGGAATACATCGGCCGTCAGGCAGATTTCGGGAGGGTTATTTCCCTCAGCGTAACCCGCACGGCGGGCCCGCAGCACCTCATTCCCCGACACCGCATCGATCCAGACGCCGGCGCTCCGCATCTCTTTGAGAATACGAGTCGCCGGAGAAGCCTTCATCGCATAGCGGGCCTGGACTCCGGTCGCATTTGTGGTAGAGACCACCGCCTCAATACGGGCACGAAGCACCTCCGCATCCCAGATCCAGAAAGGCGTGCCATACTTCGCGGCCAACTCCTCAAGGAGTTCGGCATTGGCGGCTGGCTTATGATCTGGTGTTTTCATCTGCGGTATGTGGCGCAAAATTGGGTAAATCTCAAGTCCGGATGAGCTGCCCGACAATAGAAAACCCAACCGGGTTGGTCCGTAAGAAGCGAATCGATTCTGCAGAATCAGACCTCGACGCTCAAGCCGCCCTTGGCCGCAGACTCGTAGACCTTCTCCGCGATGCGGATATCCCGCAGGCCCATCTCACCGGAAGTCTTGAAGATCTCATCACCATTTTTGATCGCAGTCGCGAAAGCATCAAGCAGGACCGCCTGCTGCAAGGTTTGATCTGTCGGGATCTCGCGAAGGTTGTGGAAAAGGGCCTTCGGATTGGGCTTGCCATTGGACTGGGTGAAGGCACTTCCGGGACGACCGTTTTCCCCGAGTCCTCCGCGAATCTCAATGAAGCCCCCGTTCCCCAGCGTCGTGCACTGGTGATAGCTCTGACTGTAACTGGCCCGGCAAAGCGCCTGGAAGCCATCATCGAAAAGCATCTCAAAGCTCATCGTTTCTTCCACTCCGTCAGGGAACAATTCAGGGTGCACCTTGGAAGCAAATCCACGCACGGAAACAGGCTCCTTGCCGGTGAGGTAACAAGCCGCCTGAATCGGATAGACGCCGGTGTCGAAGAGCGCACCTCCACCTGCCATTTTTGGATCGAGCAGCCACTTCTTAACCTTGTCTTTATTCGGCCCCACCAATCCTCTGGAATAGCCCCAGGAAAATTCGTAGTTGCCGCAGGCCATGTCTCCGATCACGCCCTTGTTGACCAGTTCGATTGCTTTGACGTGATGAGGCTCCCAATGCAGGCGGTAATTCACCCCCAGTAGCACACCCGCTTCCTTCGCTGCCGCGATCATCGCTTCGCACTCCTCACTGGAAATCGCCATGGGCTTCTCCACCATGACGTGTTTGCCTGCCTTGGCGCACTTGATGGCATACTCGGCATGCATGGAATTCGGCAGCGCGATATGAACCATATCGATGCGCTCGTCTTCAGCGATTTTCTCCAGGGTGTCGTAGGTATAGATCGCATCCTCTGGGAAGCCATATTGAGTGGCCCACTCTTTGCCCTTCGTATCCGGATTCCCGGTCACAACACCAGCTAAGGTGACATGTTCACAAGCCGCCACTTCCGGAGCAATGCACCCGCTCGCGTAACCGCCAAGACCAACGATAGCGAGGCCAAGCTTTTTGCCGCCGCCTTGAGCGAGGGCTTGGTGAAAAGAAGGGGCGACACCAGCTGCGAGCGCGGTGGCAATACCGCCGCGCGTGAAATGGCGACGGGAAAACGATGAAGTGAGTTCAGTGGGTTGGCTCATGGTTAACTAATAGTTTGTTGGATAGTTTTAAGGGTGAAAACGGAGTTCATTAGAATTGCCCCACGTAGGCAGCGTCGCGGGTGGTCACACAGACCCAGCCGTCCGGATGAAAGGCGATGGCTGTGGGTTTGGAAGGGAAAGTATAGCTGCCCAGAAGGCTTCCATTGGGCTGATATACCTTCACATCTGTCTTCGCCGCGTTCCAGAGGCGCCCTTCTGAATCAAACGTGAGCCCGTCAAGACCACCAAATTGGCTCGTCGCGAAGATTTCGCGTCTCCCCACACTGCCATCTTCGTAAATCGCAGCTCGATAGATGTTCTTCGACGTGCTGTCGGTGAAAAACAGAGAGTCGCCATCTTGGTTGATCGCAATGCCATTGGGCTTGTTGGCATCCTTCACCACGGCCCGGATCTCCAAGCTCTCTGGATCGAGTCGGAAGATGTACTGCCCTTCAAGCTCTTTGAATTCATCGGGACGCAGGCGAAACAGGAAGTCCGGATCCGTAAACCAGAGGCTTCCGTCGGAGTGCACGCGCAGGTCATTGGGGCGATTGAGACGTTTGCCTTCGAAGCGATCCGCCAGCACTTCGGTGCGCTCGCCTTTTTCGTTCCAGCGGGTGACCTGACGGGTGGTTTGTTCGACCACATAGTAACCGCCTTTCCCGTCGGGACGAAACGATGTGGCTTCAGGAGAATCATCCCGCCACACACGAAGTCCTTTTTGGGGTGACCAGCGAAACACGAGGTGATCATGATGCGCCGCGTAGATAAGAGTAGGCTCCCCGTTCTCTATGATCCACTGTGGTCCTTCACTACCTCCGTAACCGCCGCCGATTTGGGACCATTTCCCGTTAATCTTTGGCACATCGCCGGACGCTTTAATTTCAGGGACTCCCTCGTTCTTCAAATGCAGGGTGAAGAATTCGTCCAACTGATCCACAACGATATCGAAAAACTTCTGCTTGTTCAGCAGCGGATGAGGGGCACCGGCCACCACGTTTAACCCCGTGGGAATTCCCAGCTTCAAGGCATCGCGACGCAGTTCGCGCCCACAGGTACTGGGATCGTCGAATTCACCCGCCATGAAAAAAATCGGAGGATCCCCCGCATCGAGGTGAGCCCGCGGAGAGGCGAGACGATACGTCTCGGGCACTTCGTCCTGTGATCCGCCAAGAAAAGCCTGCCAGATTTCCCGGTCTGCTGAAATCTGACGATTACGCTCCGATAGGAAATCCGACTGTCCGCCCATGGGAACCGACGCCTGGATAACACTAGAGAACTCCGCATGCCCGCCGTCACCTTCCAATTCGGCTACACCACCCGAACTACCTAAAAGAGCCGCAAGATGACCACCTGCTGAAGCACCCGTCGCCCCGATCCAGTCAGGATCGACGCCCCACTTTTCCGCGTTGGCCCGCAACCAGCGCACTGCAGTTTTGCAGTCGTGGATATGAGCCGGGAAAATGGCCTCACCCGAAAGTCGGTAGTCAATCGTCACCGTCACATAGCCACGAGCCGCCATGGCTTTAGCAATGTTGGCATGGTGCCGACGGTCGCCCTTGCCCCACCCGCCACCATGAATGCATACGATGGCAGGCAATGATCCTTCTGCGTTACGGGGCCGATACAAATGCAGCAACAGATCTCGATCGCCTCCTTTGCCAAAAGTCAGGTCGAGATGAGATTCGACCTGCTCATCCAATTCTGCTCCCAGTTTCGTCGGAGGGAGAGATTCCCATTCCTCCTGGGCCACCAGTAGCCCGTTCGAAACGATAAGAAACAGAAAAAGTGCAGTGCGAAGCAATGGCATACTTTAAAACTCCTGAATCACAGAGAATTGCCCAAACTTTTTGGTCCCGTTTCACGAACCGTTTCGAGCAATTTTGGGACTCAACGGTCTTAACGGGGAAATTGCGTGGCTTTCGCCGGCACTCTTTGAAGAAGCGGCGCATTGAATCTCGAAGTGCTCACTACCTTTGCAACCATTTTAGGTGACGACAAATCCTCTTCCGACTACCCTTCCCGCTCCACCGAGAACACATCCCCGCTGGGGCCATCCGGAAG
>CETE01153557.1_pt1 | contig 12589 bp, 18 predicted proteins | sample 531241 | NCBI WGS metagenome assembly CETE01 (sample SAMEA2622336, study PRJEB7988) | marine metagenome | biome: marine biome (ENVO:00000447); feature: deep chlorophyll maximum layer (ENVO:xxxxxxxx); material: "saline water (ENVO:00002010), including plankton (ENVO:xxxxxxxx)" | depth 30 m
AATTGACGGGGGCATAGCCCCCTTATCTGGAGGACAAGATGGCTGATGTAGTCACAACCAAAATTATTGAGGACGGCGCCAGAACAGCAATCATGCACTTCACCAACGTCAGCGATGGCACAGGTGAATCTGGCGTTGCCAAGGTAGATGTGTCTGCTCTCAGTGCAGACCCTGTCAGTAAAGGCGCCTGTACCAGCGTTAACATTGAGTGCATTTGGTATACAACCAAGGGCATGGGTGTGCAGATTTTTTGCGATGCAACGACCAATGTTTTGGCATGGGAACTAATTGCTGACTATGGCGACACACTAGACTTTTCGGAGTTTGTAGGCCTGCCCAACAATGCCGCCGCGTCTGGGAAGACAGGTGACATCCTGTTTACCACCACAGGCGCCAGCAATACCGATACATACTCTGTTGTTCTGAAACTCAAGAAGAATTACGGCTAATGAGACAGTATTACAAGAAAGGCGGCAAAACTAAGAAGTCCAAGTCTCGCGTCAACGAGGCTGGAAACTACACCAAGCCCGGACTCCGCAAGCGTATATTCAATCGAATAAAGGCTGGCGGTAAGGGCGGTAGGCCGGGGCAGTGGTCGGCGCGTAAGGCGCAGATGGTTGCCGCCGCTTACAAGAAAGCTGGGGGAGGATACAGAGACTAATGCATGAGTTTAATGATGCTAAAAAGCGCAAAATGATTAAAGAGCTAAGAAAAGCGTCTAAGCTACACGCTGGTCAGGCTGACACGCTTGAAAGGTCTATGATGAAAAAGGCCAAGCCAAAGCCTAAAGCAAAGGCAAAATCCAAGCGTGGCTCTTAAAAAGTCTCAAAAGTCCTTAAAAAACTGGACTAAACAGAAGTGGCGCACCAAGTCTGGCAAGCCCAGCACCCAAGGCAAAAAAGCCACGGGTGAGCGTTATCTTCCTGAAAAGGCCATCAAGTCTTTATCCGACAAAGAGTATGCCGCGACTACGCGAAAAAAACGCGCAGATACCAAGAAGGGTAAGCAACACTCAAAGCAACCCAAGAAAGTTGCCAAGAAAACGTCGAGGCATCGAAAGTAATGCGGATGTATTACAAGTCTGGCGGCAAGGTCAATAAAAAGTCCATGTCGTGTAACAAGCCAAAGCGAACGCCCAGCCACGCCAAAAAGAAGTTTATGGTCAAGGCATGCGAGGATGGCAAAGAAAAAATTATCCGCTATGGCGACAAGAATATGAAGATCAAGAAGAGCCAGCCGGGGCGGCGCAAGTCCTTCCGTGCCAGACACAAGTGCGACTCTAAGCCGCCAAGCAAGATGTCTGCTCGTTACTGGTCCTGCAAGAACTGGTGATGATATGCCTATAAGCAGAGCGCAGATGGGCAAGCAGATCAAAAATGCGCCCAAGTCAAAAAAGATCAAGGCGGCTAAGTGCAGGAACGGCTTGGCTCGTAGGGGTAGAACGAGAGGAAGGAAGGTCTGATGGCGACTAGCGGAACGACAGCCTTTACTCTTGACCTGTCAGACATATTTGAAGAGGCGTTCGAGCGAGCAGGATCTGAGCTACGAAGCGGCTATGACTACCGGACGGCACGGCGCAGTCTGGATTTGTTGATGCTGGAGTGGCAGAACCGTGGTCTTAACTTGTGGACAGTAAGGGATGCTACGCAGACGCTGACCGCAGGCACTTCGTCTTACGACCTGACTTCGGAGAAACAAGACATCGTTGAGGGTCTGTTGCGTACTGATGCAGGCGACACCTCAAAGCAATCTGACCTGACCATGCAGAGAATTTCGGTGAGCCAGTATGCCCACCAGACCAACAAGCTGACTCAGGGCAGACCACTGCAATATTACGTCGAGCGCAAGCCTGCGGGACTGACGTTGCACTTTTGGCCTGTGCCAGACGCAACAACTACCTACACATTTGCGTATTACTACCTAGACAGAATAGAGGACACCGGAAAGCCAGCCTCTAACAACATGGATGTGCCAGCGCGGTATTTGCCGTGCATGGTGGCGGGTCTGGCCTATTACATAGCGAGCAAGAAGCCTGAGTCGATATCTTTGGCGCCGGCACTCAGAGAGGTGTATGAGGAGCAGTGGAATTTAGCGGCAGACGCATCTAGAGAAAAAGCATCGCTTTATATGGCTCCCGGTGGGTATAACAATTTATGAGTAGCTACGCCAAAGGCTCCAAGGCGTTTGGGTTTTGTGATCGGACAGGTTTTCGATACCCACTGCGCGACTTGGTAAGACAGATTGAGGATGGCCGCTGGAACGGTCTGCTGGTTGGCAGAGACGTTGTAGATCAGGACCAGCCTCAGCTGAAGTTGGGGGATGTCAATGCGAACGATCCACAGGCGCTTAGGTTTCCTAGGCCCGACAACAGTCTTGACGAAAGTCGTGCGCTTTCTGCGTTCGATCCTGTCGGGGGAGGCAATACGGCGCTTGGAAGCCGAACTGTCGGTCTTGATATGGCGGGTGCTGTTGGGCGCGTAACGGTGGAGACATCCTGATGGCGTTTACGTTTACCTCTCTAAAGCAGGCAATACAAGATTATTGCGAGTCAAATGAAACCAGCTTTGTCAATAACCTGCCAACAATTATCACGCAGGCAGAAGACAAAATCCTGAAGACAGTGCAACTTCCCGATTTTCGTAAGAATGTTACTGGGTCTGTGGCAAGCGGTAATCAATACCTCATCATGCCTACAGACTTTTTGACACCCTACTCTCTGGCTATCGACAACTCTGGCTTTGAGTATCTTATTTTTAAAGACGTAAACTTCATACGTCAGGCGTATCCGTTAACAACAACGCAGGGAGCGCCCAAGTATTACGGCATTTTTAGCCGCACCGCGTTTATTCTCGGCCCCACCCCTGATTCTGCCTATGAAGCAGAGCTTCATTATTTCCACAAGCCCACCTCAATCACCGCGTCTGGAGACGGCACAAGCTGGCTCGGTACCAACGCAGAGTCCACGCTTTTGTACGGATGTCTTGTTGAGGCATACACATACTTGAAAGGCGATCCCGACCTAATGCAGTTATATGCTCAAAGGTACGCGGATGCTCTGCTAAAGCTGGAGCGGCTGGGTGAGGGGTACAGCACGACAGACAGTTATCGTAGCGGCGAGGTAAGGGAATCTAGAGGATGATGAGCGTTAGTACCGACGTTGAAGTCGGTAGTGTTGTCGTTCATACGACAAAAAACAGAGGCTTTACCCCAGAAGAGATTGCTGAGAGATGCTTAGATAAGATCGTCTCGGTAGCTGATACTGCGTTGCCAGAGGTACGGGCACAGGCGCAGGCATTCAAGGATCACATTAGAGCGGTTCTTGTTTTTTACATGAAAGAGGCCGCAAATAGCGACCGAACCACAGTCTATAACGCCCTTGTTGATGCAGGGCAAAAAGATCTAGCCGAACTTATCAGGAGAATGTGATATGGCTTTTAGCGGAAACTATATGTGTACGTCTTTTAAGCAACAACTGCTACAGGCGAAACACGATTTTACAAATAGCTCGGGTGATACATTTAAGCTAGCAATGTACACCAACAGCGCGAGCTTTGACGCGGCCACGACCGCCTACACCACAAGCAACGAGATCAGCGGTACAGGGTATTCTGCGGGTGGCGGCACGCTGACTAATGTTACTCCTACCACGTCAGGAACAACGGCCCTTACCGACTTTGCCGATCTCACGTTCTCCAGTAGCACCCTGACGGCGCGTGGAGCACTTATATACAACACCACGACAGGCAGTGGTTCTGGCACCACAGACACGATTGTTGTTCTGGACTTTGGCTCTGACAAGTCTTCTAGTGCTGGTGATTTTACTATTGTGTTCCCTACTGCGGATGCCTCTAACGCCATTATTCGGATTGCTTAATCATGGCCTTGGTTGTTGCTGATCGCGTAAAAGAAACCACTACTACGACAGGCACGGGGGCTATTACGCTTGCCGGCGCGGAGACTAACTTTGTTACGTTTTCGTCTGCGTTGTCCAATGGTGACACAACTTACTACGCCATTATCGATGACACCAATAACGCCTTTGAGGTAGGGCTAGGTACGTTTTCGTCTGGCGGCAACTCTATAACGCGGACCACGGTCCTTGCTAGCTCTAACAGCGGCTCTGCTGTTAACTTGTCAGCAGGAACCAAGGAAGTGTTTGTTAACTACCCTGCTGGAAAAGCAGTGTTTCTTGACGCCTCTGGAGATGCTAATTTTGCTGGGGCTGTCAATGTCACCAGCACATCCGCCCTCAAACTTCCTGTGGGCACAACCGGACAGCGCCCAACACCGGCTCAAGGGCAGATTAGGTACAACAGCACTACGTCTGGATTTGAGGGTTACAACGGGTCTGCGTGGGGGTCTATTGGTGCTCAATTCGCTTATACCAGAACTAGCGCCACGGCCACGTCCGGCCAGACCACGTTTTCTGCAACATATACCGTAGGGTATGTAGACGTTTACCTTAATGGAGCCAAGCTGGTTGTAGGGACAGATGTTACCGCAACCAACGGGTCTTCCGTCGTTCTTGCCTCTGGAGCTACAACCGGCGACTCGGTAGAGATCATCGCTTACGAGACGTTTGCCGTAGCCAATGCACTGCTGGCGGCAAACAATCTGTCTGACGTAGCAAGTGCGGTAACAGCACTGTCTAATCTAGGCGTAACGTCCACCGCGGCGGAACTAAACATCCTAGATGGCGTGACCTCTACTACGGCAGAGTTAAACATCCTTGATGGTGTCACCTCTACTACGGCAGAGCTAAACATTTTAGATGGCGTTACTTCCACCGCGTCGGAACTAAACATTCTGGATGGGGTGACGGCCACAACGGCTGAGATTAACTATCTCGATATTACGACTCTCGGCACGTCTCAGGCGAGCAAGGCAGTCACCGCCGACGCAAATGGCGTAGTGACATTCGACAACGGGATATCGGAAGAATATAACGCCGTGTCATCTAGCTCTAATGCTACGGCGGTAAACCTGCGTGACGGCACTAACTTTAGCCACACGCTCACAGAAAACACCACGTTTACCTTTAGCAACCCAGCCGCCAGCGGCAAGGTATCTGCTTTTACGCTGAAGATCGTACAGGACGGAAGTGCTTCTGGTTACTCCGTGACATGGCCCGGATCAGTCGATTGGCCTGCGGCTACAGCACCTACGTTAACCGCTACGGCTAACGCGGTCGATTACTTCGTGTTTATCACGCACGACGGTGGCACTACCTACTACGGCTTTACGGCGGGACAAGCTCTGGGATGAGTCGATCTTCCGTAAAAATCATCCAAGCCGCCGCCGGAGCCGGCGGAGCCGGTATGGAGTATGCGGATGGTAGCAGAGGCGGCGGTGCAAGCGGCTCAACTACCACCGTAGGCAACGATACCGTAGAGGCTTTTACTTCAAGCGGAACTCTGACCATCACTCAAGAGGGGTGGTGTACTGTATTGCTGGTAGGCGGTGGCGGCTCTGGTGGAGGGGCGCAATCTAACTATACCAACTGGGGTGTCGCGGATGAACGGTATAAGGGGTATGCAGGTGGCGGCGGAGGCGGAGGCGTTGTCGCCAGACTAGTTTATTTCGACAAAGGAACTTACAACGTAACTGTAGGTGCTGGAGCCGCCACAACAAGCGGGGCTTCTATAGGCGCTACAGGTAGTACGTCCAAGATAGAAACAAGCGTTGGCGGCACTATTAATGGCCCCGGCGGAGACAGTGATTTTTTGACTGTTAATGGCGGGGGTGGCGGTTGTGGCACGGGTGGAGGCAGTAATTGGAACTCTACAGGAGGCGCTAATCCCGGTGGTGGCACAGGTTACTATGGTGGCAGTCATCCAAAAGGCGTCCTAGATGAAGGACGAATTGAAGCGGACAACTCTGGCTATTCAGGTGGCGGTTCACCCGGATCAAGCTCTAAATTTGACAGTAATGCAAGCTGGGGAAGTAACGCTCCTGACGGCCCTTATTGGGCTATTGAGTCATCCTCCAACAAATACTACGGCGGAGCGGGAGCAGGCAACCACGGTGGCCCCGGCTACCTTCAAAATGCAAAAACTGGCGGAAACGGCGGCGGCGGAAACGGCGGCTATTACAACGGCAGTTATGGATCGCCTACTGCTGGGACTGATGGCTTAGGCGGCGGCGGAGGCGGTGGCGCTCCGGGCAATTCCACACAAAACCAAGGAGGGGCCGGAGGGTCTGGGTTGGTTGTTGTGCGGTTTGGCGAAGACTTACTTAGGGCCGACACGCACAAGATGGTGTATTGCTCTGGCAAAATCTCCCTCAAAGATCAGCTGAGGGCGGTTAAGATGAGAAATCCGCAAAACGTGGATGTGTCTTACTCCAACATGGAGTACTCAACTTATCAGACACTCTCCACATCCATGAGTTCTTGGAACGGATCATCTTACACGGTTAGCTACATCCCTTCATATTACGACGGAAACACCGCGGGCTATATCGGAACGCACTACGATGAGTTTTTACTCAGCAATGGTGTAATGACATTTGAGTTTAATTTTCGCTCTAGAGATTCTGCCCAAACGGAAAGACCCGTGTTGAGCTTGGGAACCGCCAGCCAACACATTGATATATACACGGATCAGTATAGGTGTTTTGTCAATTGTGTTTCTGGTAGCTCTAGTTTAGGGACAAGACAGACTGCGGCTGTAGGCACAGGCCGTAATTATGGTATGACGCCGATGGTTATTATTGTGGACACAAACAACAACAAAATACTGGCGATGAACGCAAGTAGCGTCATTGAAGACTTAGGCACTGCTTATGGCTTTTCGTTTGCGTCTTCTGGAAACAAGCTGTACCTCTCGCATAATCAAACGGGATCTCGTTCTACAACCTCGAGCCAATACGCGCCCTCTTCCTTGAGAATGATTGCGGATGCTGTTTATTCAACGGGCGATACAATCACGCCGCTGGCGTTTCCAAACCACACGCTCTATTAGGGGTATTTATGTTATTGGTGAAAGTGCAAGGAGAGGACATTCAGTACCCTTATCCGGTGTCGCAATTAAAAGCTGACAATCCCAACACATCTTTTAGCAGTCCACTGCGCCCTGAGTCTTTGGCGCCGCTTGGTGTTTATGAAGTCGTCATGGAGCCAGACCCTAGCTTTGATGAATACACGCAGAAAGTGGTTGAGGCGAGTGAGCCGGTTCTTGTCGATGGGACTTGGACAATCACTAAAACTGTCGAGGACTTGGCTGGTGCGGAAGCAGAGGACGCCCTAGTCAGGCTGTCTTCACAAAGGCGTAGCTCTAGAGATGAGAGGCTGAGTCAGACCGATCACTATGGATTGTCAGATGTAACCATGTCAGCGGAGATGGCGACCTACCGACAGGCTTTGCGTGACGTTCCACAGCAAGAAGGGTTTCCACAAAATGTCACATGGCCAATAAAGCCCACGGAGTAAACGATGACTAACGCGAGAGTTGTAGCGGATTTGGGTACAGTCACCAGTACTCCCGCAGAAATTAACCTTCTAGATGGATCGTCTTCTGGGACGATAGTGAACGCAAAGGGCGTTATCTATGGCGGTTCTGGAGAGGTTAACGCGACTACGCTTCAGATTGCAGGCACTGCGATTACCTCAACTGCGGCAGAGTTAAACATCCTTGACGGCGTTACGGCTTCTACAGCAGAAATCAACATCCTTGATGGCGTTACGTCTACGGCAACAGAAATTAACTATGTAGACATTACCACTTTAGGCACTTCTCAAGCGTCAAAAGCCGTAACAGCAGATTCAAATGCCAAGGTTAAGTTTATTGGCACCACGTCACTTGCTGAAATAATCGAAAAGGTAGACATTCCGACAAGCACCACAGGCACAATTAACTTTGATTTTTTGACGCAGGCAGTGCAGTTCTACAACACCGACCAGACGGCAAACAGAACAATTAACTTCCGTGGGGATGGCTCTAACAGCCTAAACAGTATTATGGCTACCGGTGAAAGCATGACCTGTGCAGTGTTAATGAAGCAGGGCGGGTCAGCTTACTACCTTAACGCTTATCAGGTGGATGGCTCTAGTGTTACCCCAGAGTGGTCTGGTGGGACTGCGGCATCTGCTGGTAACGCGAACTCTGTGGATTCGTATGTGTTCACTGTTATTAAGACAGGTAACGCGGCGTTTACAGTTTTTGCTAGCCAGACGCAGTTCGCATAATGCCTATGCTCGGTACAGCCGGGGGAGGCTCTGCTCGCGGATTTAACCCCGGAGGCGGCAAGCTAGAGGTCACTGGCGGTGACGCTGTTTACAACAACGGCGGCTTTACCTACAGATACTTTAAGTCCAGTGGCACCTTGTCTGTATCCGGCGGAACACTTACAGATGTTGCGTATGTCATTATTGGTGGCGGCGGCGGTGGCGGCGGCGGATTTGCAATATGTGCGACTGGCGCAGGTGGCGGATCAGGCGCTTTTCGATGGCTTTCTCCCGGCAACGAAATCAGCGTGGCAGAGGGCAGTTACGCTGTCACGGTAGGCGCAGGTGGAAGTGCTGGCGCAGGCAGTTCTTATAACCGCGGCGGAAATGGCGGGGACTCATCGTTTAATAGTGTTACGTCGAATGGCGGTGCAGGAGGAGCCACATGGGGCGGTGGTCCTATGCCGGGAACAAGCAACGGTAACGCCTCGGGTTCTGGCGGCGGTACGGCGGGAGCTTATTCCGCTGGCGGGTCTGGTGGCGCTTATGGCGACAATGGCGGTTACGGTAATGGTAATGGAACTAGTAACGGCACAGCAGGCTCTGGCGGCGGTGGCGGCGGGAGAAAGGGATATGACGGCGGTAACGGTCTCGGCGGTAATGGTTATTCTTCTGGCGGCTCCGGTGGCCCCGGCGGCATTGTTAACTGGTATGGCTCCAACCTAAACGGAGCAGAACAAAGCGGGTCAGACTACTATTACGCAGGTGGCGGTGCTGGTGGTGGTACCGGCGGTGCTGGCACAGGCGGTGTGGGTCACGGTGGCAACGGTGGTAGCGGCGCAGGTGGCACTAATTCTGGCGGTGGTGGCGGTGGTGCTACCAACTACGGTTGTTATTCAAGCGCCTCTGGCGGCGCTGGCGGTTCGGGCATTGTCATCATTAAGCACCCGGAGGTGTAGGCGTGGCGCATTTTGCAGAAATCTCTGACGACGGCACTGTTCTCAGGGTTATTGTCGTTAACAATGACGTTACCACGGATGAGAGCGGTTCTGAGCAGGAGCAACTTGGCAAGGATTTTTGCCAAAACTTGCTCGGCGGAGAATGGGTGCAGACAAGTTACAACAACAACTTTAGAAAGCGTTTTGCTCCCATAGGGGGATCGTATGACTCGGTCAACGATGTGTTTTTGTACCCACAGCCATTCCCTAGCTGGACGTTAAATAGCGAATACGAGTGGGAAGCCCCGGTCCCGTACCCGACTGACGGCGGCTTGTATGAATGGTCGGAAGAAGGTCAGGAGTGGATTCTTGTAGTAATGCCACTTCCCTAGAAATTTAAAGGTATTTTATGGCTCTCGTAATTAAGGATCGGGTTAAAGAAACCACAACAACGACAGGCACAGGCGCTTTGTCACTGGCTGGGGCGGAGTCTAACTTTGTCACGTTTTCTTCTGTCTTGTCTAACGGCGACACGACTTACTACGGAATTGTTGACACGAGTAACACTGCGTTTGAGGTTGGCTTGGGCACTTATGCTAGCTCTGGAAACACCCTGACTAGAACGACGGTTTTTGCTAGCTCAAATAGCGGTTCGGCAGTGGACCTATCGGCAGGCTCAAAGATTGTATTTTGCGCGTACCCGTCAGAAAAAGCCGTCTTTGAGGACGCTACAGGCAAGGTAACTATTGACGATAATGTCGGCATTGAAAGCGGTCTTATAGACCTCAAGAATAGCGGCACGGCATCAAGAATTAAGTTTTATTGTGAAGCCGCAAATGCTCACGCTCAGACGGTACAGGGTGCGCCTCATGCTTTGGGGGCAACTAACACATTGGTGTTGCCCGCTACGGGGAGCAACCTTGTTTCTGACACTGCAACTCAGACACTTACCAACAAGACGCTTACGTCGCCTAAGATCAACGATAGCACGGCCATAACGGCCACCGGCACCGAAATTAACTATGTAGACATTACCACGCTGGGTACGTCAGAGGCGTCGAAGGCTGTCACGGCGGACGCCAGTGCCAAGGTTAATTTTATCGGCACGACCTCTGTTGCCGAGATGATCGAAAAGGTCACCGTACAAACTAGCACTACAGGCACAATCAATTTCGACCTGTTGACGCAAGCCGTGGAGCTTTATACAGCAAACCAAACGGCAAACAGGACAATTAACTTTCGCGGAAACGGCTCAACCACCCTTAACAGTGTTATGGCCGTGGGAGAAAGCATGACGGCGGCGGTTTTGATGACGCAGGGCGGGTCTGCCTATTATCTCAACAGCTACCAAGTAGACGGGTCAAGCGTTACTCCTGAGTGGTCAGGTGGAACAGCGCCCTCTTCCGGCAACGCATCATCTATTGATTCGTACACATTCAGCATCATCAAAACGGCGGATGCCACATTCACCGTCTTGGCTAGCCAGACGCAGTACGCATAATGCCCCTCTTCTCTACGATTGGCGCGGCATCCCTAAAGGGCTTTAACTCCGGATCGGCACCTCTTCTCATGGACGCGCTTATCATTGCTGGCGGTGGTGGCGGAGATAACGGCGCGCCACTTAGCACCGCTAATGGCGGTGGAGGTGCTGGCGGTTACAGGGAATTCACAGATCTTGATGTGGTCCTTGGAAATTCATACACCGTGACCATTGGGGCCGGGGGGTCTGCTGGGTCTAACGGCTCGACATCTTCTTTTTATGGTTACAACACAACGGGCGGCGGCGATTCTGAGGATAGTGGCGGCTCCGGAGGTGGTGGAAACGGCGCTTTAGGTGGTGGCTCCAATGGCGGGTCGGGCAATGCTGGCTCGTACAACCCATCTGAGGGCAATGCTGGCGGAGCAGGAAACGGCGGCGGCACTTCGGGCGCTGGCGGTGGCGGCGGTGGCGCTGGGCAAGCAGGCTCTACCCCGACTGTTAGCGGCGGCGGCATTGGGCAGTTTGGTAACGGTGGTAGCGGAACGACAAGCTCCATAACCGGCTCTGCTGTGGCTCGCGCAGGCGGCGGAGGCGGTGGCGTTTCGTTTAACGGATACCAAGGGCAAGGCGGCGCTGGTGGCGGCGGAATTGGCGGCATACCCAACAGCACAGCCGGATCAGGTGGCACCAATACAGGCTCCGGTGGCGGTGGGGCCGGGGTAGATGGCTCATACGGCGGCGGTGGCGGCTCGGGCGGCTCAGGCGTTGTTATCATCAGGACGCTTCTAACAGCAAGCGCCACCTCTGGAAGCCCAACCCAGACCACTGACGGAGGCTACAAAATATATACGTTTACCGGCTCTGGAAGCATTACGTTTTAAGGTGAAATTGTGAATCGTTTACCTATCATTTTTTTGTGTTTGCTTTGGCCCACTCTGTCTCTGGCGGAAGAAACAACGACGAATATAAACACGACATCGTCATCCACCAGCACAAGTACCAATGCCAATAACAACAATAACGTCAATACGACGACTTATACGGGCACGTCTACGAACGCTAACGTCAACACAAACACAAATGTTAACACGTCAGTCATTGACTCGACTTCAAGCGCAATTAATAACAACACCAACCTCAATCAAAATATTAACAGCACCAATTACAATGGGTTGATCCGGAACATAAACAACACCAACTCAACTAATAACAATACCAATTTCAACACAAACACAAATAACAGCACTAACACCAACAACAACACATCGGTTAGTACTGCCACGAACATTAACCAGAATACCAGCACAAGCAATAGTGTTAGCTTGTCGACCTCCGACACAACCATTAATCAGACGAGTGACTCTAGGTCAGAGGTGAACTCAAACAATAACAACGTAAACACTAATAACAGTAATTCAACTAGCAACTCGACCAGTGACTCGACTCAACGAATCACGCAGGACATAAACTCGCCGCCGCCAAGCGCGATAGCACCCTCGATTGGCAGTAGCTACAGCCAAGACCTTTGTACGACGGGCATATCAGGTGCAGTGCAGACCCAGATACTAGGGTTTTCAACTGGTAAGTCTGTGCGAGATAAAAACTGCGAAAGAATTAAGCTGAGCAAGACCCTGTACGACATGGGTATGCGTGTGGCCGCAGTCAGTCTCATGTGCCAAGACTACAGGGTGTGGTCAAGTATGATGGATGCGGGAACGCCGTGCCCCATAGAGGGCCAGATAGGCGATGAGGCTAAGGTTTTGTGGGAAACCTATCCAGAGCGGGTGCCAACGCCAGAAAGGCGGATGTGACGTGAAGCGCCTCGCGAGTGCCTTGCTTCTATTTTACGCGGTTGTTGGGCACGGTCAGACACTAACGTCTGAAAACCTTCTTAGCCTAACGGAAGCGTCAAATAACGTGGCCTTCAACGCTACAGCGGGCACATACAGATATAGCTTTCAAACGGGTAATGTGACTACGGTTGGTGTGTTGCCTATATATGACCCA
>CETE01033151.1_pt1 | contig 12571 bp, 11 predicted proteins | sample 531241 | NCBI WGS metagenome assembly CETE01 (sample SAMEA2622336, study PRJEB7988) | marine metagenome | biome: marine biome (ENVO:00000447); feature: deep chlorophyll maximum layer (ENVO:xxxxxxxx); material: "saline water (ENVO:00002010), including plankton (ENVO:xxxxxxxx)" | depth 30 m
GACCCAAGTGATTTAGGTAGAAACTATCCAAATGAAATTAGTTTACTCGGTGACGCTAAAACTACATTGCAGCAAATTTTGAAAGAGAATTTAACTAAGTTAAAAATTGACGATTGGAGAGAAAAATCAACAAACATTGTAAATGAGTGGAAAGCCGAATTAAATAAACTGAGAGATTCTGACAGCAAACCAATCAGGCCAGAAAGACTTATGAAAGAGCTTTCTGAGGTAATTCCAGAAGACTCAATAGTTGCATCAGATACAGGTCACACTGCAATGTGGACAGTACAGAACTTGTGGATGAATAAGAAATGGAACTTTATTCGTTGCGCTGGCTCGCTGGGCTGGGGTTTTCCTGCAGCTATCGGGGCTAAGTGTGCTTTTCCGGATAAGAATGTCTTTTGTCTAACAGGTGATGGTGGATTGTGGTATCATTTCACCGAATTAGAAACGGCAGTTCGATCTGATATCCCAACAATCACAATTGTAAATAATAATAATGCTCTAAATCAAGAGTATGATATTTTTATGAATGCCTATGATGGTAAGCCATCAAATAGATGGACAGAGATGTGGTATTTTAACAAAGTTAGCTTTGCCGAATTAGCTAACAATATGGGTGCTTTTGGGATAAGGGTTACAGATCCTGCCGATATTAAAGAGGCAGTGAAAGAGGCAATGAAATCTAAAAAACCATCAATTGTTGAGATTGACGGTGATGTAAATGCTTTAGCGCCAACTGCTTGGTCAAAATAAAATCGATTACGCCTGATTTATATGTATTTTAATAAAAAAAGAGCAGATAAATTAATGGATCAATTTGATATTGATCTATTAATTGCTTCGACCCCTGAGAATGTTACCTACATCAGTGATACAGTAAGCTGGGCGCCGAAGGTTTATTCTTATTCTGTTGACATGTTCGCAACTTATTTCAGAGATAATAATCTCAACTCAAGCTTGATTGTGCCAAGTCAAGAGATGACTTATGTATCTGCATCGAATACGTGGATAAATGACTTTTATACTTACGGCGGAAAAAGTGCTCTCATTCAAGAAAGTGAGCAGGTTATAGAGTCAGCTGAAGAGAATGCGTATCTTAATTTACAAAATAGTGATGATAAAAGATTTCCAACTGCTGTTGAGGCTTTGATCGCGTCAATCAAGAATAACACAACAAAGAAACTTAGGGTCGCTATTGATGAAGATAAAATGACTCATAAATCCACACTGAAACTTCAAGAAGAGTTGGATAACTGTGAATTGATACCTTCTTCTGATTTATTGAGGCTAATAAGAATGGTTAAGACTAATGATGAAATTAGTGCAATGAAAGCAGCGGCAGATCTGAACGAAACCGCCTGTACAAAGGCATGTAATGAAATAAAGATTGGCATGAAAGAATTAGATATTGCAGAAATATATGCCCAAGAAGTAGGAAAAGGGCTCGGTAAATGGTTGTGGTTTCATTTCGGTTCAGGAAGAAGGTCAGTTGGGATATTCCCACCTACAGAAAAAAAAATACAGGTAGGTGAAATGTGGAAATTTGATGCTGGGCTATCTCTAAATAATTATCAAGCAGATACAGGTTGGGGAGGAGTTATAGGGCAACCAAATGCGCAGCAGAATATGATATGGGAAGCCACTCTGAGCGGATATGACGCAGCTATGTCTGTAATAAAAGAGGGTGTTAGACCGTCAGAGATACAGAAAGCAATGCTAAAGGGGACACAAGATGGTGGCTTAACCGACCATTCAGGAACTTTTGCTGGCCATGCTATTGGACTTGAGATGAGAGAATTACCTTACGTTCTAGGGAATAAAAAAATGGTGAATAGTTTATATCTGCCTGAAGATACTGATATACCATTACCTGAAAATACTGTTTTGTGTATTGAAAACCCGTGCCAAATATTTGGTGTAGGCGGGACCCAGATTGAGCAAACAATTATCGTTAAAAAAAATGGATACGAATTACTAACAAAACAAAATAGAAAGCTTTGGATTATTGAGTAGCCATAACACGCTGAATAAATTCAGACATCGACTCTGCAATTTGATCCTCATATTCTGCCCAATCACTCCATGGTATTAAATCGACATCGACATCATCAATTGGTAGTTGAAATAACTCACTATTTCCAAGCATTTCATAAGCTGCAATACCGCTTACCGAGTTATGCGTATTATCATTGCCGGGAATTACTAAGGATGGGATAGTGATGGAGCCTAGTTCATCTTGTGTGACCCCCATCACAGGATAGTCAGCTCCGGCGCGAAATTTAACCAATAAGTTTTCTTGTATTTTTATAAATTCATTTACATCAAACTGCATTAATTCATTTTCTATATCTGGATTTGTTTTGATATATTCTGCAAACCTTGCAGTATCACAAACGCTTTTCATGCCACCAGACTTGGCTGCATTGATAAATACCTCATAATAGTTTTTTGGAAGATTGCTTGCTGCAAATTTACCACCTGTAACCCTCATGATAATCAACCCAATTAAATCCTTGGGGAATTCAAGTGCGTACATTAAGCTTGTTCTTGCACCAGAAGATGATCCAGATATAAAAATATGTTGTTCGTTCAATGATTTAAATAATTTCCTTAATTCCCTCGCCCAAGTAACTTCCTCAGTATGAGCATCATCAATCAGCATACTTGACTTACCTGTATTTCTTCTATCGTGAAGAAGTATTCTAATGTCATTTTTTGCAATCTTTTCAGCAAGTGATTTCATCTCAAGATACCCCCTTCTAGCCCCAGGCATAAGAGCTAAAATTGGCTTTCCTGAACCAATGATTTCATACTCAACATTTACACCATCGATCAGTTTTTTTACCATATTCCACCTATTAAATTCCTTACTTTAATTATATAATAAAAGCTCAAACTTTTATAGGGATATTAAAGTGAAAGCATATTTTACAGATATCGTGAATGGTGAGAGTAGGTTGGTTGCAGCAGATATAGATATACCAAAACCAGCCGATGATGAGATATTAATTAAAGTTAGAGCAACAGCATTAAACAGAGGGGGCTTTATCGTTGGTGGTGTGATGCATGGCGCATCAGCATACCCATCAGGTACTGAGGCTGCGGGTGAAATTGTTCAAATCGGATCTAAAGTACAAAAATATAAGCTGGGAGACAGAATCATGGGGCGAGTGATCGGCACAAATTCTGGTTCATACTCAGAATATTGCACGATAAAAGATTACCAGGCTATGTTTATTCCAAATGGATTTAGTTGGGAGGAGTCAGCGGCGATACCAGTAAGCTTCCTCGCAGCTTATGACGCACTAATTACTTACGGTAAGCTATCAAAGAATGACATAGTATTGATAACCTCAATCTCTTCAGCAATCGGCTCTTCTGCTTTAATAATTTCAAAAATTATGGGGGCAATGGTCATTGGTACATCAACTTCTGATCTAAAACTCGAAAAATTACGAAATTATGGAATGGATTTCGGTATAACCACGCCAGAGACGAATTTTGCAGATAAAATAAAAGAATTTACCGATGATGGAATAAACTTGGTTGTCAATTGCTTGGGGGGCAGTATTTTCAATGATGCAATGATGGCGTTAAAATTTAAAGGTATTTTTGTGAATGTTGGCTACATGGATAATATTACAAATGTAGAAGTAGATTTAAAAAAAATTCATTCGCAAAGATATAGTATTCATGGAATATCAAATGCATACGTTACTCGAAAAGATATAATTAAAACAGTTGAGGGTTTTAAGAAAAATGTCCTGCCATATTTAGGAAAAAATAAAGAAAAGCCAATTATTGACAAAATCTATAATTTTGATGATATAGATAAGGCTCGGAAGTATATGATGTCTAATAATCAAATCGGTAAGATAGTTGTGAAACTATAAAAAATCTTAAAAAAGGAGAATTTAATATGGTTAAAAAAGTTGGAATTGTTGGTATGGGATTGATGGGGCAAGCTTTCATATCAAATATGAGGAAATCACAATTTATGATCCAAGGATTTGATGTGGACCCAAAAAGAATGGATGATCTGAAAGATCAAGGAGGCACCCCAGTTAATACTCCAGCAGATGCCGCCAAAGATGTTGACTGTGTCATTATGTCACTTCCTAATAGTAACATTGCTAGAGAAGCTGCAATTGGTGCAAACGGAATATCTCACGGTGTAAATACTGAAAATTTATATATATGCGATACCACAACCTCAAGACCAGAAGATTCGGTGTCACTGTCCGCTGAACTGGAAAAAAAGGGTATAAAATTCTTAGACTCGGCAGTAAGCGGCACAAGTGTAATGGCTAAAGATGGCGATTTAATTGTAATTGCTGGAGGAAAAAAAGAGGATTTTGAAGCCTGTACTGCTTATTTTGAGGGTTTTAGTCGAGGTGCTTATTACATGGGACCGGTTGGTTCAGGAGCAAGAACGAAGCTTGTTATAAATCTTATTTTAGCTGGCAATAGACTGGCTCTCGCGGAAGGTTTGGTCTTGGGGCATAAAGCTGGTCTCGAACAAAATAATTTGCTTGAGGTATTAAAAGACAGCGCTGCATCGTCAAAGACAATGATTGATAAAGGTCCAAAAATGATTAATGCTGACTATTCAAAGCAAGGGCAAATAAAGACTTCTCTTAAAGATAATAGACTTATGATTGAGCAAGGGCAAATTCTTGGCTCACCAACATTATTGACTTCCGTTTTATCACAGATATATCAAGCAGCATATGAAAAAGGCTATGCAGAAAAAGATACTGTGTCATTTTATGAAATAATGAGAGGTATGGCAGGGCTTGATGAACGCGAAGGAATTGATGATGTGCCATTTGGTAAATAATTTTTCATAACTAAAATGAAGTACAACAAAAAAGAAGCAAAAGAAGCAGCAAAAGAAATACTAAAGGGTATTTGGACAGCAATGCCATATTGCTGGGATAGTGAAGATAATTTTGATGAACTTGCCAATCGATCAAATATGGATCACATTATAAATAACATCAAGGTTGATGGACATTACTGCTCAGGGAATATTGCTGAATTTTGGTCCATGCCTGATGAGGAGAGGATGCTCGCGCATGAGGTCATGCATGATCAGGCGGGAGGACGAATACCCATGATTGCAGGGTGCCATCACCAATCAGTCAAACAAGTTGTCGCTCTTGCAAAACACGCTCAAAACACTGGATACGATTTTATAATAATACTCACTCCATATGTTGCAGCCAGAGATGATGAGACTGTTTTTCAGTTTTACGAATATATATGCTCAAAGATAGATATCGGCGTCATACTTTTTAATGTTCCTCAAAACTGTCATCCAATAAATGCCAATTTGGCAAAAAGATTATCAAAATTAGATAATATTTGTGGGTATAAGCAGGCTGACGGTTCACCAGCATCAACGCATGCAATAATTGACTCAGTTGGGAATGATATTGTGGTATCTGTTGCAGATGAGGCTCCATGGATTACTAGTATGACGCAACTTGGTTTGCAATGGCTTGTGAATTACAATCCACATTTGTATCAGTCAAAGGGCTGGCTGCCTCTGAAGGATTATACAGATGCCGCCTTGAATGGTGATCTAACTAAAGCAACGCAAATTGCAAAATCCATACAGCCACTAAGAGAACTTCATGCTAAATGGATTATGGGATACTGGAATAGTGGTAGAATGCCCATTGCTGAAATGAAATATTGGCAAGAGTTAATTGGTATGCATGGAGGAAATACACGACCACCAGTTATCCCAATGACGGAGGAGAAAAAGAAAGAACTAAAATCAGACTTAATAAAGACAGGGTTATTTGAAATAGTCTAATATTTTTGAAGAAGTTCGTGACCCAACTCGTCAATTTCATTTACCCCAAGAAGTGCCATATCTCTATCTATTTCTTCTTTCAATAAATTAATGGCGTGTGTAACGCCGGCTATCCCGGCTATTGAAGCCGCATAGAGAAATGGTCTTCCAATAAAGACGAAATCGGCTCCTAAAGCAAGAGCTTTAATTACATCAGTACCCCTTCTAAAGCCACTATCTACGAATAATTTACAGTCACCTTTTATATACGGCCGGATATTTTCAAGGGCTTTAATTGAGGATATCGCAGAGTCTAGCTGCCGACCACCATGGTTTGAAATTATAATAGCATCTGCACCTAAATTGATAGCTTTGAGAGCATCTCCCTTATTCAGAATACCTTTTACAATTAAATTACCGTCCCAGAGTTTTCTAATTTGCTTCAAGTGTTCCCAGTTTAGATTTGACCTTTTACCAAAATCTCTGTTTATTGACGCAGAAAACACTGGCTCACCTCTTTCTGCTAGAAAATTTTCAAAGTGCGGCATGCCATGTTTAAATATCGTTTTCAGAAAAGTATTCATGGACCAATTTGGGTGTGTTAAGCCTTGATAAAGTAGACTAAATGATGGCCTGAGTGGCGTCGAAAAACCATTTCGAAGATTATTCTCTCTCCCTGCCAAAACCGCAACATCAACAGTTAAAACGAGCGTCTCAAATCCAGCTTTTTTTACCCGCAAAACAAGATTTTCAACCTTATCATGCTCTCCAGGGAGATATGCCTGAAACCATGTCCCAGGCGCTAACTTAATTATTTCCTCCATTGGAATTAAGGATGAGCCACTGATAACCATTGGGATATTCATTTTTTGTGCTGCATCAGCTAAAATAATATCTCCTCTGTATGCGGCAAGCGCACTCACACCCATAGGTGAAATACCAAAAGGAGCATCCCATTGCCTACCAAATATCTCAGTTTTCGTGGATCGCTCAGACACATTTCGAAGAATATTTGGTACGAACTTATAATTTGCAAAATCTTCAGCGTTATTGCGCAGTGTATGGTTTCTTTCAGCTCCGCCAGCTACGTATCCAAATACAGGTTTTGGAAGATGTTTTTTTGCGTGGACTTCGAGATCTTCAAGAGCATAAATTTTATTTAAAATACTTGGCTTTTTTCTAGTCATAAAACAGTGGGTTATTTTGATATATAGGGGTTAACAACTTCGTTGTTTATGATATAATAATTCTTTATTAAAAAATAGAAAAAATATTTATATGTTTGATATTGATAAATTTATTCAAGAATGTGACAGCAGAATTGAAAAGAAGGATAATCACAAGGCAGTGATTGATATCCTCTCAAGGGCAGTTGAGAACCCAACAGATCTTTTTAGTTATTTTGGCGAACCAACGCAGGGTGGAATTCAAAAAATATACCAATCAGAGAAGTTTTCAATACTTAATGTTGTTTGGACTCCAAATATGACAATTATGCCTCATAACCACAATATGTGGGCGGCAATTGGTGTCTATTCTGGTAGAGAGGATAATATATTCTGGCGTAAATTAGATAACAGAGAACATGGAAAGATTGAGGCTGCAGGGGCAAAATCCCTAGAAAAGCACGATGCAGTTCCGCTAGGTAGTGATATCATTCACTCAGTAATTAATCCCACAAACAAATTCACATGTGCACTGCATGTCTACGGCGGAGATTTTTTTGAAACACCGAAAAGTGAGTGGGATACAGAAACACTTGAAGAGGCGGAGTATAAAGTTGAGCATTCTCATAAGATTTTTAGGGAAGCAAATAAAAGAGCTGAACTTGATCTAAAATAAGCATATTATATATCAACTATTTCTCCCATTTCACCAGACTTTACAATTGCTTCGAAAATCTCGATATTTGCTATCATCTCCTCCGGTGTAATTGGGTAATCTTGACTATTGACGCAGGCGTCGTGCCATAATTCAAAATTTTCTAAGACTGTATTCGTATGTGGATGCGTTGTAATAATCCTCTCGCCTCCTTGCTTACAGAAGACTAATTCACCCGGATCGTCGTGTTCAAAGTTATTAATCTCTCTAGCCTCAATCCAACCCTTATCTCCAAATACAGTATATCTTCCATAAAATGGAGTAGCAATTGAGACTGAAACTATACCAGTAATACCATTACTAAACTCAATATTAGCCGACATAGTATCGATGCGAGGCTTTTCATAGGCAATGCTAGACATTGTTGAATAAACCCTCTTGGCTCCACCAAACATATGAACCATAAAATCTGTCAAATGAATACCTCTAGCAGTAAAACCACCTCCAGGGGCATCTTTTGGATTAAATCTCCAATTATCCTTACTCAGATTATCAAATAAATCATGACTAAAGTTAGTTTCGACATGCAGTACCCTGCCAATATCTCCGCGAGCTACATGATCAAAAAGACTCTTCATTGCCGGCTCAAATCTTCTTTCGTGACCAAGCCCCAATACAATTCCATTCTCCTTACATGATCTGATGGCTTCCCTTGCATTTTCAGAGTTTAAGCATAGTGGTTTTTCACAAAAAATGAATTTACCAGATTCAGCTGCATCAATTATATGGGTGTGATGAAGACGATTTGGCGTTGCTAAAATTACACTGTCTATGCTCGCATCAGACAAAACCGACGCATAACTATTGCGAAGCTCGATATTATACTCAACACCAAATTCTTTGAGCTGTGATAAGTCTTGATCCACACCGCATACAACATTTATTTTTTTGCTTTTAGCAAGATTTTTTACAATTACCTTACCCCACCAACCAAGTCCAACAACAGCAGCTCTCATATTAATCCTCACGTGTAATTTTTTTACGTAATCACAATTTCTTCTTTAATAGTAATAATAGCGTAATCAATGATATAATACCAAGTATTGAAAAAATTATCAGTGTATTTTCAATACCAAAAAAATCCCCAATTACGCCCATAAAAATTGCACTTACTGCGGCAAGACCAATGACAAGGACTACCCATAAACTCATGACCCTACCACGATATGTGTCATTTAGCTCTAATTGGACTACCGCTTGAAGATCAATACCATTTATTGTCATTGAGAAGCCAACGATAAAAATCGAAATCAGCGCGAGTGACCAACTACTTGACATCCCAAGAGTAATTATTGCAAGCAAACCAAGAAATGATGTGAAATAAACCCTAAAAGGGATACCTTTTTCTTGATCCTTTGATCTCCTCATCGCGATAAATATTGCTGCGACAAGAGCTCCTGCGCCTGCAGTAGCCATAAGATGACCTAGACCCTCAGGTCCCACATTATAAACACCCCCTGCTAGGGCTGGAAGAATTTCAACAGTTCCCCTCGCAAATAAGGAAAAGACAGCAGTAATTGCGCATGCTTCAAAAATTATATTATGATTAATTGCGAACCTTGCACCATCTAGAAACTCTAGTAATATATTCTTTTTTTTACCTGGTTCTCCATCTTTTTTGGATACACTGATAGATACTAAGGTTAATGGCATAGCAATAAGAAATAAAAAATTAATAAATATTGTTATTTCAAAACTTAGAACCTGTATCAATAATCCAGCAAGCGCAGGTCCAATCAGCCTTGCTGAATTAAAATTGATACCATGAACAGCAATCGCATTCGCTAAGTTATTTCTATCAATTATTCGTGGCACAAGAGTCATACGCGTTGTCCGATCTGCTGATGTAAAAATACCAATGACAAGCGCAATAAGACTTAAATTATATATACTTAATAGCTTAAAATTGTAGAGGAACCATAAGATAAAAACAGTGATCGCAATTATTGACTGAGTGTATATGGCGAATTTCTTTATGTTCACCCTATCAATAACAACACCAAAAAATGGACCCGCAATTATAGTTGGGGCAAATAATAAAAATGATAAAAAACCAACCCAAGTTGCTAGATTTGTTAATTCCCACGCTAGCCAACCAATAATGACTCGGTTAATCCAAATTCCGTTCATTGCAAAAAAATTGCCAGCGGTATATTTTTTAAACTCGCCACTTTTTAATGATGGAAAATTGAGTGATAAATACATCCTGTATTCTTATTTAGACTTTTTATGCGATTATTGAATTATTCAATAAAATTTAAATTATGTGTTTCAAATAATTTGTTTTTATCCTATAAATTATACTTAGTAAATTAATAATTATGTTCAAAATATTTTGTGTTAAAGGGGGGAAACATAATGCGTACACCGAGATTAAACAGAGACGGGCATCAATGGATTTATGACTGGATTGTAAAAGAAACAGGACGTGTATTTCATTGGGATGAAGAGGGTCGTGAGCTTCCAGGAACAGTAAAGAGTCATGGTCAAATATCGAAACATCTTGGTAGGCAGGCTCAAAGACTTGAAAAAGTCGCACAAGAAGAAGAGCAAGCGGGTCATACATCGACTGCATTTGACTTATACTACAGAGCATCAGCTAAGTTTGCAGCTGCTCAACATCCAGTATTAGAGACGAACGATGAAAAGAAATATTTACACGGTCGATGCATAGCGAACTTTGAGAAAGTTATCGAACTCGCCCCTTATACAATTGAAAGAGTGGAAGTGCCATTCGAGGATATGCAGCTACAATGTAATTTTTTCTTATGTCCTGGAGTAGATGTCGCACCAACAATGATTTTTATTCCAGGATGTGACATGACCAAAGAGATGTGGCCAGATCCAAAAGTAGTTGAAGCGCACGCACGTGGTATGCATTTACTTGTTATTGATGGACCGGGACAAGGTATGAGTAATATCCGAAATCAAAAATTAACACATGGTAATTATGAGAGAGCAGTTCTCAAAATTGTTGATTGGCTCGAAACAAGACCTGAGGTCGATAAAGATAAAATAGGCATCTTCGCAGTCTCAATGGGATCGCATTGGGGTCTCGAAGTTGCAGCATCTGGAGATCCAAGAATAAAAGGCGTTGTTGGACCCTGGGCTTCTTACCTTGATAAATATTACATATTAGATACATTTTCACCGAGATATAAACAATTATTTGGATACTTAACTGGAGCAAAAAGTGAAGATGAGCTCGACAAGATTGTTGCACAAATGACAGTGGAAGGAAGAGAAAAAGATATTAAATGTCCAATTCTACTAACTGTTGGTGAATATGACTCTAGAAGTCCTGTCGAGCTTGTTTATAATTTCTACGAGAAGGTAAAATCACCTAAAGAGTTGTGGGTCTACGAGGATACATACCATCAAGCGGTTATGTTCAAGGGTACCGGACAAGATAGACATGACTGCCATATGATGTGCATGGATTGGTTAGTTGATGTATTTAACGGTAAGATTAAAGCGGGTCATGATAAGAAAATGTTCCTCCGTACTAATGGGAGCGGCCCTAATAGCAAGCAAGGTGAAAACAAAGATGCTCTTCACTGGTGGGAGTAGATATTCTGCATGATACTGTAAAAAAGATCTGTTTAATAATGTAAATACGTCAATTAGGAGATAATGTGATATGACTCAACATGATATTGAATTAAAACCATATGGACCAACTGCAGGACGAGAACACCCAGCAGGACCAGCAAAAAGACCAAAAACCCTGACTGTTGACCTTCACAATCATATGCGAACTCCGGAGTCAGATGCTTTGGTAAAACCTCACCTACCCCAGGACTTTCATCCTTCAGTTGGTGTTGCAAGTGATTTAACAAAACAAGTAAATAAAAAACAATCTGAAGATCGTGAAATACCATTTACTGATATCAATGTAAGACTTGAGCAAATGGATAAATCATTGCTGGATGTATCGGCACTATCTTGTTCACCACAACAATTTTTTTATATGGTTGATAAAAATCTTTGTGCTGAGTCTGCAGAAATAATAAATAATAATATCGCTGCAACTGCAAAAACAAATCCTAAGAGGCTCGTTGGTCTTGGAACTGTTCCGTTACAAGATACTGAACTTGCAATTAAAGAACTAGATAGATGTGTCAATGAACTTGATTTCAGAGGTATACAAATCGGTGCACGGGTGGGAAAAGAAGAGCTTTCAACGGAGAGACTGGAGCCTTTTTGGAAGAGGTGCGAGGAGCATGATATTCTAATATTTATTCATCCATCATCATTCTACAGTGATCGCTTTGGTGAGCATTACATGCTAAATGTGATTGGGAATCCTCTTGATACAACAGTTGCTATCCACTACTTGATATTTGATGGCGTTATGGAAAGATACCCAAATATCAAATTTTATCTATCACATGGTGGGGCATTTCCAGCTAGCTATGCAGCCCGCATGGATCATGTATATGGCGCAAGAATTGACGGTCGACAAAAAATTTATAAAAAACCATCTACTTACCTAGAAAAGTTCTACTTTGACACTCTAGTTTTTTCAGTCGATCAATTAGAATTTTTAATAAAAAAATATGGAGCTGACCATGTGGCTATCGGGACAGACTATCCGGCTGATATGGCAGAGCATGACCCAGTTGAACACGTATACCAAGTTGAAAGTATAACAGAAGAGGAACGAGAGAAAATTTGTGGATTGAATGCCTTAAAGCTACTTAATCTGTCAGAATCAGATTTTAAGTAAAGAAACAGAAAATTCTCTCTTTAAATTAAATGCTTAAAGATAATCTAAACGAAATATCAGTAGTATCTAATAAAGATGCAAACGAGCGCGCTTTATCTCTTATCCCTAAGATTAGAGAAATCAAGAGTAATATCAAATCATCTGATACCAATGTT
>CETE01009589.1_pt1 | contig 12570 bp, 2 predicted proteins | sample 531241 | NCBI WGS metagenome assembly CETE01 (sample SAMEA2622336, study PRJEB7988) | marine metagenome | biome: marine biome (ENVO:00000447); feature: deep chlorophyll maximum layer (ENVO:xxxxxxxx); material: "saline water (ENVO:00002010), including plankton (ENVO:xxxxxxxx)" | depth 30 m
CATCAACAGCAGTAACAATCTCTTCTTTAACATTGAGTCCTACCCTACATGATGGACGTGGTTCGTATTGATTAAGTATAATTGTCTCTCTTGCTACCTCTACAAAAGTTCCACGAATAAACCATACACCTTGTGTTATTGCAAACGCAGATCCTATTTGTGCAGCATTTGAATTTATTGTGGTTGCAAAATCACTCCCTTCTGTGATCGTGGTGGATCCGTAGGTGAAACTTGATAAGGTTATGAGTGTCTCACCATCTAAGAATGAATCATCTGTAAAATTGTCAGATGACTTTTCATACTTAATATAAAGAGTAGTATGATTTGTTTCTGACGATGAGGCAGACAATACCTTCACACATTGTGCGATGATGCCAGAAGTCTTACCTTGTATTCTAAGACCAACTAATTTGTCATAGTATAACTCTACAGGAACACCAAAAAATGTAGACTCTACTTTGACACAACTATATTGATTATCAAATTTGAATACGCCAGGAATCACCATAGATCCCTCTTTGAACATATGTTTACCAAACTTCTCAATCTGTCCCTGTAGGATAGACTGTAGTGTGGTCAGTTCTCTTGCTTGAACTGGTGTGCCAGGTTTGAAAAGAACTTTGTTGAAGTTCTTAGACGAATCAAAATCGTCAAAATATGGACTGACGTTTAAGTTGGTGTTCTGTGGCATCTTTAGAATTCTAAGATAATTTTGATATCTTCACGTTGGTTAGTCGCTCTTGTAACCTCTGGTCTATGGTCAATATAGATTATATTACCAGAGTATTTTTTGATCTCTGGATTTGCTAATCCATTATTGTATGTTTGACCAAAATAAAATGTTCTTGCGTTGACTGTTGTTGATACTCCAGTAAAAGTTGTATCTATGGCAAGAGTTTGTGTGCCAGTAGGAGTCGTTACAATAACATCGTTGCTGCCCCCTGTTGGGTTCGCTTGAAACCTATTTAGTTTGTATCCGTAGGTCGGTTTGGCACCTAAAGAGTCATTTGTAGCAACGGATCTGTCTTGCCAATACTGCAATGTTTTTGTTACAGCATCATATCCAATAATCTTACCTATAGCAGTAGATCCAACACCCACTGTTTGTATAACATCTCCGTCAGCAGCTACAACTAAACTTGTAGTCGCTGCCCCGACCAATTTTAAACCATACACACCAGACGCTGATGATGAGGTTAATAAATTTGTGCTACCAAAAGATTGTGGGTTCTCAAGTATACCAATACGAGCAAATTGGTTTCCTGTAGGAAAATCAGGGTTGGTTACGTCACTGTTTTCAATACGAGAATAGATAAGAATTTTATTAGCACCCAACTCTCTATAGATATCTGCACCATGACCACCTGGAGGTGGGATGATAACTGAGAATTGTGATGGCGTACCATTATTTGTCACCACTGAGTCTAGATCCAATGTTGCAAATGAGTACCCTGAACCACCGTTAGTGACCTGAACTGCAGATGGTTGACCATTGATGAATGTGACAGATGCCAGACCGTCTGATCCATCTCCTCTTATTGGCACACCATTCTTAGTGCCATTGAATGCGTAGGAGGCACCCACGACGTTCTCTATAACAATAGTCTCTACTCTACCCTCAACTGCAGAATTCCTTACGTCAGCAACGTCGGTATTATTTGACCAATTAGCAGGCACTGGGATAAATTCTGCACTATCAAATTTTATGATATCACTTGGTTTGATAGTATAGAGATATTTCCATACATACCCATCACTTTCAAGTCTAGGTTGTAGATCTGTATGTGTGGGTTCCTCCAATGATATAACCCCTGCACCACTATTGGATGGTGCTGCTCCATTGTATATGCACTCATAGACTCTAAAGTCTGAGTTCATAACATAGAAGTTTGTATTGTATAGAGAGGTAGAACTGGTCTGTGGTGATAGATTGTCTATACTATAATCATGTCTATACATCTCAAATATAGTACCACTTGACCAAGTAATTTTTTTGATTACTCTTAGTACATCAGTGGATGTAATTTTTTTGGCAGATATTAGAGTATCATAAATGTCATCATGCTCATCAAAATTATCGATAGGTGCTGGAGTGTTAGTATTCCAATCAGATGCAACCGAGGTTGCGTTTGGTAAACCTATGAAAACATAATAACTATTGTCGCTAGTGGATATTCCACTAACAAAGTTAGTCGCATTTAGAACTCTAATCTGATCGGTTATGACAGCTGGCATTATTTAAATCCGAAAATTAGCTCGTAATTGTTATTTATGTGTAATCCAGTAGTAATTTTGTTGACCTCTGGATTGTTGGGGCAGTTGTTAGACCTGTTAGTCCATTGAGTGTATTTGCTGTGAACGCCAATCCGACAGTTCCTGTTGAGAACTTTGCCCAACTGTAATGTCCATAGAAGCAATCAAATCCTGAACTTAGTCCCACAGCGTTGATACCATGACCTGATGCAATCTCAGTTGATACCCTAATAGTTTGACCAGATCCAACCCTTGCTATGTCGCTCACTTGGAATACCCCATCAAGTGCAACAGTGGTAATACCAATGGTGGTTGCTCCATTGTTTGATTTTGCAGTGACACCATTTCCAATTGTGGATCTGCTTATAACAAAGTAATCACCCGTTCCTATACCAGTTTCTGTAAACCCACCAAACTTATTGTCTCTTAGAACAGAATTAGGAGGTATAGAAAACTCAAATTGTATTCCTTTTGCTGTCACCCCTATGCCAACTACATCTCCGTAGTCACCATCCAGTGTTGCTCCACTTATATCTTTGATTGGATTTATAAATCCTGTGGTGCCAAAACCAGTATTGTTTTTGTTAGTGTCAACTATACGAACTCCAAAACTTGTGGTATTGGGATCCTCAGTTTTTGTAAATGCAACTATACCACCTTTCGCATATACTACAGTGTCTGTTGTCGCCACATCTGCGATGATGTTGGATGCAGGGAATACCTGACCTGCATATAAACCTCTTGCCTTACTTACCTTAATACCATCAATTATTTTATCATGCTGTTGTTTTCTCCACGTGACTGGTCTCTGTGGATTCTTGACATCTGATATACCTTGACCTTTGTATATTGTTGTTTGTAATGTATCTCTAGATACTGTCTCCCTTATAGTCCTAGGATCTTGTGTAAGTATTGATGTATTAGATGGTGGTGTATTGATTGTCACAATATCACCCTTCATAATTGTCTCCACTGCCTGTGCAGTACCTACATCTGCATCAGTGCCACGATAGAACAACACTTGTAATGACGATCCCGAAGCAGGTGGTTCTGAAAATCTTATTTGTGTGCCACCTGTAAACGTATACGCTTTGCCAGGTTTCTGCATAACATCATTGATGAATATAACCAACACATCATCAAGACTTATTGGATTACCACTTGGTTTCTCAATACTGACAGGTGTTCCATTCTCCGTTATTGTAAATTGTGTCCTACTACCATTGAATAAATTAGAGAAATCGTCTAATATTTGGAACTTACCCAATACCCACCCTGCAAATTTGTCATCAGATGTGGAGGTGACAGTAAACTGTGCAGGTGTGTGTGGTTCTCTTGTAGGTATGCCAGATATTGTCAAGGTCTCACCAACAGTGTATCCATATCCCGTATTTGTCAGTATAGGTTCTGATACACTGCCAGCAGCACTAACAGTTATTGTGACAGAGGCACCTATACCAGTGTTAGCACTCACAAGTTTTATGTCATCATACCCGTATGGTGAGTCAAACACGAGTTGTGGCACGTTAGTATGTGTGTAACCTGCACCAGCTGTGCCCATAGTGACAGTTTTTATATTACCATCTTGAATAGAAAATGTGCCTGCAGCATTTGTTGTAGGATTGCCTCCCCTTACTTTTACTTTGAAACTTGTAGAGGCACTCCTATACCCTGACCCAGTGAATCCCATTGCCACGGTTATGGTGCCGAACCCTGACACAACAGCAGTTCCAAATCCAGTTTGTAGTTGCTGGTATCCTATTCCTTGTGTGTTTCCTAGACCAGATATTATACCTCTTCTTGGTAGTCTGTTTGCGTTTACATCAGATGTGCTGTATACCTCAGTTAGACCTGCTATATCATTACCAGTAAATCTTATAGATGTGATACCAGTGGAAGACACGTATTCATAATCAATCTCAGGTTTTTGAAAAGTATTGTTTAGTAGAACAACACCAAAATCAGATGTTATACCAGTGATGTTAGAACCACCACTCTTCATAGTGAAGGTTTTTGCTATGCCAGTAAAACCATCAGACAAATCGTCAAGTAAAAAATTACCTGAGTAATCAGACCTTATAAAACTCCTACCTTGAAACTCACTACCATCCACTATGTCTGCAACAAGGAGATTGTGAGTTCCTATACCTGCTGATGTAAGTGTAATACCAATACCAGTAACTGCATCACCTTTTGTGTTTGCGAAAGAAAAATTATTGGTTGCATTCTTGATTATAAAATAATCTCTGTTACCTACAAGTGGTGCAGGTGGTGTAATTGACCTAAGTTTTACCTGTGTGCCTGTCTCAAATACCTCTGTCAATGCTGAAAATTTATTACCAACTACGTCAATAGATGCAGAAGATACACCAATAGTTTGACGTGTGCCACCAAAAGGAACGTCTGCAAAATGTATTTTATTTTGTCGTATTTGATAGTCACCTCTTAATTGTGTGACTGCAACGTTACCCGTATGTGGTTCCTCAAAGGTTCCTAACCATGCTCTGTCAAGCAATACGTTGTTTGGCATGGTACCAAAACCTATGACTTGTATTCTACATATCTCGTTCCCTATCTTAACCATGTCATATTGTTTGAACCCTCTTATATCGCTAAATCTTACCTCCCTATTCAACATTGTATTTGCAGTTGTTGTCGCTGTTCCAGTTGTTATTATGGGAGACTGAATAACATTGTCAATAGCAACAATCACTTTGGTGTCAAGTTTCTGTGATGTGAATCTGTGTGTAGACCCCACACCCACTGTAGTCAAACCTATAGGATCATTTGAGATAGCGAGTGATTTACTTGCAGCGAGTTTGAATCTATCCTCGTCAACCTTTATAACAAATACTGATGATGGAAGAGAAGTATCTGCACCAATACCACTACTGTTATGATCAATACCTATCGCCTTATTACCACCTGTATCATATGTCAATTCCTCACCTGTCACATAAAAATGATTCTTTATAACAAAAGTATCTGAACTGACAATAACTTTTGTCGTGCTGCCTGCATCAAACTCGTGAGAAAAAATAGGATCTCCCTTATGAGTCAAATTAAATGACCTTTGGAAACTCTCAGTTTCGGTATTGAATTGTTTATTGACGGATGCTAGTTGAAATGACATTAGTAATTGAAAGTTGCGTCAGACGCTACAGCGTCGGGTTTGTCAATCTTAAGTTCAGCAACCCTTATGGTGTATGCCTTGTTAGCGACTGGTGTAAATCTTAATTGTGTATTATTTCCTAATATATGTATGCCAGTATTATCGATATTACGTTTTTCTGAATCTGCCGTAAACAGATTATTGTACTTACTGAAGTTAGCATTACCACCAAATGAGTTTGCTGCAATGTTAAACACAGAGTATTCATCGTCTGTTGTGTTGTGAATCTCTATATGATACTTACAGGTTGTATAATTGTCATATGATTTATTAGATATAATCTGTGGATTTGGTGTACCAGATATAGGAGCGATTGTTGTAAATGTACCGTCAAGTTCTGTGTCACCAATAATATATGAACCAACTATACCAGTATTGGCATGTGTTTGTGCAACACCCACGGAACGTGACAATGCTGTAACTGTCACAGCAACACCGACGGGTGATGTGTGTCTTAGTTTCAATGTGTTTGATAACATGTTTACTTGGAACGTACCGACATCAGTGTCAGCGTCCATTTTACCATAATTGGTAAACAACACTTTATTATTTCCGTCGGCTAACCATGTAAACTCGTCGATTTCTTTTTCAAAACCTGGCGATCTTGCTGCTACCAAAATACTACCTGATTTGTACATAGTAGCATCGATTGCGTCAACTTCCTGTACCACTGCTGATCCAAAAGTATTCAAGGTTACAGTCTTGCCTTTGTATTCTTGGAATCCAAATGAGGTAGAACCCACACCAACACCATGTGTCAATATCTCCTTATGGAATGTGATATCATATGCAAATGATGAGTTGTTAGGTACAAACAATACACTCGCAAGAGGTCCTGATGTCTCAGTTACAAACTCACCCAACTCTTTTCCATCAGACAAGACGTTGTATGTGTTCAAGTAAGCATCTACACCGTCATGGAATACTACAAACTCTGTATATTGTGTTGCGTTGACAGATATACCCAACGCTGTATCAAGAACGACCTGTGCATAATATTTGACAGCGTTTATACCATCACTGCTAGGACCTCCTGTCAACATGTCAAAAGTGTCTAACTCAACCGATCTGATAAGGTTAGGATCTGAGTAGAACTGTGGACTCAAATCATCTATCTCTAATACTCTGTTTGTGTTGCAAATTATAGCATCACCAAATCTACCAGATGTAAATGATATTTCATCACTCACTGAATTAAACTCATCTGTGTTCTCAGTTACAAGGTCGAATTGATGATTATCGTGTATAGATGCTTGTGCATCTATAACAACAACATTACCTGCTGCTGATGATATTCCAGCAACTACAGGTGCTGAGGATGGCACTGAGTTGATAAGTAGATCGGAGTGTTTTTTAAATCCTGATATATGTGCAAGTGAGTCTACAGGTTCACTCCATGATGCTATACCAACTGTACTCTTGAGTGAGTAAGAGAAGTTTTGATAATAATCATTATCTTGTATTCTTTGATAGAAGTCAGATAATTTTCCTGTGTCTTTCTCAAACCCAAATGGTTTTTCTATTGAACTATCAAGTTTAAAATGTCCTGTGTATTCTTGTGTAGACTCTATGGTGCCACCTGCAGTAGAGAACTTACCTCTTATTACATCACCTGTATTGAATCCTACTAAGTTGTTAATACGTAAAACATTACGAGTCTTACCAACACCTTTGACAACCTCGGCAACACCACCACCTGAACTTGTTACTGGTTCACCATTAAGGAAAGTGCTCTCTACAAGGTTGACCTTAAATTTTGCAAGATCCTCATCTCTTGTAACTGTTCCAAACTTACCTTTGTCATGTGTGCCTAGGTCTTTTGATACTTTGTATTGTATTGTTGCCCCATTAACATTACCAAAGTTTGTGGTGACACCTGTGAGAGTAAATGATTGGAACTCAAAATCAGAAGAGTTGAATCCATTCCCTGTTGCCACACCCACATTTTCTACAAATACTTTATCGCCAACCTTGAAAGGTATTGGCACTGCTGTAGTAAATCCTGTTATCGGAGTTTGTAATCTCAAAGTTACAGTCCCTGCAGAATAAATTGCACTTACTATACCTACACCATTACTATTGTCAATCGCATATAATTCTACGTCTCCTGTGCTAAGGTTACCACCACCACTTACAATCTTAACACCTGTGACAGATCCACCTGTCATCTCTGCCTCAAATTGTGCGTCAAGATTTACTGAGTTTGTCTTACTATTATAAATTGCAAAGTTTGGTGCACTTAGATAGTTTCTACCTGTAGAGGTAATTGCAACACTACCTACTGCAAAGTTATCTTTTAAGAACACAACTTGTGGGACTGCTGCCTGTGGTCTGAGGGTAGCATCAGATGGATAATCATATCCAAATTCAACAATGTCAACTTTGTCTATAGCACCTATGTCACTACCAAATGCCTTCAAGTTTGCTGAGGTTCCAGTTGTTGATGCAACTGCCACCTCTGGTGTGTCAATGTAAGATTGACCACCTGCCTCAAGAAGAACACGTGATATACCACCTGTAATGTTAGTTGATGTTGTTGTGTAATCTATTTGTGATTCACTTGTATAACCAACCACCTCAGGTAAATCAAATATGTTGAATGTAAATGTATTACTTGTTGTGGTTGTTATGGTGTGTTTGCCAGTAAATTTACTGTTATTCACAAATATCTTACCAAAATCTTTAATGTTCTTATCAATCTCTATGTCTTTTGTATTCTGTAATGGTAAGAATTTGTAGTACAAGACATCAGGAACCTGATTGTTAAATTTAATGCTTGTAAATGAATCTGGATTGCCAGGTATGCCACTCTCTTGTACCTCTGTCTCAGAAACACCTGACCCTACAAATGGTTTGTTGAAATTTGAATCTAAGAAAAACTTAAGTTTAGTATTTTCTAGAGATGAATCTGATGTGTCAACTTTAAGCGTTGTGCCATCTGTAAGTGGTAATGGTGGGTTTACAGATGATCCTATGCTTATAAATCTTGTGCCAGGATCATAAATTGCAGTCACAGAACTCGTTGCAGCAGACACCACTGTCATGTCAATCTCATCATTTGGTCTAAAGGTATGATCTACATTGGTGGTCGCTACGACGTTTATTATTCTTACTGTTGCTGTAATTTCACCCTTCTGCGTCGTAAATGAGTGTGTGTTGCCTATGCCTGTATTACCTGAATACATGACTCTTTGTAAGTCAGATCCAATACCACTCTGAGTGGTAACAATACCAATTAAATCATTGTTTATTTTTTGTACAAATACCTCAGGTGGTAACGGTCTTCTAAATGTCACGTTAACACGCTTCATGGCATCAGTTTGATACGTGAGGGACGTGCCTGCACCTGGCGAATACGCTACCCTATCACCAGTCTTGAATGGGTGATTAGGTAGATATATTGATCTTGTTGGTATAAACTTTTGCTTTGTCTCGTTATTGTGGAATGCCACAAGTTGATTACCACCTCTGCCTGCCACAGTAACTGTTGTGCCTATACCTACTCCAAAAGTGCTTCCTGTTCCAACCACAGACTCTGCGTTGAAGAAGTAAGACTCATCTAAAGGAGTGATAAGATCAGAGACCCCACTTAAGTTATAAGTAAATTCTTTTTCTATTCTTGATATCTTTGATCCAAACGTATGTGCGATAGCAATAGTTCCATTCTGCTTTCTTATCATCTCGACTCTATTATTTTGCACATCAAAGTTTACAATTTTCAATTGCTCAGAACCTATACCCACTATATCGTTGATTCTAAATTTATAATCACTCAATACATCAGGTAACCACTCATTCAATATCACACTTGTAGTCAAACCAAAAGTATTCATCGTCATACCAATACCAGACGATACCTCTGGCACATTGATTTGTGCTTTTGTTGCTAGGGCACTATGAGTTGTTGAAGATATACCAAGAATCTCCACCACTGCTCTGTCAGGTATGCTATGGGGGAAAGTGGTGATACCAGTGACTAAATTGTTCTTAACAACAAGGGTTGTGTTGGGATGAGTTACGACACTTGACGTAAATGTTGAGATGCTAGGTCCTGTGATATTTGTAACCCTACCTATTGCACCAAATCCACCTGTATCCTTATTATCAAACGTTAATTTATCTCCTACTTTATAATTCTTACCCACAAGTATTACATCTACTCTCTCAACAGATCCTGTTCTTGTTTTTATAATCTTAGAGTTAATGTCTGTATTTTTATTAGAATTGCTTACAAACTCATACTCAGGAATATTGTATGGTAGTGTGTTTCTAACAAGATTCAATGACACAGGGTCAGTGTCTTGTGAGTTGTCATCTATATTGAATTGATCTGGTTTGGAATGATATGAATCACCAACAATATATGGGAACACAGGTCTCCTTACACCGTTAAATGGTGATGTAGGGTTGTTAATTGGTGTTGCCTCTACAGTGGTGTAGTATGCATATACTCCATTAGGATATTCAGGTGTAGCAGCAAATCTACCGTTGTGTTCATCTAAATCACCTACACCATCAACGTAAGTAAAGTCCTCAACAAAGAACCCTGCAGGGTATTTTGTAATACTAGGACCGTCAACTCTTTGACTTGCAAGTTTAGTGTAACCAGACTCAAGATATTTTATCGCCCCGTCCACAACAGCGTAAGGTCCGTAAATTGGATGACCATCATATGCCCAACCTATGATAGGTGAATGATCTTGTCCAAAATCTTCAAGATAATCACGTAGTCTTCTAGGTGCATAGTAGTTTACGTATGGATTACCATTATCAGGATTTGTTATATTCTCAAAGAACCCATCATCATCTTTTACATCTCCAAATCTAGCAAATCTATCAACCTGATTTACTGTCCACTTCTTGATAACACTGGAGAATATTGCATCTTGACCTGGCGTTGCTGCCCTTGCTGTTGTTTGTGCTTGCGTATAGTTTGCACCCTTTTCAATTATGTCAATAGATGTTATGGTGCCTCCACTGACGTTTGCTTTTGCCTTACAACCAACACCATCACCTGATATTATTATGTCTGGGGTGCTGAAGAAATTCTCTCCCCCATCTTTTATAATGATTTGATCTATTCTGCCATTTACAACAAAGGGTTGTAGAAATGCCTTCTGACCTATGGTGGTTTCTATAACTGGTTTGTAGTTATCGTTGATAACTGTAGAACCATAATCACTACCTTTATCATAAACGTGCACAGCGTTTATCCTACCTCTTATGATAGGTGTTGCTGTAGCGTTAGATGTGGTGATACCTTGTCTTCCATCTATTGTTATTGATATGGGTGGGTCTTGGAATACATGCACTCCTAAACCATTATTTGTAAGACTGATAGGTGTGGTATCTGTTTTATTAGAGGCAAGTCTGAAAGAATTGTTGTCTACCTTTCTTACAAAGTATTCTGTATTGTTTGTCAATCCACCAATGGCACTATTCACAGTGCCTATTGATGAATATTTTATAACTTCATTTTCAGAAAATCCATGATTGTCGATATTGATTAAGTTTATAAATGTGTTTATACCAACTGTTGTTGTCCTTACTTCTCTGTTCTTAAATAGTCCACTATTCTCTACTTCTACTCTATCTACCTTTTGTCTTCTTGCAGTGGTCTTAAACCTTTGCAACCCTCCACCATTGATTGTTAAATTTATTGTTCCTACACCTGCAAGTGCTTTTGTTCTGGATTCTGATATGTGAATATTAAAATCATCTATCTTCACTACAAAGTATGGAGCAGTATCAATCAAAGTGCCAGGTGTCACTCCAATACCGATAGTGCTACTGCCATTAGCGTCATATATTATCTCCTCACCATTTTTCAACCCATGTGGCGACGTAAATACAAATCTATCAGTCGCAGTATTGACAACTGAACCTGCAGAAGTAGAGTCAAACTCCACAACCTGATGATCAATTCGCATTTTTGCTTTTAAAATCGCAGTATCATTATTACCACCTACTATTCTTACATTAGGGATCTCCTCATAATCTAATCCCTTTGTATCCATTACTACTTCTTCAATAGTTCCCTCAACATGTGCTATTACTGACGCACCTGATCCTACATGCCCGTCTTGGGTAACTGATATCCTTGGTGGGTTTATTACGTCATAATTTGATCCTGTGTTTAGAACCTCTACAGATTGTAGAGGACCGAAGTAAACAACGTCAGAGGATTTATATGAATACGCTTGGACACCATTAGCAAACAAACCAACACCACCCTGCACAGTTTTTGTCTTTGTCTCTGCAAACTCAGGGTCACCGAATCTTTTAAGCAACTTCTGTGCACCTAGTGTGCTGCCAGAGACAGCGAAGGGAGTCAGGAAGTGTGTAGAAAGACCTGACACGTCAGATGAACCGAACGCTGTAAGAAACTGTCCTCTACGCACGTTCTCAGCAGTGTATGCTAACTTTACAGTATTTGCATCTACCTTCTTAATATAATACGCTTCATTTTCATTTAAGTTAGAGAGAGTATTGATACCTGCAGATGTGTATACGACTAGATCGCCATCATGAAAATTATGTTCTGATACAGATATCTCTACAGTATTAGCAGCGACAGCACTGTTATCAAATGAGCGTATTCTCTTTTGAGGATCTATGTCCCAGTGTGGAAAACTATTACATGCGACGTATGTTGCCTTTCCGTCTGTATATGTGTTTTGAATATCGGCAGTATGTCCGTCACTCGACAACTTTATTTTTCTACGTATGCGATATTTTCTGTTAAAGTCTAGCGTAGGTGAACTCACAGAGACACGTTTTGGTTCAGTGTCGAATGTAAATGTTATACTTCCATCAAATTCTGTGCCATCATCTGCGATTATTGATATCAAATCACCAACATACAACTGGTGGACTGCATCTAGATCAAAGTTATACGCATTCTGACCTATTAATGAGAACCCACTAACTGAGTATGTCGCAGTTGTATTGTATAACCACGTGCTGTAGTTGAGATCTGATCTTGGTTCACCTAATGTTTTTACATTTATTACTGCATCTTCCTGTTGGTTTATTGCGTTACCCTCAAATGAACTAAGAACACTTAAAACATTGAATGTTACAGGTAAAAGAGGATCACCATCCTCAAATGATGTCGCTACAATACCTGAGGTAACTGTTGACCC
>CETE01151322.1_pt1 | contig 12544 bp, 9 predicted proteins | sample 531241 | NCBI WGS metagenome assembly CETE01 (sample SAMEA2622336, study PRJEB7988) | marine metagenome | biome: marine biome (ENVO:00000447); feature: deep chlorophyll maximum layer (ENVO:xxxxxxxx); material: "saline water (ENVO:00002010), including plankton (ENVO:xxxxxxxx)" | depth 30 m
CTTAAAACATCCGCATAGTACTTCATAGATTTATCATAAGCGCCAAGCCTTTCAGCACTAGATGCCAACTTTAGTAATCGCCTAACTTTCTTTACATTTTCTAAGTGCTCTGGAGTTCTCGCCTGATTGTACCATTCTGGATCTTCTAATCTTTGTTTTAGTGTCAATGCGACGTTATTTTTTGGATCAATGCCAGGCTGTAACACTTGATCCAGTAGTTCTTCAGCTGAAACGAACTCAGCGTCATCGATTAGTTGTTTAGATCTAAGGATGGCCGCATTTATAAATTTTTGCTTAGCTGTATTACGAGTCTCTTCAGATAAAGGAGAAGGGTTTATTTCGTTATAAGCTTGAATGAATTTAGAAATTGCGTCTTTAAAATTTCCACTTTCCGCAAAAGCGTCTCCATCAGCCATTAATTTTTCAGCCTCAATAATTTGAGTTTGCCTCCGAGAAATCTCTCCCTCGACTGTTTCTGAAAGAAGAACGGTTTTATCCTTATTCTGACCATACAATGCAGAAAGCCCAAAACTGACAGCAATTGCCAACATGGCAATTCTTAGAAAGGAGAATGATAATACAAAAATATCTTTTTGTTGATCTCTATTTATCATTACTTGAGGTTGGGCTTTAGGCATGGGGCTGAGGCAATTAAAGATAGTCGAATTTGTTCGCAAATGTAACGATCATTTTACGACAATTTTAATTATCCCAATAGGGGCGCTTAATCTCTGCCCAACCTATCAAAATTCCAGTAATATTACTGGAAAAATCACTCCAATTGAAAACCAAAGTAAAGAGCAATTAGAACCTAAACTCCTGTTGCTCAACCCTTAATGGCAAAGGGGCATGATACCTGCCCAACAATCTGAAAGCAAAAAAACCATAAAAATTGATGAGTAATCTTCTAAATTGACTTTTTTTATTGAGAATAACGAGGGAATTATAACTCTTTTTGTTCATTTGTACAGTATAGTGTTCTAATGAACAATTGCAAAGAAAAATTTAACTAATCTGTATTTTTTCAGTTGTTGTTAAACAATGACGATAAATGGTGCGAAGGAATTTAAATGCATTCAATGAATAAAAACAACAGGCTCTTTATATTATTTAGAGTCCTTTTTAATTGTCGTTTTTATTATCCGATTTACTTGGTCATGTTTCTTGATTTTGGACTGACCATTTCAGAATTTGCAACGCTAAATCTTGTTTGGGCTATCAGCATTATTTTATTGGAAGTTCCATCCGGCGCTCTGGCAGATCAATTAGGCAGAAAAAAATTAGTGGTCATCTCAGCGATTTTGATGGTTGCTGAAATTGGAATACTTCTCATCACTCCTGTCGGATCTGGAATCGTTTTTTGGATGTTTTTTATTAACAGGATTCTAAGCGGAGCGGCCGAAGCAGCAGCAAGCGGAGCTGACGAAGCGCTCGCTTATGACAGCATTCCTATAAAGTCTCGAGAAAATACATGGAAGAGAACAATGAAGAACGTCATGATTATGATGTCTGTGGGTTTTGTAATAAGCTCTATTATTGGTGCACTAGTTTACTCCGAAGAATTTATTAATGGTTTAGTATCCATGATCGGATTAGATATAACTTTTTCCAAGGAACAGACTCTAAAGTTTCCATTGTTTTTGAATTTTATTACATCAATTGGCGTTCTGATAGTTGCTCTTAAATTTGAAGAGCAACATATTCCAAAAAATCAAAAAAAATTACATGCAGTAAAAGAAAGTTTTTCAGGAACACTCAGTGCAGGACGATGGATATTAAACACGCCTTCAGCAACGGTTCTTATTCTGATCGGATTATTTTATGATAGCATTGTAAGAGTTTTTTATACAGTTTTATCAAATGTCTACCGAGTATTAAAAATACCTGAATGGTCTTGGGGATTCGTCGGCGCAGTTGCCTCAATTGTCGGTATAGGAGTAGCCATAACATGTGAAAAAATGGCAAACAAGTTCACCCCTACAGTCAACTTTGGAGTCGTCACTTTACTAACCTTCCTCGGGTGCTTGGCTCTCACTGCAGCAATTCCTGGTTGGGGTATTCTTTTATTGCTTCCTATGTTCACCTCCATGAGATTTCTTCAATATTTTCTCTCTCACTATTTAAACAAAGTCACACCTTCAGAACAAAGGGCAACGGTACTAAGCTTTAAAGGACTGACAATGAACCTAGCATTTGGAATCCTTACACAAATTTTTGGAATCTTGACGGCTCAGATTTACCTATCAGGAAAGTTTGATTCAATGATTGATCCAGAATTGGAATCTTTTAAATATTGCCTTAAATGGTGGCCTTTATATTTCATTGTTGGATGCCTTTGTTTACATCTTTTTATAAGAATTAAATACAGAAAAAGCCTCACACAAATTATCAAATAATGAGAATTTCCAATTACTGAAAAGAACTTCTAATTATTTAACTTATTAACTCCTCAATTGGCAGCCCATTCTTGAGTAGATATTGCGGCCTCCCAGTCGAATCTTCCACAGTAGTGCTACTCGGATCAATTCCAATATTATGGTAAAGAGTCGCGATGACATCTTGATAAGAGACTGGTCTCTCCGTAGCTTCTGAAGCATAACGATCTGTCGAACCTATAACTTGACCAGTATTCATCCCTCCACCAGCCATCATTGCCATCGCAACTTTTGGCCAATGATCACGCCCCCCGTTAGCATTAACTTTTGGAGTTCTTCCGAATTCACCCCAAGCAAGCACCGTTACATCATTAATTAATCCTCTTTCCTCTAAATCCTCTATCAGGGCAGCAATTGCATGATCAAATATTGGAACCAACTGTTTCATACGTGGGAAATTTTTTGAATGTGTATCGAAATCACTAAGCGAAACGTTGACTACCCTAACACCAGCCTCTATCAGTCGACGCGCAAGAAGTAATTTTTTTGCAGCCTGCGGGCCTTCACTAGTAAAAAAAGCAAGTTCCTTTTCTTTCATTACAGGAATGTATTTCGAAACAATTTTTGGATCCTCCTTAGATAAGTCCATCGCTTCGGCAAATTTGCCTGAAGTTAGAATTCCATAGGCTTGTTGGGTAAAAGTATCAAATGCACTCATGGATCCAATAGCATCTATTTCTCGACGCGTTTTATCCAATCCTTGCAACAAACTTACTCGATCATCTAATCTTCCAACCGATAATTGATCATTAAGGTTTAAGTTCACTGAATGACCTTTCCTCAACTTTGAAAACTCATCTTTCATTCCATCCTCAAGTTCTCTTTTAAACATTGAAGATATGTCAGGCCTGAAGGGGTTAGCAGAAGGCCCTAAAAACCCTGGCCTAACACTATTACGAACTTGGCCACGGCCCTGCATCAAATCAACGAAGGCGGGAGCCGAATCTTTAGGAGATCCCATGATTTTATTAACAACGCAACCCATAGCCGGCCACCCTCCTGCAGGAGAGATCTCTGAAGCCTTAAAACCTGACTGGCATTGAAAAGCATTATGTTGGCCATCGGCTCCGATAAGAGAACGAATGAATGCAAATTTCTTTGCCGATTTTGCAACCTCTGGCATCAACTCCGACAAGTGAACCCCTGGCAGTTGCGATCTTATGGACTTGATATCGCCTCGATACTCCACTGGTGAATCAGGCTTGGGATCTATCATATCCATTTGCGGCGGTCCACCATCAAGATGAATGTGTATGATAGATTTATTTGATGACCCCGTTTTGTTAAGCGACTCAGCTCGTAGTAAATCTGCTAATCCAAAAGATCCTAAGCCAAGAGTTCCGGCACTCAAGAAACTACGGCGTGAAATACCGTCGCAATTCTTAGACGGTCCTCCAGTCGCATAAATCATAAATTTATATTAACCTTTTTTGAGAATCGATCAAGCCAAGGCAATAAAAGAAAGTGAAGTAAAAACACAGTAAAAAATTAATTATAAATTCAGTAGAAACCTAAAAAACACTATTATCTTTTGAAAGTAGAACTATTATTCTATTCCTCAAAAACCTATTAGAAAAAAGATATTATACATTTAAAAATTCTCACCTATCACCAAGTGATAAAAATTGGGTCAAAATAATGAAACTCTCTTTACTAGCCATTCTATTTTTTATTTTTGATATTTCACAAACAAGGGCTGGCACCTCTCAACCCAAAAATCCATATCTGAAAAAATTTGAAAAAAATGAAGGACTAGAGATCAGAATTCCAACTTTTGTAAACAGAGGTTGGGAGGAAAGTTTAGTAACTTACGCAATCGAATTCAATGGAGCTGATTTAAAAGAAGAGGACTTAATATTAAAAAAATCAAACCAATCGGAGATCCCTTTCCAATTATCTGAAATCAGAAAAGACGCCCAAGGATACCTATCATTTGCTAGGCTGAGTTTTATTACTGAACACAAGAAAGGAAATGATACTGTTTTTAATCTAGTCAAAGGTTCGCCCAAGAATAGCGACCTCATTTTGTCTAAGATAGAAAATGATAACGGCGTCGTCATTGATAATGGGAAAATAAAAATTCTAGTATCAAAGACATTAAATAAACCAAACAACAACGAACCTGTACCTGCCCCAATTCTTGGTGTTGATAATGGAAAAGGATGGCAAGCCGTGCCTAAGGTATCAGGCGATAATCCAAAGTTGATTTCAATTATTAGTGAGACTCAAGAAAATGGAAAAGTCTTTTTGATTCATAAGATTGATTACAACTTTATTGGAGGGTCAAAATACGAACTGATTATCAAAGTGATCAGAGATCAGGAAAAAATAGAGATAATTGAAAAATTCAAAGGGCTAAATAAAAACTTTGCCAGCGACTCCCTGAGCTCAATTGAAAGATTTATTAAATCCGAAGGTAATCATAATTTAGTTACTCTTGATGAGGCTAAGGACTGGATTTTTTTAAATGACACCCCCAAAAAAAATATACCTTCAGAATTCTTACTCTTTAGCCTGCAGGGAAGAACTAATAAGATATTAGAAAATGCCTATATTAAAAGCAGTAAAGATCAATCCTTAATAACTGAATACGATTGCCTTGAATTAGCAGAAACCGGATTCCTTTTCCCAGAACATCCACTGAGTAGAGAATGGTTAGATCAATCAGAAAAAATCTTACGAAACAAAAAAGCCCGATCCGCCTCGCTACCTCAACAAACAAAAAGATTAGGATTAATTCTTGAATGCGTGATCGGTTTGCAAAGCAAAGAAATAAAAAACTATGGGGATATCAAAAAGCCCCTAGGCATACAACCCAATGGCAGCATCATTTTGACCAAAAATAAGAATAATGAAGTTAGGATTACGGATCAGGGTGAAATAAAATTAAAGGGCAAAGAAAATGAGCTCTCTTCTTTAATTTTGACATCATCAGAAAATGAAAACTCATTACCCAAAAAATCATTTAGCCATATAGATCTTAAGGATCTTGTAATGAGTAATGTAACTTTTTCAAACAATCAAAAATTCGAAACTAATAAAAGGGTTCTCAATGTTAATGACCGCTACACGGCCATCATCGAAGATCTTAGCTCACCAAATTCTAAAATTGTTTTCTCTGGAAAAACCACTAAACCAAAGATCTTCTTTGCAAGACCTCACGGAAACGAGCTAAAAATCAATGAGGATAAGCCATTAGAAATTTCATTATCTGGAAAAATTAATGATCTCAATGGTGTTACCGTCATACCGATGACTGAAAAAATATCAGTTAATAAGGTTACACTTAATTCAACTCCCGTTATCGCAAATAGCCCTTTGAATAATGTTACATTGATAGATACAGATCAAGGATCTGATAGATTATTTATTGGCAAAAGATCTGAAAACATAAGACTAAATGGTAAAGGTTGGTCGGTTAATTCATCACTAGCTTTGATTAGAGAGCTTGGGACCAATAAAAGACAGTTAAGTGTTTTCGGTAACAATAAAGATTTGATCCATAGTATTTCCTCAGATCACCTAACTCTTGAAGTTGAAGGCAGTAACGTTGCAGCGACCGCCGACTACAGGATTCCTAAAAAGAGTAAAACAAGAGATCCAATAGTATTTAATTCATCTGGAAATTATTATGCGCCTGAGGGAGGAACTTTAAGGATTATGTTTGGTAAAAATTCTCAAACAAGTCATTCATTAGGGAAAAGTTTATTGGCGTTTTGGAAATTTGATGAGGGCAAGGGTAATGAATTTGGGGACATTAAGAATCCTGAAAAAAAAGCTATCCTCAAAAATAATAATAAAGTGGAATGGGTAGAGGGAATCGGATTCGAAAAAGGATCCGCAGTGAGGCTAAATCCATCCACTCAAATAGACACTGCTTTTGAAAAAGAAATACCTAGAAATAGTAGCATTTCAGTATGGGTTAAAACAACCAAATCAGGAACCCTTTTAAACCTTATTCACGATAAAACAAGCACCAATAGTCATACAAAAATTCTTGAGGTAACAAAGAATGGAATGATAAAAGTTTCTCAAAATGGTAATAATCCATTTGAAATAATCGGAGAATTAAAAATCAATGATGGAAAATGGCATCACATTACTTGGGTTACCAAAGAATTCTTAGATGAAAACATAATTGATCAGTCTCTTCTTAAGCACTCTCTCTATATTGACTCTAAACTTCAAAAAGAAACCTCTATTGAAGAGAACATTAAAGATAAAGAAGAGAAATATAAAATAAAAATTGGACGCGGTGAGATCTCCTCATCCAAGCAACCAGATATTTCTGGAATTGATGGAGCGATCGATAATTTAAGAATATATAACTTTGCTCTTTCTGAAGGAGAAATTCATGGAATTACAATGGTTGGACTCAAGCGGTCTCCAATAGCAATAACATCTTCACCTCAGAAAATGCTCCGTGTAGGAGAAAAATTTGAGTACAGTCTTAAATACACTGGGGGTGGTCCTTTTGTAAGATTCACTTTCAATAACGTTCCCAAATGGGCCAGAGTCGAAGGTCGAATAATTGGAACTCCAACCCAAAGGGACATAGGCCTAAGCAAACCTATTACTATAGTAGGAATGAGTCCATGGGGACCTGGGCAACAAAGCTTCTCAATCAGCGTGCAACCTCCACTAGTAAAAAGAGAGTGGAAAATACAAGCCAATGGAAAGCAGCTGCTTACAAAATACATCGGAATGGGTGTCGAAGCATCGCTGCCTAGAGGGTCAGGACAATGGAGCTTTACGAAAGAAAAACCAAGCTTAAGGAGACCACTAATTATGAAGCTAGAAAACACTTCATCTGGTATCAATCTCCAGATTCGTGGAACTCCAAGCGTTACTAACTATTTATTTGAAAGCAGTAAAGACTCTGGAAAAACATGGCAGACAGTTCTTAAAGGAAGAGGACTACGTCACAAAACAAATGCTCTTAAAAATGGCAACTACTTGTTGCGAGTTTCAGCACTTCCGGCCGCCTCATCCCCGATCATTTCTAGCGCAATTGAATTTAACTTGAACAATGACCCTCCAAGTCAACCTCGAAGACCTGAGGTTTTTTCTGCGAAAAATTCCGTTCGATTGAAATGGAATCATCACATCGGGGCCTCCGAATACAATGTATTCAGACGAAAGCTAGGATCTGAAAACTGGGAAAAAATATACCACGGAAAATCTCTTGGATTCGTTGATAAAAGTGCTCAAGGATCATTGGAGAAATTTGATTCACCAGGACTAAAAGCTGGGGCTAATGAACAAATAAATGGATTAACTATTTATGAGTACTGCATCTCTTGTATTGATAAAAATGGTGAAAGCATCAAATCTAAAATTCGAAATTCCGATCCAAGAAACTGGTAATCATTAATATAACAATTAAAATACAAACATTATAATTCAGATGCCCATTAAGTTTTTACATACAAGAATCAGAGTCAGTAACATGGATAGCTCAATTTCCTTCTACGAAAAATTGGGATTCAAACTCACTAGAAAAAATGACAACTCACCGTCTGGTAACAGGCTTGCATTTCTTGAACTTGAAGGGAGTGAACATTTTTTGGAACTCTGTTATTCTCCTGATTTTGTCGTCGATTTTCCAGAAGATTTAATGCATACATGTGTTGGAGTTGAGGATATAATTCAATACTGTGATTCACTCGAGGATCAGGGTATTGAAATCTGGCCAGATGAGTGGAGAGAAAAATTCAAAGAAGACCAATCTAAAATGGCTTTCGTAACTGATCCGGATGGTTATGAAGTAGAAATTCTAGAGAGGCAATAAAGGGAAATAGTCGGTTTTTTCCCGGCTTCTAAAATGATTTTCCTACTTCCTTTAGCTAGCGCTGTAATTTATCCATTTGCTAGCGTATTTTTGAAGAGAGCAATTGGCGAGGGTTGCGGACTTTTAAGGACTGCATTCGTCTCTAATATGGTTCTATTTCTGGTTTTCATATGTGCACTGCCTTTTAATGAAAAACCTCCAGAATGGAACTATGTCGGCTGGCCACTCGTTGCGGGTTTATGTTTTTTTGGTGGGCAAGTTTTTACTTTTGTTGCAATTCGATCTGGTGATGTATCAATTCAATCACCTCTAATGGGCGTAAAAGTAATCTTCGTTGCTCTTTTCTCATTTATTTTAAAACCTGAAGAAGTACCAGGTTTAATTTGGGTTGGTTCAATTTTGGCAGCAGCAGCAATCTTTCTTCTTGGAGGAGCCAGTTTTAAGAGTTTTAGGGATAATTCAAAAACTGTTTTTTGGTCTTTACTGGCTTGTGCATGTTTTGGTGGAAGTGACACCCTAGCAGGATATAAAAGTGCTGAATTTGGACCCATCCCATTCATTGTAACAATGGTATTAGTTCTGGCAGTCCTTTCCTCATTCATGGTGCCATTTTTTTCTTCACCGCTAAAATCCTGTCCGAGGAAAGCAATCGGTTTTGCAGCCTTAGGTGGCTTAGCCATTGGCATTCAAGGGTTAATACTTAATCTCTCACTAGCATTCCTAGGGCAAGCAACGGCAATGAATATAATTTATTCAACTAGAGCACTTTGGGGAGTTTTGATAGTATGGATATTGGGAGCATTACTTGGAAATAATGAGGCAGCTTTACATGGTCACAAGATTATGTTCAAACGATTTGCTGGAGCATTATTATTAAGCATTTCCGTAATCATGGTATTTCTTTAATTATTGGCAACCTCAATTTTTAGGCATATAAGCAATGTAGAAAAACCATTATATTTCTTATGAAGTCCCACCAAGTGATTAAAGAATCTTGTAAAAAGCGTGGAATCAAATCTATTGCATCAGAAATTGGTGTATCAAGCTCCTTAATGTACAAATGGAGTCAGCCTTATGATGGCTCTGGCAGTGGAAGCAAAAATCCTCTTGATAGGATAGTGGAACTTATTAATGCAATTCAAGATCCCATTGTTATCGAATGGATATGTGAACAATCAGGTGGTTACTTCGTTCGAAACCCTGAGAGCAGACAAGAAGAAAACTATGAAGTCATGCCTGCAACAAATGAGATTGTAGCACAATTCTCCGCTCTCTTGGGAGAAATCAGTCAAGCTGCTCAAGACAATACAATAGAAAAAAAAGAATCTGAAAAAATAAGACAAGTCTGGAACGCCCTAAAATCTTTCACGGAAGGATTTGTACTGTGCTGCGAAGAGGGAGATTTTAAACGTATAATTGAAGGCGAAGAAAAAAACCAAACAGGTTAATAATTGATTGAGATAGAGGGGTATATTTTGTTATATTTCATTATATCTTTAAACAATGCCAAGTAAAAATTTCAAAGACAAAGTCACTGTAATTACAGGTGGCGGATCTGGAATTGGAGAGGCAATCAGTAAACATTTTTCAGGTGAGGGGGCAAAAATTATTATTCTCGACAGTAATCAATCTGAGGGTCAACGTGTCGCACAACAGATTAATGCAGACTTCATCCATTGTGATATATCCGAAACTAAATCAGTTGATAATGCATTCACAAGTATCAAAAGCACCCACGGCAGCATTAATATCCTAATCAATAATGCTGGGATTGCGCATATCGGAAAGATTACCGAAACCGATCCTGAAGATTTTGATAGAATAATGAAGGTTAATGTTCGTGGTGCCTTTCTGTGTATTAAGGCTTCTATAAATTCCATGATTAAAAATCAAAATGGATGCATTTTAAACATGGCCTCCGTCGCCTCTAATTTAGGGATTCCTGACCGTTTTGCCTATTCCACTAGCAAAGGGGCCATTTATACGATGACCTTGTCTGTGGCTAGAGACTTTGTTGATCAAGGTATACGCTGTAATTGTATATGCCCTGCTCGAGTCCATACTCCTTTCGTCGATAATTACTTAAAAAACAATTATCCAGGAAAAGAAAAAGAAATATTTCAACAGCTTGAAGCCACGCAACCCATCGGAAGAATGGCAAAACCAGAGGAAATTGCATCACTAGCTGCATATATATGCTCTGATGAAGCTGCATTTGTCACGGGATCTGCTTTCGATATTGACGGAGGCTTTACACATTTAAAATAATATAAAACACATGAAATTAATTCGATTCGGTAAACAAGGTGAAGAGAAACCTGGAATTCTATTGAGCAATGATGAAAAGATTGATGTCTCATCTTTTGTTAGTGATTACGATGAAAAGTTTTTTGAATCTGGAGGATTAGCTAGCCTTAAAGATTGGTTGAATGAGAATGAATCGAGTGCCCCTAGATTAGATGATAGCATTCGTTTAGGATCTCCTATAGCCAGACCCAGTAAAATAATTTGTATTGGTCTAAACTTCAAGGACCATGCTGCAGAGTCAGGATTTGACGCACCTGATGAACCTCTCATTTTTGGTAAAGCTACTTCCGCTATTTGTGGCCCTTATGACAACATTATAATTCCAAGAGGAAGTGAACAAACAGACTGGGAAGTGGAACTCGGTGTAGTGATTGGTAAAAAAACTAGTTATGTGGATCAAGATCAGGCTTTAGATCATGTTGGGGGATATGTTCTTCACAATGATGTGAGCGAGCGAGCATTTCAAAAAGATAGAGGCGGTCAATGGATTAAAGGTAAGAGTGCTGACACTTTTGCCCCTATGGGTCCTTTCATGGCCACTCCAGATGAAATTGATAACATCGGTGACATGAGGATGTGGCTCAATGTTAATGGTGAAAATATGCAAGATGGCAACACTTCCAATCTGATATTTAGTGTTGATCATGTGGTTAGTTATCTGAGTCAATTTATGACTTTATTAGCTGGAGATGTTATTTCTACTGGAACGCCTGCAGGTGTTGGCATGGGGATGAACCCAGAAAAATACTTAAAGCCTGGTGATGTTGTTGAGCTTGGCATTGATGGCCTCGGATCTTCAAAACAAAATGTTGTGGCTTACGAAGAATAAAAATGGATCTCGCATTAGAGGGCAAAAAAGTTGTCGTTACAGGAGGAGCGAAAGGTATCGGCGCATCAATTGTTAGGTCTTTCGCCAAAGAGGGTGCCGTGCCAATCTTACTCGGAAGAAATCCAGACGAGGCGGAGGAAATAATCAATGAAATAGGAATTGGCCATTCATTTCATCTGGAGCTTACCAACCTTATTGAAATCGAAAGTACAGCAAAAAAAATATCTGAAGAAATTGGAGAAATTGACATTCTAGTTAACAACGCTGGTGTGAATGATGGAATAGGTTTACAAGATGAGCCTATAAAGTTTATTGAGTCATTAAGCCGAAATCTTGTTCACCCTTTTGCACTCGCACATCACTTTATAAATGACTTAAAGAAAACAAGAGGCGTTATTATAAATATTGGTTCAAAAGTTGCAGAAACAGGCCAAGGTGGCACTTCCGGTTACGCCGCGTCAAAAGGTGGACTTAATGCCTTAACAAGAGAATGGGCGATCGATCTTGCTCCTGATGGGGTTAGAGTGAACTGTGTAATACCAGCAGAGGTCATGACACCATTGTATGAAAAGTGGTTATCCAAAAGGAATGATCCTGAAAAGGCCAGAAAAGAGATCGAAGCACTGATACCTCTGGAGAATAGATTTACTACATCAGAGGAAATCGCTAACATGGTGGTCTTTTTAGCCTCTTCAAAATCTGCACATACGACTGGACAGATTATCTATCCAGACGGTGGATATACTCACCTTGATAGGGCCCTCAAAAATTTAGGACGTCTAACTTAATGATAAAACATACAGATATTGCCATAATTGGAGGAGGTGTTATTGGATTAGCGACTGCGTATCATTTAAAAAAAACACATCCAAAAAAATCGATAATCGTTATCGAAAAAGAAGACTCCTTATCATCTCATCAAACTGGGAATAACTCAGGAGTCATCCATTCAGGTATTTATTATAAACCAGGATCTTTAAAAGCCATTAATTGTAGAAAAGGAAAGCAAGCACTGGAGAGATTCTGTGATCAAGAAGGAGTAGATTATGAGCAGTGTGGTAAAGTTATTGTTGCGACCTCTGAGAATGAACTTCCTGCAATGCAAAAAATTTATGAAAGAGGAAAAGCTAATAATGTCAGTTGTAAAAAAATTGATAAAATAGAGTTAAAGGAGATTGAACC
>CETE01031984.1_pt1 | contig 12505 bp, 8 predicted proteins | sample 531241 | NCBI WGS metagenome assembly CETE01 (sample SAMEA2622336, study PRJEB7988) | marine metagenome | biome: marine biome (ENVO:00000447); feature: deep chlorophyll maximum layer (ENVO:xxxxxxxx); material: "saline water (ENVO:00002010), including plankton (ENVO:xxxxxxxx)" | depth 30 m
AATCTTGGAATACTCTGCGAGAGCTGTTTCAGGATCACCGCCGTTCTCTGTAGCGAAAGCAAAGCCGAATTGAGCGTTACGAGTCCAACGGCTATCAGGAAATTTCTCAAGGAAGGTTTGGTAGGATGTTGCAGCATCGCTGTGTTGGCCGCTGAGAGCCTGCGTCTCAGCAAGTCGCATGGTGATGGATTCAACGAGGGATTGCGGGCTACCCTCGATTCCAACTGCTTCCGTGAAATGTCCCTGCGCTTTTTCGACCTGTTTCGACTGCAGCTGTGATTCACCGGCTTGAAAGTGCATGGAGGCCAAAAAACGCGACTCAGGATAATCCTCAAGGAGGGTGACGAATTGAGTGGCCGCAGAGGCATAGTCCCCCTTTTTGAAGTGAGCGCTGGCGAGTTGATACCGCAGTTCTTCACGAAGAGATTCCTCTTTTACTGTTTCGAGAGTGGCAGAAAGATCGGCTATAATCTTGTCTTGGGCGCCCTTATCCAGATTGAGTTCGGCAACTTCGCCCTGAACCTTCGGGGCTAAACTGCTGTCGGAGTGCTCCTTGAGGAGAACCTCGTATAATTTGACGGCTTCCTCCTGTCGCTCGTTGCCCCGCTCGCACCAGGCCCACTCGTAAAGGGCATGATCAACAAAATCAGATTCAGCGAATTCTTCCGTGATACGCTGAAATTGCTTTGAGGCCTCGGTGTAAAGCTTTTGTCGAGCGAGTGAGAGTCCAAGGTGGTAGACCACCCGAGCGAGCTTTGGATGTTTGGCGTAGCCAGAGAGGACTGCCTGAAACTGAGTAGAGGCCTCCTTGAGGCCGCCGGCGTTGAACAGGGCTATGCCATGTTGCAGGGCTGCATCGGGTGCAAGAGGGTGATCGGCTTGGACATCGACCACCGCCTTAAAGCTTGCGGCAGCAGCAGTATGCTTACCATCGAGGGCCTCGACCCAGCCCAGATAGTAATTTACCCGTGGACGCTGTTTCCCAGCGGAGTCGCTGAAGGGTTTGTTCTCGGATGTATCGAGTTCCCGAAATTTTTCGAGGGCCTTGCGCGCAAGGGTTAAATCCTCGATTTCGTAAGCGAGCCGGCCCTGTTCTGCAAGGGCCAGTGGTAACTGGCTGGTCGTAGTCGGGTAGTTGTTGATGACAATATCCAGCTGAGCGAGGGCGGCTTCCTTCCTCCCGCCACGGTCATGGCAAACGGCCAGCTGTATTAGAGCGGTATCGACGTTTGGGTCTGCCTTTACAGCAGTATTTTCGTCGGACGTAGTCACTTTCTCAGAGAGAAATTTGGAGAGCGGTTCCACGGCCTGCTCCCATTTCTCCTGCCGGAAAAGGGAATCTCCAATCATGAACGGTAGTTGGTCATACAGGGAACCTTTTGGGTCGGCAGCCACAATGGCGGCTGAAGTTTTGATACACTCAGCCCAGCGCCCTTCGGCATGGTGGATTTGAGCCTGTCTGAAGCTGGCCGCGAGTTGATTAGGGTGTTCGGCATGAGCCTGAAGGAAAGCGGCATAGCTTTTGAATGCTTCATCGCGCCTCCCAAGGAGAAAAAGATTCTCCGATTTCATGAAACGCGCTTCCGCAACCAGCCGGTGCTCGGGATGCTCGGCGAGGAACTTGTTGTTTGAAGCGAGGCTTTCCTCGTTTTTGCCGAGCTTTTGCTGACAGACGGAAATCTGGCTCAGAACCTCGCCTTGCTGACCGAAGTCCTCCTCGGCGTTCAGAAGGGTAAGAGAAGCCAGAGCTTCTTCCCAATCAGGCTCAGTCCGAGCCATGAGTGAGTTAGCGTAATCGAATCTTAAGTCGTTGATGATGGGAGACTCGGAGTGCGCCTCGATTGCAGCACCAAGAATATCTGATGCACGGTCGTAATCAGCGGGCTGGGCTCTGGTGTAGACCCGGGCATACCAGAGAGAACTACGGGCAGCGACCTTCCCTTCGCCAGCAACCAAGGAAGCGAGCTGTTCGCCTGCAGTCTCGAGATCTCCCTGCTCCAGATGAGTGCGTGCGAGGTAAAGTTGTGCTTCTTCGGCGTGCTGACCTGTCGACTCGGCAGCGAGATAGGCCGAAAGATCCTCTGCTGATTTTTCAAATTGTTTGAGGACGAACCTCGTAAGGCCCAGACGGTAGCGGCATTCAATGGCATCTTTGCCCTTCAGGCCAGGGAGAGCTTTCTCAAACGCCTGCATGGCTTCCTCGGATTTCTTGAGCTGGTTGTAGCAATCTCCCGATAGATAGAGTCCCCGGGTCGTCCAGACGGGGTCAGCCTCCAAGGATTGAATCTTCGAGAGTGATTCGATTGCCTGCGCGGGTGCTTTGAGTTGATAGTGAGCGTATCCCTGCTGGTAATGGCCACGAGCTGCACGTGCTTTCTCGGGATTTGCGGCAAGGAGCTTGGTGGTCCACTCGACGACTTGATCCCAAGCTCCGGCGCCAAAGCTCACATCTGATATCGAGGCAAGAGCAGCGTTGAGGTAAGCGGGCGTCTTGAGATTGTTGATTTCAGAAATGTAAAGGGCCTTGGATTGTTCCTTCTGGTTGGTGATAAGCAGGCACTGTCCCTGCATCATGACCAGGCGTTCCCTGCTGATTGCGGGGTCGAGGTTCTCCTTGGCGAGCAAGGTTGCAAGGGGAGCGCTGGCTTCCTCGTATTGTTTCGAGGCATAGTGACTCAAGGCGAGGCCGCGTCTGGCAAGATCTCCCTTAGGATGTTCCGGATGCGCTTTTAAAAATGCCTGATATTGCTGAATGGCAACCGGATACAGCTTGCGATTGTAGGCTCCGTTCGCGACGAAATATTGCTCAAGCGTCGGGTCCGTCTTGGATTGCGCTTCTGCGGCCGGAGGGTCGCTTTCTTTTTCGTTCTGCGCGTAGCCGGCAAGCGACAACGAGAAAGTCAGTATGAAGGAGGTAACAAGAAGACGGAAAGGCAGGGAATATCTCACAGGTTAAGCGCGGCGTTGGATTCTTTAGGAATACTGAAATAGGTGCGATTTTCGTTCAACAGGAAGCGCACAAATAACCAATAGGTCACGTCGGCTCAGACGGCAAGACTGCTTCCCATGGGTGGCTTCTCATTGGTGCTTAGCGGGTATGGATCCAGTTTTTCTTCAAGGAGGCTTTGGGTAGCACTCCGCGCCCGACAACATTTCATTGTAAAACGCTGATAATTAGTGAATCCATTCCTTTTGGGTCGATTTTGCTCGCATGCCACGAGGGTGGGGGGAAAATGCAGCCCAGCCAGAAAATTGTTCATATGAACATAATCATCGTCGGAGCCGGAGAAATTGGCCGGCACTTGGCCATCGAGCTTTCACAGGGTCTTGCTCTTCTCGGGACCCAGGGGGAAAAGCTCCGTGAGTCCTACAGCGTTACCGTGATTGATTCGGATCCGCAGTTAGTAGCGGAGATGGAGCGCGTCATTGACGCGAAGGTGATTTGCGCTGATGGCGGCACCGTTGAAGCCCTCGGACGGGCCAACATTGCGAAGTGTGACCTTTTCCTCGCTCTCACCAGCGAGAATACGGTGAATCTTGTCAGTGCCTCCATCGCCAAGGCTCATGGCGTGAATCTAGTGATGTGTCGAATTCATCCGGAGTTGCAACGGGACCTTCCGATGTTTGACCTTGCGGGTCATTTTGGGATCGACGACTTGTTCAGTTCCGAGAGGCTTACTGCGATTGATCTCGCGAAGTTCATACGGAATCCGGACTCGTTGTGGGTGGAGGAGCTTGCCGGTGGCAAGATTGAGGTTCAGCAGGTCAGGGTAGGAGCAAAAAGTGACGCTGTTGGCAAAAGCCTCAATGATCTCAAGTTCCCAGCCAGAACCCGAGTGGCGGCCATTACGCGAAACGACGAGGGTTTCGTGCCAGACCGTGAGGCAATCATTGAGGAAGGAGATGAAGTTACCATCGCGGGGGAGACTGCCCGGCTTCGAGATCTAGCGGAAGTCCTCCAGAAGGGCGGTAAAAAAGCCGAGACAATGCGGGTCGTGATCTTTGGTGGCGGGGAGTATGGATTTGCGCTGGCCCAGATGTTGCAGAGCTGGGAGCACTGTCGCGTCCGAATTTTCGAAAAAGATGACAAGATTTGTACGCGGCTTACTGAGCGCCTTGGAAAGACCACGGTGATTAATGCGGATGCCACTGAGCTTGCAGCGCTCGAGGAAGAGCAGGTAGGGCAGGCAGATTTCTTTGTGGCCGCAAGCTCGAGTGACGAAGACAATGTGATGACCTGTCTGCAGGCGAACAACCTTGGCGCCAAGAAGTGTCTGACGATTATTCATCGTGCTGACTACGCCCGGGCAATCAGCTCGGGGGGGCGGCAGTTTGGAGTGGTGGCGGCGATAAGTCCCCGGGAGGCTACGAGACGCTACATTGAGCGGCACCTCACGGAGGAAAAATATTATGTCGTCCGAAAGTTGATAGCCGGAAAGTTGATAGGGACCGATGTTGCGAGAAAGGCAAAGGTGGTGGGAGCGACTGTTCGTGATATTTCCTGGCCGACCGGGTCTGTGCTGGTGGGGCTTATTCGAGAAGGGAAAGCCATCTTTCCAGGACCCGACGACATTTTAGAGGCGGGAGATCATATTTACGCGACGGTTTCGCTGAAGGCTCTTAAGAAGTTGCTCAAGTTATTGCACTAAGCGGATCTTCCGAAAGTGAGACAGAACACTTGGATGTTGGACGAAATAAAGACTGCTGATTTCCCAGAAGTAGCTTCCAATCTCTTGCCGAATGGCGGAGATCAGGCCTTTACGCTACCAGCGTTTCGTGAAGGTATATCGATGGAGGGATTTTCCCCGAATCATCAAGTCTTGAGAGAATTTCCTGTGGAGCACGTATGAATTTCCGGGTGATGGCAAGAGTTCTTGGAGTGCTCTTCACTTTGGAGAGCATGGCCATGTTGATCTGTGGGCTCTTTGCCTATCTTGATCCTTACGAAGGCGGTAGCCGGGGGTTGATCCCTTTGCTGGTCGCGGCAGGTGTTAGTCTTCTGCTGGGACTGATTCTTATTTTCACTGGAGGTAAGCTGGCGAACAGAATCCCGCGTCGTGAGGGAATCCTGATTGTTGGCCTCGGCTGGGTTTTAAGTGCAATTCTTGGAGCTATCCCTTTTGTTATTGGAGAACCCAAGCTCTCTCCCGCAGCAGCTCTCTTCGAGTCGGTCTCGGGGTTTACGACGACGGGAGCAACCGTAATATCCGATTTAAGCGAATGGCCACGCGCGATTCTGCTCTGGCGCTCCGTCATGCAGTGGCTGGGAGGATTGGGGATCCTTGTGCTTTTCGTTGCGCTCCTCTCCGGAAGCGGGGGTGCCAAGTTTCTGTTCAGGAACGAATCTTCCTTTCAGTCCGAGCAGGTCAGTACGGCGAAGATTCATGACACGGCTCTTAATTTTCTGATCGTCTATGTTGCCCTGACGGCCGTGTGTCTTCTTGGATTGAAAGGGCTTGGGCTTGGCTGGTTTGATGCTGTCGCGCACTCGTTTACGACTGTAGCGACGGGTGGATTCAGTCCGCACAACGAGAGTATTGCCTATTTTTCCGATTCCGCGAACGGGTTGCTGATTGAGATGTGGATCGCAACTTTTATGCTTCTGGGTAGCACGAGCTTTCTGATCTATGTCGTGGTTAAGTCGGGGCGTTGGCGCGAGTTGCGGCGGCTTGAAGAAGTCCGGTGGTATTTCCTGCTTGTGGTTACGGGAATTCTTGCGGCTTGGGCAGTGGGAACGATGGGCGGCGGAATGGGTGCTCTGGAGGCCCTGCGAGGGTCTGTTTTTACAATTATTTCTATCGCCTCAACGACGGGATACGTGACTGCGAATTACGAGCAGTGGCCGGTGGCAACCTATTTCATCATCCTTGCCCTGATGCTGGTTGGTGGATGTGCAGGATCCACCTCAGGGGGCTTGAAGGTTAGCCGTTTGATTCTTCTTATTCGGGCTGCATGGCAGGAAGTAGTGAAGGCGTTTCGTCCCAATCAAATAATGGGAATGAAAGTGAATGGGAATCAGATCGATGACGTGGCTCGGGCTCAGACCATTTTGTTTATAGCGATCTTTGCTCTGATGTCTCTTGGATCAATGGTATTGGTTGCGATCATTGAAACCCCCAACGGGATCGACTTCGGCACGACGGTATCTGCGGTGCTGGCCACCTTTGGAAATATCGGCCCGGGCTATGGTGATGTCGGTCCCACGGATAACTACGGGCAATTTCAGTCATCGACGCAGCTGTTTCTCTCGCTCCTCATGATCATGGGACGATTGGAGCTGTATGCAATCCTCGTGCTTTTTGTTCCGGCGGTCTGGAAAAAATACTAGTTTGCACCAGCGCTGATCACTTGAGACATGTTGCCGTCAGGCCAGTGGCCTGTCTACGGATGAAGAGTAAGCCTGTGAGGGTCGTAGTGATCTTCTGGGTGAAATAGCCATCCGGGATTCGTTTTCAGGAGTTCATAGTTCCTCAGGCGAAATTCCGGCAAAAACTGGTTGCTGTTAGGCTCATAGACTGTCTCCCCGGTATATCTTCCCCAGATGCGATACTCGTAATTGTGGTCGTAGGCGTAGCGGGCGCCGCTGGGTCCGTCCTGAGGAAGATTATCCGGGGCTCTCATGAGGCTTTGGTTGAAAACGGTGAGCTTAGCTTTTGACCAGGGTTCCCCCGGTTTACGCAGGTAGCCCCACCACCATGTCCGGTTCACATGATATCGACGTCCGATAAAGAAATCGCCCGTTGTCTCCGAATTGATGCTTTGCGTGCGCTCTTCCTGCTCTGGTCCTCCCATGTTGGCGGGGCCATAGTTCGGCCGCAGAGTCCCGCAGGAGCTCAGAATGAGTCCGGCAGCGAGGATGGAGATGAAGCGGCTCAAGCGCATGCGGTAGAATGTCCTGCCGGGCATCATGCAGGTCAAGTTGGATCCTGTTTCTGCTTGGAAAACCCTTGCGCGCCTTCCTTATTAGCGTTACGCGGCACTCAGAGAGCGGTCATACCATTTCGCCATCATGAATATTGTTTCGCTTCTTTCGGAACGCCGCGTCCTCCCGGATTTGGGCGCTGGCACACGTGATGAGGTTCTTGAGGAGATGATTGAGCATCTTGTCGCTACCGGAGGGCTTTCCGAGCCATCGCAGGATGCGGTGGTTGAAGCTCTTATCGCGCGGGAGGAGCGCATCAGCACAGGAATTGGATACGGAGTGGCAATTCCTCATTGCTATTCTGATAGCTTGAATGATCCAGTTGCGGTGTTCGGTCGGTCGCGGAGTGGAGTTGATTTCAATGCTTGTGACAGCGCGGTAGTTCACTTTGTCATTCTTCTGGTCGTGCCCGAAAATAAGCCCAATTCACATCTGCAGACACTTGCCGTCATTGCGCGACTATTCTCCCAGCATGCTGTCCGGGAGAAGTTGACAGAAGGATCCACGCCCGGCGCTTTACTCACGGCACTGGAGCAGTGCCAATTGGAACTCGATTGAATTCTGATCGCCGTCCAGATGCCTAAAATGTTATCCTTGATGCGTCACACGAAAGCTCGGTTCCAGTTGGCAGTAAACATAGCGAAATCCAGATGACACTTTTAAGGGTTCTTCAAGAGCGGCTGAGTGCTGCCTGTATAGATTGCGGTATCAGTCAAGCAGACGCAGAGGGGGCGAGTCTGAGTCATGCGGCGGACCTGCGTTTCGGCGACTACCAGTCCAATGTTGCCATGGTTCTCTCCAAGAGTGCAAAACGCAACCCTCGGGATCTCGCCGAGGCGATAAAGACCTCCATCAAGGTTGAGGATCTTGCAGAAGTGGAAATTGCAGGCCCTGGCTTTCTTAATTTCAGGGTAACTGCTCTTGCATATGCGGAACGTCTCGCTTCGCTGATGGGTGATGACCGTCTCGGTGTGGAGCCAGTGGAGAGTCCGCGACGGATCGTGATTGATTTCAGCGCGCCAAACGTGGCCAAGCCCATGCATGTTGGACACCTTCGTTCGACGTTTATCGGCGATAGTCTGGCCCGGATTGGGCGTTTTTTGGGTCACGAGATCATCAGTGACAATCACATCGGAGACTGGGGGACGCAGTTCGGGATGGTGATCTGGGCGTGGAAGCGGTCTCTTGACCGGACGTCTCTTCAGCAAGACCCTCTTAACGAGCTCCTCAGGCTCTATCGGTCTGCGAGTGAACAGTGTGGTGAAGATGATATGGTGAGGGAGAATTGCAGGAAGGAGCTGGTTGCCCTCCAGCAAGGAGACGAGGAGAATCTTTCAATCTGGCGGGAGTGCGTGCGGCTCTCGCGGGAAGGGCTTGAAGTGATCTACGATCGACTGGGAGTGTCTTTTGATCACTGGCTGGGAGAAAGCTCCTACAATGATCGCCTCTCCGCTGTGGTTGAAGATCTCGTGGAGTGTGGATTAGCACATGAAAGTGACGGAGCGATTTGTGTGTTCTCGGCAGGTTCGGAGGATCCGGGAGTTGATCCGTTTAAGATTCAGAAGGATGGAGACTGGGAGGATAAGCCAATGATCGTCAGGAAGAGCGATGGAGGCTTTAATTATGCCACCACTGACATTGCGACAGTTGACTACCGAATGGAAGAGCTTGAGGCAGATGCGGCCTGGTATGTCGTGGATCACCGACAGGGCGATCACTTCAGGCAGCTTTTCGCTGTTGCAGAGCGACGTGGATGCCAGATGGGTCTCGAGCATGTTTCGTTTGGAACGATTCTGGGTAAGGATGGGAAGCCGCTTAAGACCCGCTCAGGGGATCTTCCTCTTTTAAGCGACTTGCTTGACGATGCAGTTGAAGCGGCGAGGGAAAGCTCGGAGGGGCGGTCGCGGGTCGAGCAGCGGGAGGAACGTGAAGCCTTGGCTGAGTTGATAGGAATCAGCGCGATCAAGTTCATGGAGCTCTCTCATCATCGAACTTCTGATTACATTTTTGACCTAGATAAAATGGTCTCGATGGAGGGAGACACGGCTCCGTATCTACAATACAGCTATGTTCGGTGTCGTTCTATTTTCGCGAAATTGGGAGGAGATTATGTTCCTGCTGGAACGGACTTCGAGCTATCCGATGAGAAAGAGGTGCATCTCGTTAGAATGCTGGTGCGCTTTGGTGAGGTGGTTCCCGTTGTGCTCGAAGGATTCCGACCCAATCTTCTTGCAGGATATCTTCTCGATCTCGCCAGGGCCTACCACTCGTTCTTCCAGTCGTGCCCGGTTCTTAAGTCAGAGGGGGCTATCAGGGATACACGTCTCGCCCTCTGCGAATTGACTTCCCGAGTTCTCCGGCAGGGGCTTCAGTTGCTGGGCATCGAAGTCCCTGAAAGAATGTAGCAGGTGGAAGAAGAGATGAGCGAAAGGGATGTGATCGTTGTGAAAGTGGGCACGGGTGTTCTCACGCGTCAGGATGGGACGTTGGATAGCGCTTCGCTTGCACGTCTTGTCAATGCGGTCTCAGACCTGCCAGACCAAGGCAAGCGGGTGATTCTGGTTTCATCCGGTGCAGTAGGAGCTGGCACCTCGGCATTAGGACTTAAGGAGTATCCAGATGATGTGCTTGCACGGCAGGCAGCAGCCGCTGTCGGGCAGACCCGGCTCATGCACGCCTATGAAAATCTTTTTCGGAGCTTCGATCTGAGTGTGGCACAGCTCCTTCTCACTGCTGCTGATCTTGAAAATGAAGACCGCCGTCGGCGGATCGGTGATCTTCTTCAGCGCCTTGTTGATGAGCAGGGCATCGTTCCAGTGATCAACCAGAATGATTCAGTCGCAGTGGAGGAATTAAGTGTCGGGGATAATGATATGTTATCCGCGCGAGTCGCTGACCTCGTTTCAGCGCGGATGCTCATACTGCTGACAACAGTGGATGGCTTATACCCTCCAGATTCAGAAAAAATCGTAGAAGAGGTTCCTTCTGTCAGCGAGGTTATGTCCTACGCCAAGGAGAAAAAGGGGAGGTTTGCGATTGGAGGAATGGAGTCCAAGCTCAGGGCTGTTAAATTTGCGGTTGAGCAGGGAGTGGAGACGATCATCGCGAATGGGCGCCGCCCTGATCGGCTCTTCAAGATTTTAGAGGGTCGAGGCTTTGGAACAAGGTTCCCGGTTGGCGAGTAAGAATTTTGAATCTAAAGAATACTTCATGAGTGGAACTGAACGTCTGAGTCGGGAAGCTATTCACGACGAGATTTTTGCAATGGGGCAAAAAGCGAGGGCCGCTGGACATTCTCTGGCTAATCTGGGGAGTGCGGAGAAAAATGGCATTTTAAGGGCTATGGCGTCCGAATTACGATCTCGGGGAACGGCGATTTTGTCCGCAAACGCAAAGGATTTAGAGGCAGGTCGAGGCAACGGACTTAGCAACGCGATGCTGGACAGATTGCGGCTGGATGAATCTCGTCTGGAGGCTATGGCTGATGGAGTTGAGCAGGTAGCCCGGCTCTGTGATCCAGTAGGTGATATTCTTGATGAAAGAGAGCGGCCAAACGGGATAAAAATCCAGCAAATCAGGGTTCCCGTGGGCGTCATAGGAATCATTTTTGAAAGTCGCCCTAACGTGACAAGTGACGCCGCGGTCCTCTGCCTTAAGTCTGGTAACGCCACTATTTTGCGAGGTGGATCCGAGGCAATTCACTCTAATCGGGCAATCTGTGATGCGTTGCAAGCCGGAGGCGAAGCTGAGGGGCTCCCTCCATTTTCGATTCAACTGGTACCGTTCACCGACAGGGAAAGCGTAAAAGAAATGGCTTCCATGGATCGCTACCTGGATCTGATAATTCCGCGGGGAGGCAAGGGTTTGATCGAAACGGTGGTATCTCTTGCGCGGATGCCGGTTATCAAGCATTACGATGGCATCTGTCATGTTTTTGTCGATGAAGCGGCAGACTTGGAGATGGCTCGCCTGATCGCGGTAGACGCAAAGACACAAAAGCCCGGCGTCTGTAATGCTCTGGAAACCCTCCTTGTGCATGAGGAGGTAGCAGGGAGACTTCTTCCTCAGATTGCCAGCTCCCTTGTCCGTCGGAAGGTGGAATTAAGGGGATGCGAGCAAGTAGAGAAGATTCTGGGGGAGGTCGCGAGGGCAGCTACTGAAGAGGATTGGCGAACGGAGTATCTGGATCTGATCCTCTCCATCAAGGTAGTCGCCTCGAGGGATGAGGCGATCAAGCATATCAATCGCTACGGATCTCATCATACCGACTGTATCGTCACAGAAGACCACAAGAGTGCAGAGAAGTTTCTCAGAGAGGTCGACTCAGCATGCACGTTTCACAATCTTTCTACCCGCTTCAGCGACGGAGAGGAGTTCGGATTTGGTGCAGAGATTGGGATCTCCACCGACAAGATCCACGCCAGAGGTCCGATGGCCCTTCGTGAACTGACGTCCTACCAATACCGGGTCCGGGGAAACGGACAGCTGAAAGAGGCCCCTAATTAATGTGGTAAGTCCTGGCGCAGGCCCGGAGAGATTGGGTGAATGGCTCTGAGGTAGGTCCTTACTCTGAAATCGCAGGTTTCTTTTTAGGAGACGTTCCATTACTCCACATATCACCCCATAAGCCCTTGGAAGAGTATTCTTTGCGCTTGTAAGTACTTGCGTGCTTACTCGCCATCCCAAAGTAAAAGGCCATCAGGACGAGAAAGAGGAGTCCGATCGTCACAGCAAAGGTTGAACCGCTGGATGTCTGAGTGCTTGCGAGAGGTGCCGGGACACCCGGGCGGACGGAGGGTGTGGCAGTTGGAGCAGGACGTTTGCGAAGTTCGTTATTCTCCTTCTTTTTCGGGAGGGGTGCCCGCTGCTTGGGGATATGATCCTCGTCACCCAGTGCGTCCTTTTCTTTATCGGTCAGTTCAAAATCCAGAGAGGCATCTCCTACGAGAATATTCAGGTCATTCTCGAGATCGATAATTTCCATCCTCTCATCATCCAGCTTGATCCCGTTTGTCGAATCCTTGTCCTCAAGAATATAGCCTCCCTCAATGCGTTTCATCTCACAGTGGTGGGAAGAAACGGAGGGGCAATCGATGACGATATCATTATCTGTCGAGCGTCCCATACGGACTACTTTCCTATCGAGGGCGAATCGATACGGCTGAGCATTCTTGCCTTGGACGTTGATGCAGACTCGGGGCATGATTTGTGGACGGGAAGGATTTCAGGAGCGGCGGGGATTCAGCCCGGTTGACAGCTGCGCCATCCCGGGTTAGTTCCCGCCAACCAGAGTTCTACCATGAGTAAGAAGAACAGTGAAACCAAAGAATTTCACGCAGAAGTTCGCCAGCTTCTGGATATCGTTATCCATTCCCTCTACACCGACAGGGAGATTTTCATCAGGGAGTTAATTTCCAACGCGTCTGACGCCTTAGAGAAGTTGAGGATGACTCAACTAACTGAGAATAAGATATTTGAGGGCGATCTTCCGCTGGAAGTAAATATCACAACTGACGAGACCGCGAAGACGATTACGATTACAGACTACGGGATCGGCATGACTCGCGAGGAGCTTTCTGAGAA
>CETE01150093.1_pt1 | contig 12443 bp, 12 predicted proteins | sample 531241 | NCBI WGS metagenome assembly CETE01 (sample SAMEA2622336, study PRJEB7988) | marine metagenome | biome: marine biome (ENVO:00000447); feature: deep chlorophyll maximum layer (ENVO:xxxxxxxx); material: "saline water (ENVO:00002010), including plankton (ENVO:xxxxxxxx)" | depth 30 m
CGCTCTCCAATAAGCCAGGTAGAGATTTGAAGACCATCATTGACCCGTTTTGTGGAACTGGTGGGATTGCCATAGAAGGGTGCTTGCAAGATATCGAGGTTTTGGCGAGTGATCTTGATTCCAGAATGGTGGAAGGTAGCATATCAAATCTGAAATGGTTAGGCAGAGAAGGCACTGTTGTGAAACATGATGCGTCAGATATCTTCGGACTCTGGGGCGAGCGCAAGGGTTGTTCGTTCGTGTTCGATCCTCCTTACGGACGCAGCTCATGGAGGTCGGATGACTCGATTGAAGTTTTTTTAAGCGTCCTGAAGGAGGCAAAGAAGATAGATTCCAAAGGAGTTGTTTCTACGATGCTACCTGCCGGACCAGAGGCCTTGACGACAGTTAGCTTGGGGGATGCTGTCGTTATGGGTAAGCCATGGTCTGAATTGGTGTCCGACATAGAGAGTGTTGGGTGGATTGTTCACCTGTTGTGTCCTGTGAGAGTTCACAGAAGTCTTGTGAGAGTTATCGCAGTCTTCTATCCGTCGGATTGAAAATAGAAGAGCTGTCGTGAGTAACTGGGCGATTGGTGTAGTCTGGATATCATCGGGCGCTTCGGACGCTTGGACACGGGTTCGAATCCTGTATCGCCCACCACCATCCTACTGATTAGAGGCCCTTTTCCATTTCGTTATGGTATCTACACCGGATTCAAACTCTTCAAATTTAACGAGGCCGGATTCAACGAGAGCATTCTCATCAAATGGAAGCCTTCCACCTTTGAGTTCCGATGGAGACTTACATATCTGAGCGAAGTCTACTAAACCCTCATTCAGGAATCTAGACCAGGTATCGGACCCGCCCTCGACCAGCAGTGACTGGATGCCCCTGTCCCCTAGCATATCCAATATTCTGGAAACCGGTATCTCTCCGTTCTCTGCAAGTAAGATTCTCTCAACATGTGATGGGTCGGTTCCGCTATCTGGCTCTACGGCGTGAACCAGCAGGGTGGAGGCCTCTCCATCTGACATAACCCTGCAGTTTTCCGGGATTCGGCAATTCGGGTCTATTATTACTCGTAAGGGCTGTTCCCTGGGTCCGATATCCGGCCCTCTGACAGTTAGGGATGGGTCGTCTCTTATTACTGTGTTAATCCCGACTAGGATAGCCATAGAGTCGGCCCTCAAATCATGTGCGAGATTCAGAGATTCCTCGGAGGTGAACCTGAAAGACTCTGTATTAGACTCGCAGTCTGTATTTCCATTGCGATCAATAGCAGCCTTCAACAGCACCAGTGGCCTTCTGGTGTCACACCAGTGCATGAATGGCCCCATTTGTTCCCTGCATTGTTCTTCTAGTGTACCAGTACTTACAGATACCCCGTTTTCAATCAGTGAATCGGCACCATCTCCGCGAACGGTTGGATTGGGATCTAGCGCCCCAATCACTACTCTTTCTATTCCGGCCCATAACAGTGCCTCGGTACAAGGAGGAGTCCTTCCAAAATGATTGCATGGCTCGAGTGTCACATATGCGGTGCTTCCCTGGGTCTCTACGCCCCTAGACTCGGCATCTGCAATTGCCATCTGTTCTGCATGAAGTCCACCTATGTGGTCGTGCCACCCCTCTGCTATTACCTCTCCATCTCTTACAAGAACACACCCTACTCTGGGATTTGGCATCACCCTGTATCCTCCCCTAGACCCGAGTTCTAGAGCGAGCCTCATAAATTGGTCATCAGAGTCCATCGTTAACCCAACGGGTCATTACCTTCGATATCATATCTTGCTTCGGCAGTATTGAAGTCCGATGGTGTTGCTGGGCAACCGTGACACGGGTAGCCTGCATAGTCAACCCCAACGCCAGGGATGGAAAATTAGGTAGCGATTTCCATAAAGTGGAAGATGCCCTCAGAGCTTCTGATATCGAGTTTGACATCTTCATGACCGAAGGGAGGGGTCATGCCATAGAGATATCAACTGAGCTGAGAGAAAGTGAATATGATTTGATAGTCGCAGTGGGAGGCGACGGGACAGTGCATGAGGTCGCGAATGGGATCCGTGGCTCGAATAAACGGCTTGGAATTATCCCGATGGGAAATGGAGATGACTTTGCCAGAGCAATTGGAATTCCTCTCAATGACCTGGAAGGCGCTATTTCCCTCCTTAAGGGTGGTTCTGACTACTCGGTTGGGGGAATCAGGGTTGAAGGCTTGAGAGCCCCTGAGTATCCCGGAATACCTTTGCCGAAACACTACCCAGTCACAGGAGAGCCATCAAGAGATCAGAATCTAGTCCGCTGGAGTTTTCTTGAGTGTGACGGAGGAGTGACTTCTTCGATAAACAGGATGAAGGATGAGGGTAAATTCTCTTGGATCAGTGGCCAGAAGAAATATACTGCACTGGCCGTGAAAGCGATTCTCAGTTGGAAAAGTCAAATGGCTTGGATTAGGGTAGATGACGGTCCCGGACGAAAAGTGGACCTGACGGGGCTTTTCGCCATGATGCAATGTGAGACTTTTGGAGGAGGATACAGGGTAGCCCCGGGAATGCATCCGTTCGGAGAAAATTCCAGGATAGTCCTTGGATTTGGCCTTTCCAAGGCTCAGATGCTGTTGGTCATGGGACCCTTGAAGAAAGGCAATCATGTAGGAAAATGGGGGAAGATAACCATGGAGCCATGTAGGAGCTTTGAGATAAGAGCGCTGGATGAGAATGGCAATCCAACACTTGAACAGGGGCATAATCCTCCGCTCTACATAAGCTTGGATGGAGAGATATCTGTCACCACGCCCGTGAGATTTGATTTCCATTCCGATGTTTTGAATGTCCGTGGAGGAGAAAATCCACCGAACACCGAGTGATTTCTATTTAGTGGCGCAGACGGAGAGATTTGAACTCCCGAGTCACTAGGACACCGGATTTCAAATCCGGCGCAATACCAGGCTATGCGACGTCTGCTATGGATGTGCGAATAGGTCATTCAAATGAAACCTTTCCATCAGTAGGTCCCGGGCCTGCACCATGCTGGAAGTCCGGTTGTCGCCTCTGGGTGGGTCAATCCAATGAATAAGATCATTATGATAATGAAGAATGATGGAAACAATGCTGTGACTGTTAGTATACCCGAGTCCTCCTCCCCGTAGAGGTGCATGAATATCATCGCTATCATGATGAATTTCGGGATTGCTACCACAGTCAGTATCATCAGAGTGTAGTTACTGAACACGAAAATTCTCTCATCCGGAAGATGGAAACCGACTGCGACGACCTCTATCAAAGTCAGCACCATCAGGCCAATGAAGTTCATCCAGTATGGGTCTTTTCCGAGTATAGTATAATGCGCCAATTTATCACCTCAATACAGATAGAAGAACGGGAAAACGATTACCCAGACAAGATCAACGAAGTGCCAGTAGAGTCCAAAATACTCGATTGAAACGGCGTTTTGGGGTGTGTATCCCCCTCTGCTGGCCTTGAAAGTCATGTACATCAATCCGATTATTCCGCCAAGTACGTGGACCCCGTGGGTGCCGGTTGTGACATAGAAAGTGGAAGCACTGACTCTAATATTGGCCATCATCTGCCCTCCAGAATGGGTTCCTGCTTCCATCATAGCGTAGAGCTCACTATCATGGGAAACTCCGTGTCCGTGATCCGCTAGATAGGCGGTGTCGTAGTAATGATGCTGATAGCTATCCGCATTGACCAAGTAGCCCTCTGCATACAATGATTTGATTGTTGTATCCCCATGATTATATTCAGCAAGGAATTCAGGGAGGGGGAATCCTATGAACCACTCAATCATCTTTAGTGTCAGGAATAATATCGCTAGGATTGTTGTGGCTCCGAGATATCTGGTTACTAGCTTGGTCCTAACCTCATGGTCTAGATCCAGCTTCTTAGCGTACCTCAGCGCCTGTACTACGGTGAATGAAGAGACTATCAGGGCGAATGTGTTTATCGCGCCCGGAGCTATGTGGAACCATGACGAGGAAATTAGGTGTCCTGCTGGCTCAAAGCAAGTCACTGATGTGCCTTCAACCCATTGCCCAGACTCAAAAACTGACTCGCAGGAGGCTATCCCAAATCTGTATCTCATGTAAGTACTGAATAGTGATGTGAATACCATCATCTCAGACATTAAGAAAATCCACATGGAAACTTTCCTGATATCTATCCCTCTGAATGGCGTTCCAGTAGCTTTGGGTTCGTAGGCCCCGTCGAATGACATATCCTGCCTCCAAAAAATAGACAATCCGAACATGACTATCGCAAGTCCAGCGAAAACCACACCGATCGAAGCGACATCGACCATCTCTCCCCATTTGTAGACACCTGCTAGAGAGAAAAGGAATATTCCCGTTCCGACACTCATGATGAAAGGCGCCCATGAGTTGTGAGGTGCCCCGTGGCTCCAGTCGTGTGGGCCCCATGCACTGGGGTGGTGATCATCGTGTACGCTCAGTGTACCGCCTCCTCTGCCTCATCCTCACTAACCATGAGTCTGTTGAATAGCTTACTCAAGGTTCCTGGTTCGTTAGCGATGTGCTCGTTGGCATCTGTTAGAACGGGGAGATTGTGCGGGTCGAAGCTTGGGGTCGGGGGAGGAGAAGTCGTCATCCACTCGAATGACCACCCTCCCCATGGATCGGCTGGTGCATCTTGCCCTCGGATGAGACTCTTGATCATGTTAGCCACCATGATGAAGTTGGAAAAGAAGAATATGAAGGCAGAGACAGAGATGAACATGTTCCATCCCGCGGCCTCGATTGGCAGGGCGCCCATAGCCTCCTCCGTGGTCACGAAGTACGTGTGGTGCCTCCTAGCCATTCCCCAGACTCCAAGCCTGTGCATTGGCCAGAATAGGGCATTGTATGAGATGAATCCTACTAGGAAGTGTAGTACACCTAGCTTCTCATCAAGCATTTTTCCAGACATTTTCGGGAACCAATAGTAGATTGCCGCATAGAAGCCAAAGACCGTTCCACCTACGAGAACGTAGTGGAAGTGCGCGACTACGAAGTACGACTCATGGAGGTGCAGATCCATCGCGATGGACGGGAAGAACATTCCCGAGATTCCCCCAAGAGTGAATGTAACTAGGAAGCCCAAGGTCCAGAGGGTGTGGGTCCTGTATACCAGAGAGCCCCCATGCATCGTCTTAAGCCAGTTGAATATCTTGATTCCCGTCGGGACGGCAACCAACATTGTAGTTAGCATGGTGACGAATCTCAGAGTTGGGCTCATTCCACTGGTGAACATGTGGTGGCCATAGACAATGAAGGAAACAACGCCTATTCCCGCCATTGCGTAAACCATTGACCTGTATCCAAATATCGATCTTCTTGCACTGGTTGCTATTACTTCAGATATGACTCCGAAAGCCGGGACTATAACAACATAAACCTCTGGATGTCCGAAATACCAGAACAAATGGCTCCAGAGAAGGGGATCTCCGCCAGCTGAGACATCATAGAATGCTGTTCCGATTACCCTGTCCAGATAGACTTGGATAAGGCCTATTCCGAATGCTGGGATTGAGAGGAAAAGCATCAGGTTCGCGATGAGTATTGACCAGGTGAAAAGAGGCATCTGGAGCCAACCCATTCCCGGGGCCCTCATGACAGCAATTGTGGTTAGGAAGTTGATTCCTGTCAGTGTTGAGGAGGCTACAAGCATAATCTGCCCTGCTACCCACATTGTTGTTCCCATGTGAGCAGTTTCGCTCACGACGTATGGAGCATATCCTGTCCACCCTGTATCTGCGCCTTGGCCCGAGAAGACACCTGTGAAGATTAGCAAAGCACCCACTGGTTGTAACCAGAAAGACATGGCGTTAAGTCTGGGGAGAGCAAGGTCTGGGGCCCCAATCTGGAGAGGTATCATCCAGTTTGCAAAGCCATTGATTAGAGGCATCGCGGCGAGGAAGATCATAGTGGTTCCGTGCAACGTGAAGAACTGGTTGTACTGATCCTGAGTCAGGAAGTCATTTCCTGGAACGGCCAATTGTATCCTAATCATCATGGCCATTATTCCTCCTACGCCCAGGAAGAAAAGACCAGCAACGAAGTAAAGTGTCCCGACCTTTTTGTGATCGGTTGTTGTGAGCCAGTCAGCAATCCAAGGAGCGAAGAACTCCCATGTGAATGACTCCGGATTAGTCCTGTAGAAGACGTATGCTAAGGTGAAAACCAGCAGTACCGCTGAGACTATGATTAGAGTGGTGAGGACGACGTATGGATCAGCTTCCTCCAATACCAACACCGGGGGGGAGACCTTCGCAGTCAATCTGTTCCACATGTCGCCAGAGCTACCGCCATTGGCGCCGTCAGCATTACCGTTCACGGAGTTGGTGTGTAGGACGAACTCGACATTCCTATCTGATGATGGAGAGGTCCATGTCAAGGTCCACGATGTCTGATCGTTACCAGCTTCTGTATGGCTAACCTCATTCACGCTGTAAGACTGTACCGTAGCATCAGATGGAGACAGCTCTCCGTCACTGACCCAAAGATTGAATCCGCCTTGATTGATGTTGGATGGATTTGTTGGGCCACCAACGAATGAGACGGTGATTTCGTAGATTTCTGAGTAATTGTACTGATCGGGTAGTCCTGTAATCGAGGGGACGACCTCTGAGTTTGTTGTAGCGCCATGACAGTTACATCCTGAGTCTTTAACACCCTGAATGCCGTTTGGATAGGATACCGCGGCCGGTGATATCACCAATGCCATAACTAGTGCTGATAAGACCAGCAGTGTCCGTGCGGATTTCTTATTCATTCAGCTATCTCCTATTGATGGACTACCAGTTTTCCTGCCATTACGGAGTGAGCGTCACCACAGTATTCAGTGCAGAGGATGATTTGGTCACCAACTAAATTGCTGATAGGGAGCCAGAGAGTAGTCGGCCATTCGTACTCGGATGGCCCTATCTCTGCCCCGTACAGGGTGTCCTCCTTGATGCCCATGCCCAAGAACCACGGAGCATGAGTGACATCCTCAGATCTCATATTAGCGAGGTATGTTTCACCTTTCTTCAGAGAAAGAAGCGGAACTGTCCCGTAGACCTCTATGTTGTCGCTCCCTGTATCGCATAACTCTGTAGCGAGGTCAAGACAATCGAATGCCCAGACCCATTGCTTTCCTGTAATTTCGATCACATGGTAGCATTCAGACGTCACGACCCCGTTGCTGTCGAGTCGGTTATTGGATGATTGGCCGTCTTCACACTCTTCGCCATGATAGCCATCCTCGCCAGTCTCAGACCATACTGCGTCTAGGGGGACCCATGAAACGTAAGTCAACCAGACGATTAACATGAACGGGGCGACTGTCCAAGCTACTTCCAGCCTCATATCATCGTTGTGCTTCGGGAAAACTCCTACCGCTATTTCATCTGGATTGTCATAGTTATCGGAATCTTCTGAGCGATACCAGAATGAGTGGTGGTAAAGCCAAGTGAAGGTAAAAACAGACACTAATATAGATATCACGATGTAGTAGTCCCACAGACCTTGGAATAGAGTGCTCTGTATAGTCAAGACACAACCCGTACTGACGGGTACGAATTCCCCTCATAAGGGATACGGATGCGTAGCCTGCGATTTTGTTCCATGTTAATGGAAAGACTCCTAAGCAAAACCTTCCTTAACGAGCGATGATGGAACATAACGAATCTGGCAAAAGAGAGGTTATCCCCGGTCGTCATGACAGGGCTTCAAGATTCGAGAGGGCAGCCAAATCAATTCGCAGTTCAATATTCAGGAACTATCCAGTTGAGGATGGGGGGTGCGGCTGCCCCGTGGTTGTGGAAGGCATCAACGATGTTAAGACACTGAGGGAACTAGGTTTCACGGGCGAGATTGAGAAGGTGAACAGGGGCTGGGCCATGCCAAAGCTGGTCTCATACCTGTATGAGAGGTATGGAGTCAGAAATGGGGTGGACGGGGGCGGGTCGGTTATCTTGCTAATGGATTGGGATAGGACCGGAGGAAGGTTGCAGAAGTTACTGAGAAGCCGTCTCGAGTCACTGGACGTGAAAGTGGATGAAGACCTGAGGATGACGCTGATGAAGAGCATGAAGCCGGAAGGCAGGACTGTTGAGTCCATCAGGCCTCATATTGATGGCCTGATTCAACTGATCTCATATCAGAAATAGTTATTCTGGAGCTACGGTCATTGTCTCCTTTACTGTATTCAGGACGAGCTGGGTTAGTGATCTTTCAATTCCATCTATTGACATGACGTTCTTAATCAGGTCATCGAGGTCATCCCTATCTCTCGCCCTCGCGATAATCATGGAATCGTAGTCTCCTGTAACGTCGTACACTCCTGATACCCTGTGATCCCTGGAAATCTTCTCTTGTATCTCAATTAACCTTCCCTTCTGTATTCTGAGGCCCACCACCACGTTGAGATTCCAGCCGATTTTCTCGGGGTCTAGTCTAACAGAGTATCCAGTAATAACTCCACTGTCTTCCAACCTGTTCACTCTGTTGCTAACCGTGCCTAGCGCCACGCCAACAGTCTCTGAGATTTTTCTCAGAGATGCTCGGCCATCATCCTGCAGTACAGAAATTATTTTTCGGTCGGTATCGTCTATCAAGAAATCACCATGTGATGTAATTTGTGAATGAAGCTAATGAACATATGCCACACAAACAAGAAAAATCCTGTTCGCTTGTTCAGGGATGGGCCTAGTTCTCCGTAATCAGCCCTCTTTGAGTCATTCTAATCATTACTTCTTGGTCGTTCAACATCAGAGTAACTCTTCCACCGATCCATACCGGAACTACCTCGGTCCCTGAGGCTAATATATGCCCACCAGAAATATCACTTGGTATTCCAACCTCTTCAATTGGCATTGACTTAGTTTTGAGAAGGGAGTTCAATGACTCCTCGCTTATCTCGGATACTCCCATTTCCAGTGTTTTGGAAAATTCTTGACAGGCCTTTCCAATTACCCTATCAACCTCCCCACTCCTTATTCTGGCCAACTCCATACCGAGGTGAATTACCCTGAGTGGCCTCCATCTATTTCCGGGTATACTCACCCTGCCATTTCTGATTCTCCTAACAGAGGACCATACAGACTTGGCTTCTGGAGTAGCCCAAAGTACCTTTTTGCCTCTTAGCCACAGTTCATCTGGAACAGGGCCCCATTTTTTCTCGATATTTTTTCTAAGAGTCTCCACAATTGGTTGAGGGGAGCTGGGAATGTCTGGTTTCACCGAATCGAGTGTCTCGACAGGCTCTGTCTCTTCAATTCCCGCTGAGTCTGCAAAGGGCTTCTGTATAACCGAAACGAAGAATCCTCCTCCTCCAATATCGTCGTTCCAAATCCTCATACAATTCCGTAAAGTGTTTGAAATTCCTTTTTCCTCTGGAGGCAACATCGATGATTTCAGGTCGATATTTGAGGAGGGTTTTGCATCAGAGTCTAGGTTAACCCATGATCCTAGGCCATTTCTTCCTGGGAGTGACGGAAGGATTTCAGAAACTGGAATTAATTCCAATCCTTCCTCGGATCTGATTATCTCCGCTACAACAGCCTCGTTCTCTACGGGGTCTAGAGAGCAGGTCGAGTACACTATACGCCCCCCTGGCCTGGTCAATCTGATCGCCTTCCTGAGTAATTCTATCTGTAAATCATGCAGTGATCTGCCCCCGTCTGGAGTCCACTTTTGCCATACCTCTGGATTCTTCCTAGTTGTAGCTGAACCTGTGCATGGAGCATCCACCAGAACCTTGTCATACCCACAATCTGGAATATTTGGTAGGTGTCTCCCGTCATGGTTGATAACCACAATCGATTTTGAGCTATGCCTGTGGACATTGGATACTAACGTGTTCGCCCTGGAACTCGATATCTCGTTGGCGAACACAGCACCACTTTCTCCCAGACACTCGGAAATCTGAGTCGTTTTTGACCCAGGGGAAGCGCACATATCGAGCACGAGATCTCCACTGGTTACCTGAAGCGCGAGTACGGGTATCATGGAAACTAGCTCTTGGCGTGTGATTCTTCCCGTCTCATGAAGGGCTATCAGCATCTCTCTTGTCCCGCCTTCTGCCAGTCCCCTGCTGAATGGCATCTCCCACGCAGTTCCAGGCCCGGCGAACCAAGATACGGGTTTACCGCCATGTTCTGAGATCCATTTTTCGACCCATTTTCGATCAGGCCTAAGTGGGTTGACTCTAATGGTTTCTGGCAGGCGGTCAAATGCCCCTTCTAGCCAGCTTTCTGGATCGTCTCTCCAACTGGATACAGCTTTCAAGAGGAGGCTTGATGAGGCGAGCTCTGACCATGACTTTTCTGAGACCACCACGTGCACCGGAGACAGTGTCATCGAATCAATGGCTCGTATGCTTGGCTTCGGATAGCTTGTTGGCAAAGGGGCTTCTTGGCGGGTGAAGTCTGTAAACGGTTAAACATCAGATGAGTTGCTCGCAGATTGCGGCCTAGTCGCAGATGGGATGCTATGAGGACACTAAGGAGAAGAATTTCAAGAAATGCAGGAGAGCCAGTGAGTTTAGACCAAGGTAAATCGACGAGGAAGTTGGTTGAACTGGTTGAAAGAGCGCAAACCAATGGCTTGGATCAGGGGCCACTAACACCAGTCGAAGCCTTAGTCACTATAGAAGGGGAAGACTGGGTCTGGCAGATTGTGGATCACGAAGTGTTAGAGACTTTGAGTCATCGTCTAGTTTTCCAGAGTGACGTTGGGTCTAGAAGGGAGATACTGATGACAGCCGGTTTGGATACGGCGGTTAATGCTGCATCAAAGATTGTTGAGTTGGACGGTGGATGCGTACTAATTGAGACTTTAGAGCCATGAATTGTGTGTTAGCGGGCTTGAAATAGTGTGGGCAGGTCCGGCGGATGGATGGCGAAGGAGAAGAAGGGTAGCGGGATCCAGCAAGCAGCTGGACTGATAAGGTACTTCGATGAGGAGTCTGAGGACGCCATCCAGATTTCCAAGACGATGATTTACGTTGCTTGCTTTGTCTTCTCAATCACAATATATCTGGCTAACAACGATGTTTTGTCATGGCTGGCAGATACAATAGGACTCTGAGCTATTCCTCTGACAAATCGACGAATGGTATCTCACTGGTTTCCTCCTTCGGCCAGGTATTTTCCAACGATGCATACTCCGAGGAGAGGACTTCAGTACTGGGATCTGCCTCGATAAGAGAACTGCTGGCTCTTCCAAGAGCCCTCTCTACAGCGGGGGCGTTTCTGTCCTCCAGTGCCCTCGAGGCTTCCTCCAAATCCATAGCGGCCCTTTTCAGAGCATCTTCGTCACCATCCCCGTTGGAAAGAAAATCAATCCTCTCACGAAGCTCGACTATGTCGGACCGCATATCTTCTGTCGCCCATTGAATTAGTTCCATCCAGTCGTTCCTGTGGCCTTCGGAAGACTTCTCAGTCACTCTTTCAAATTTCCTTAGACGATATGGCTCCCATGGATTTCTGCCAAGGGATGCTACCACGTCATGGATACAACGTGCCCTGAGAGAAAGTGGACCTGTAATCTCAATTTTATTCATGAAGCACCTAGCGAAAAGACCCATGCCCCAGTATGAGTCACTGGTTATGGTGACAGAAAGTTGCCCTGATGTGGATTCCAACTGCCACCTCTGCTCATCGTAACCCGGTTGTGAGGAGAAAATAGGCGGGTCGTGAGGTCCGAGAAACCTCAAGACGGCTTTCGCAACATCTCCGAGGAATACATGACTCCCGTTTCCAGGCCACGATTCGGGTCTGAGGTATCCTTCTCCATCTATTTTCATCCTGGGTTCCCCTTCCGTAACCTGTGCAAATAGGACTGACTTAAGTGGGTCAGAGACTACGCCGAGGTCCTCTTGCATAGATTCTGCTGGGAGTCTTCGTACAAGGTTACTTGCCTAGTAATTGCTAAGTTCCTCCCCATATCTCGAGATTTATGCCTCGAAGGAAATACGGGCGTCTGCAGAAGGTAGTCGACCATCCTCCTCGAGATAATTGTAGCAGATGCAGATCTGGTAAGCACTGTCCAATTCCAGGGCATCAGGGTAATGATTCTGGGGCAGGACGGAACTGGAAGGGTCCTGATACTGTAAACAAACGCACTAACAAGAAGAATCCAGCGAGGAAATAGTCAGTCCAATCTGCTTGTTACCTTCTCGAGTTGCTCTACATTCCCTTCGGAGCTACTGCTCTGAGGTTGGGTGTTGATGGGAGGGGTATTCTGAGCCCTGTGATATATCTCTCTCAAAGTCTGGTCGCCAATCTCAAGGTATACTCTAGTTGTAGCAATGCTGGAGTGTCCGAGAAGGCGTTGAATAGTAACGAGGTCGGCCCCCCTTTCCAGCAGTCCAGTGGCGAATGTATGTCTCAGAGTATGCGGGCTCAGTCTAGACCGTGGAATATCGGATGCGTCCGCTAGCCTGTCAATAAGCTTCTGAACT
>CETE01141129.1_pt1 | contig 12369 bp, 11 predicted proteins | sample 531241 | NCBI WGS metagenome assembly CETE01 (sample SAMEA2622336, study PRJEB7988) | marine metagenome | biome: marine biome (ENVO:00000447); feature: deep chlorophyll maximum layer (ENVO:xxxxxxxx); material: "saline water (ENVO:00002010), including plankton (ENVO:xxxxxxxx)" | depth 30 m
AAATCACGTAAGCAAAAGAAATCTAAAAAATCTAAAAAATCTAGAAAGTCTAAAAAATCTAAAAAATCTAAAAAATCTAGAAAATGATTTTAAAATAAAGATAAATACTATTAAGGTCTTGTCATTTCATCTATCAATAGTTTATGATAACGATGTATTGTAGATTCGTATTTAGGAACCAATTTTCCACCTAAATACATATCAGATTTCAAACCTTTCTGAACCATTTCGCATATTTCTATATCCTCCTTATTTACTTTATCATAAAATTCAAATAATTCATTTACCCACCCGATTGGTGTTTGGGCATTATCTTCAACCATCAATACAGCCTTTTCTAAAGATTCAGTGGGACTAATTGGTGATACAATTATAGAAAATATATGATTTGGAAATAAAAAATAAAACATGTTTGGAAACAGTGCATGAAAATGGGCCGCGTTTGAATTATTATTTTCATTTTTATTATAACCATTGAGCGTAGAAAAAACAGGTTTTTTTGAAACATCAATTGGTAATCCGGCTTCTGTTAACGGATCTGTTTTAAAACTAATATATTTCCCTTCTTTTTGCGTACATACATGTTCATCCATTCCTGAACCTTTTACTAGTTCTGGATGAACCGCCGGCAAATGATAATATTCTATAAAATTATCAACTAACAATTTCCAATTAGCTTTAACTTTATATTCTTTTGTTTTAACGATATTGCATTTTTCTAACGGATATTTATCAAGCAGTTTAAAAGCTGACTTCATAGATACTTTTGGCGAAGGAACATTATCATCTTTTAAATTTCCGAAAATAATATTATTATTAACTTCTATATTAACTGGAAATAGAGAGAATTGTTGTTTATTAAAATGCTTTTTTGAAGATTTAAAAAGGGGTGTACCAACTAAAGAACCATCTAATTTATAAGACCATTTATGATAAGGACAGGATATCATAGAAGCACGTTTATTCTCTTCTATTAATTTACAACCTCTATGACGGCAAACATTATGAAAAGCACTTATCTTATCATTTTTATCCTTTGTCATTATAATAGGTATTTCACCTATATTTGTAGAAACTATATTATTATTATTTAATTCATTTGTATAACCAATCGGTATCCAACCTGTTTTAAATATTTTCTTTTTTTCTATTTTATAGTAATCTGGGCATGTATATGCCTTAGGATTTATTGAAATTGCCGAATCTATATGTTGTAATGTTTGCTTATATGTTTCTTTAGATTCCCAAATATTTCTAAGAAATGTAGTTCTTAACATTAAGTAAAATTAGTATAATATCTTTAATATATTGATGAGTTTAATTTTAAAAATGAATATATTTGTATTATTTAAATGGATAATACAAATAAAGTAGCTTTGGGGCTAGGATTTGGAGCTTTAGGAACTGTATTGGCTTACTATGGGTATAGCCAAATGGCCGATGATAATATTGATAAAGAGGTGGATAAAATTGTAAATACTAGTGATATAAGCAAAAATACTACTCATAATTTAAAATCCAATGATACTGAAGATAATAAAGTTCAAAAGGAAATTAAAAAGGAAATAGAAAAAGTAAAAGAAGATGCTCAACAAACAAGAGAGAAAAACACACAAAATCTAGATGATACAGCTTCTTCAACAGTGAAAAATAACACGGTTGAAAAAGATAATGGTTGGTCTCAATATTGGCAAGGTGAATACGAAAATAATAACGTTAAACCACAAGAAACGAGTGAAGAAACTATTGCTGTTCTTTAATAATATTATTAGATTTTTCAGACGTCTGCTTTATTAAAAAAAATCTTTTATATTTTTTCTTTCCATCCAAAGCATAACCATCTGCCTTTCTTATTGGATTCATTGTATATCCTTCTATTCGTAATATTTGTCTAATAAGATTTAACAATGGCCATCTTTGTTCTTCTTTTGCTGTTTTTTGGAGAGAAGTTAAACTAGAACTGCTATATTTAGATCTTAAACTTTTAATATCATCTATCAACGTATTGTAAATATGCTCTGATAAAAATAATTCTCTCTCTAATAAAAGACCATCTAATTTCTGACTACTCACATCAATATTTATTTTTTTAAGTAGGTTAATAATATCACTATACATATTATTAACAAATTATATATTTTTAAATATTTAATTTAGCTATTATATTAATTTATTATAATAATTATAACAGGATTCATCAAAATGTAGATAAAACCCTCTGTACAAAACTCTTATTTTTTGCTACAACTTTGTAATATCCAAAATTGTTACACTTTTTACTACATGTGTCAAAGTGTGTCATTTTTGAAAAAAAATATTCTCGCGATTTTTAGATTTGGACATTTCAAAAATGTCCAAAATCCAATATTGAACGAACAGGATCGAAAAAAAAGTGACATTTTTGACATTACTAGATACTTGTAGGTAATTATTTTTTTAAAAAAAAATCAACAACCTCCAAGGCTTTTTTTTGGCGATTTTTTTGGCTTTGCATTTTTTTTTTGCATTTTTTCTTTGCATTTTCTTGCACCTACACGAAAATTTGAAATTTTTAAAAAATAAAAATTATGCCTACTATATGGTGGCATTTTCAAGAGTGTTATTTTTGAAAATGTCAAAAAAAAGTTATCATTTAGTTACCATTTTTGTTACCATTTTTCGATTATCAAAAATTATCCAAAAAAAAAATGCAAAAAATGCAAGACTGAACTATGTCAAAATAAATCAACAAAACTCAATTGTTATTATATTATGGTAACTATTATAATATTAATAAATCATATAATTTTATAAAATGTCCAAAACTGTTACCATTCGTTATCCTCAAAAAAAAATGCAACTAGATAAATGAATTAATCTTATTATCCAGCTTAAAAATGGCTACATATTATAATATAAAATAAATCGCAAAATATATAAAATTATAATCTTATAATATATTAATGGGAAAATCTAATATTTTTAAGATAAAAAAGGAATATGGGTGCGTAGCTTGTAAATTTGAAACTGATAATAAGTTTAACTATCAAAAACATATATTAACAGAAAAACATAAAAATAAATTAAATCCTCGAGAAAATATTTGTGGAATTTGTGGTAAAATTTATAAATATAAAAGCGGGCTATCTAGACATAAACAAAAATGTAATAATAAAGGTACAATTAAAGTATATAATAATAATGAAGTTCTTAATAGTGGTAATAATAATCAAGATAATATGATTAAAGCAATAACAGATACCCTTTCAAAACAGGGTGATTTAATAGAAAAATTAGTAAATACACAAAAAGAAATGATACCTAAAATTGGTAACAATAATAATAATAAAATTTCAATAAATGTTTTTTTAAACGAACACTGTAAAAACGCCATGAATTTGACAGATTTTATAAATAATATTAAAATATCTTTAGAGGATTTAGAATATACAAACGCACACGGATATGTAAAGGGATTAAGTAATATATTTACAAAGAATTTAACAGATATGAAGGCAACAGAACGACCAATTCATTGTTCGGATAAAAAGAGATTGCAGTTTTATGTAAAAGAAGAAGACAAGTGGGATAAAGATGACAAAAATATAAGAATAGATAAAGGAATTGAATCAATAAAAGGAAAGGCATTTACAGAATTAAAAAAATGGGAAGCTGCTCATCCGGATTTTGATAAAATTAACTCGCCTGAAAACGTAGAATGGTTAATGATGATACAAAAATTAAGCGGGGGTACTACAGCACATGACCGTGTTAAAAATACGGAAAATATTAAAAAAAATATGTCTAATATTCTAGGCATAAGAGAAGCCATAGAAAATTAATATATTTAATAATATTATATGTTAACAAAACGAGAGGAAATATTAGTTATTTTATTAATAAATTGTTATGAATATTTAATTGGGTTATTTTGTGGTTTAGGAGTTGATTTTTTGTATAATAAATATTTTAAATTAAAAGGGAAAGATGGAATTATTAAATCATTTATATTACTCTTTTTATTATTTATGCCTCTTATAACACTAGTAATTTTCGGAAGAACACATATTATAGACTATATACCAATACTAAAAGATATGGACTTAAAAAATCAAGAAAATTTTACGCATCCTCCACCGATGGCATTTGCATTTGGTTTTTGGCAAACGCAAACACATTTAAAAATGAGAAATGATAAAATTATGAGATCTATGAGTACCGTTTTTAAATAATTAATACTATTTAAGAAATAGATAATATTAATTTACTAATATGCGTTGTTTATTTAATTGTTTAATTACTGTATGCAAGTTTTTTACAGATAAATTGCTTTATTTATTAAATATACTGGTTCTTTTACCAATGACTATATGTATAATTGCAAAATCGTATAATGTGTATGGTTTAAGAAAAACTGGATGGGAAAACTTTATATTGCCAATCGTATTTATGTTAGTAATTGATATTTTTTACTGTATTATTTGTAGATATATTGTATGTAAAAGAAAGGATGACGAGGATGGAGCGTGGTTTTCTGAAGTATAGAATCTACGGCAAATTTAAGAATTTAGAATTATTAAATGACTGGTTATTAACAGTAGTGTGATAAATTTTATGCAATTTACCTTGAATAGTAATATTAATTGTAATATTATTATTTTCTTCAAAACTATTAATAGAATAATATTTATCTTTTTCTAAAATATCTTGTAGCCAAACAATGTAGTAATAATCTCCATCAATGTCTATAGTTATAGCTCTAGGTATTAAGTTTCCTGCAATATCATCAACGTTTTTTTCTATTTCGTCAAAGTCATCCTTATGTAAAGTGAAACTGTAATTTATATCATATTGATATTTATTATTATTCTTAAAATGATTTAATATTCTTTCTAAATTATATTTTTTACTCATTTATTTTGTTTATTAATATATCATTAAACTAATATCAATTTAATTAATATTATTATTTATAAATGTTTCTATTTGTTTTTGCTGTTTTAAAATAATTTTATTTAATTCGTGAATACTTGAAATCATATATGGAATAAGTTTTACATAATTGAGATAATTAAAGTTATTAACTTTAAATCCGATTAACTTTATATTTTTCAAATTTAATTTATCTTTTAAGTATAATGTATTTTCAATTATATGTGATATAAAAATACTTTTAGCTTGATTATTTTCTAAAACATTCACCTTACACTCCTTATTTAGATTATAGAATTCTATATTTGGAATAAATATTTCAGTATTATTATTATTATTTTTAAATTTATAATCTTCTGTGTTTATTGGTATATTTTCATTTTTTTCTGTTACCAAATCTGGAAATAAGTTTTTAACTTCTTGTGCTATTAAACCAGCTTCTTCAACGGTATCGTGTTTTTTTAAAATATTTTTACTGTATTTTTTTGGAGTAATATTTAATAAATGATCAAGTGATTCTCTACTTGAAATATTAGTTATATTTGATTTAATTCTTTCATCTGAAGTATTAAGAAAATCTTCACAAGTTAATTTCCTACAATCAACATCTCGCGATTTAATATCTACCGTTATTAAATTATTTCCGGAATCTTTTGAACCTGTTGTAAAAATAATTTCATTTATCTCATTATATCCGGTATCACCAACATTGATATTTCTTCCACCTATTAACATAACATTACTTACGTCATTAATAATATTATTACCAATAGTAAATCCGTTTTCTACAGATGCAGAATTATACCCAATTACAGATGAATATGAACCTATTGTACAAGAATTGCAACCTATTGCTAAATTATGACTTCCTTGGGTTTTAGACTCTTTTCCAATAGAAATAGTTGATTCACCCGATATATCGACTCCAAAACCAATTGCTATAGAATACATACCATTACTAGTAATATCTCTTCCAATAGCAAAAGAAGTATCTTGTTTGATATCGCAATTAAGTCCTATGGCATATGAATTGCTAGAACTTATACTACATTTGCTTCCTAAAGCATATGAATGTTCTAATTTATTTCGTAAAGGTTCTTCTATTTTAGAATTATTTCCAAATATAAATGTATCACTGGTATTTTTGATTTCATTCGAATTTCCAATTGAAAAAGAATTATTCGTTTTAGTAAAGGAACTTTCGGTTGAATCAGAAAACGATATCAATAAAGATTGACTTACAGAATCTACTTTTTTAATATCATTTCCAATTAACAAACATTTATTAATATTATTAGAAAGATCAATACCATAACCGATAATTGTGGATTTAGTGGCAATTATAGAATCATTAGAACACTTTATTTTATTTCCAAATAAATTATTCCCATTTCCTTTAACAATACATTCGTTTCCAATAATTATATTATCACCATCATTTCCGTTATCCATTTTTTTTAATTTATTATTTCTACCGAAGATTAATGTGTCTGAAGCTAAACTCTCACAACTGATTCCAAAAATAATATTATTAGAAACATCCAAAATATTTACATTTTTTCCAATTACAAAGGAACACTTTGAATTACTAGATGTTATAGTATCTCCTAAATAAAAACATTTTTCCAGTATACTTTCATTTGAAATATAAGAATTATTTGCTAATATAATACTTTTTTCACAATTTATTATACTGGTTTCTTGTTGTAAATTATATGTTGATAGTGTTAAAAGATTATCACAATTATTAAAAGAAATATCCTTTCCAAAAATAATATTATTGTTACTATTTGAAGTTTTAACATTTTTACCCATTATAAAATTAGAAATTCCATCTGATTCATTATTCATTCCAATACTTATTTTATTACAATTAATGGCCATTACTATAATATAACTTAGAATATTTATAATATAGTAAATTAACTTATATTTTATAAATAGAAAATTAACAAAGTATCATGATTTAACTATATAGTAAAATGAATTAAATACTTATTTAAAAGACCTTAAAGGTGTACTGTGTCTTTAATCCATTTTCAATGATTTCTTCTTTAGATACCTTTTTATTTTTACGGGCCGATTGTTGCTTAATAGGAACTACCGAACGGATGCTTCTGATTTTCATGTCTTTCACATAAATAGGGTGTTCTAATGCACCGCTGCGGTTCTGCAATTTGTCCATGTTGAAAAGTTTAAATCCATTGCGAATGTCTTTGTCTTCGTAGCTCATCATGGAAACCTGGAGTTCACCAACGGTTAGATCGGCGCGACTTACAGTTTTTAGTGCTTCTGACCAAACATAACCCTTATTGATTTGTATGCTATGTGCCATCTGGGGTTCGTAATTGGTTTCCAAGACCTGTAAGGAATTTGCATCGACAATAGCATACTTGTCACCGTGGGAAACATAGAATTTTGAGAAGTAAGCCGGGAATTTACCGAAACGAACATTATCAGAAAAGTTCATGCCTTGCATTTTTGTCTGACGCCATTCTAATAATTCTTTAATTTCCGATTTGGTTAAGAGTTTGTTTTCCGCATTAATCGTAAAGGTTTTGCCTTCGTATTCACCCTGTAACAAACGCACATAACCTGTGAAATCGTCCATTTTGTAGGTGACACCGGCAAGAGTGGTGATGTAAGGGTCGCCCTGTACCTGTCCCGTGGAGTTATTGCTGGAAGCCGTACCGGAACCCCAGACAAAAATGGTTTCACGATTATTTTCAACGTCGACATAGGTATAGACTTGTCCTTCCTGGTCGGCAACACCCGTGTAATTCGGTGGGATTGCGTGAGCAGCGCCCTGTGAATCAGCTACCGTCAACGTGAAATCCGAACCGGTTTTTCCCATGGTAAATTCTTTACCCGTGACGCTATCTACAAAGGTTTGTGATTCGCCATCACCAAACGGAACATAAACACTAGCATTGTCCATGTTCACCGTAACATTTTCGGCACCAGGCTTAATTACCTCAATCTTATCTTTAAGTTTTGAGCTTAAATCAATGCTATCGTCCGTTGGTTTTACAAATTTTAAAAATTCGGTTTTATCATTCAATTGAAATTTACCAGTTGATAACTTATTAACAATCTGTTTCATCAAATTTTTAAGAACTTTACGTTTCTTGGCTTTAGTAAAGTTGGTATTCCCGAATTGAGCGTCTTCAGAGAAGCGTTTCAAAGCATTAGTAGATGCAGTTGTAACAACGGTATCATCTGCGTCTGCAGCAACCGCTGCGACATCGGCATTTGCGGCAGTAGCAACGGCAGCGTCTATGCCGGTCCCGGCTAAAGCATCTCTAACGACAAGTGATGGATTTGGGGAGAAAATAATAGCTTTTAATAATGTAACATCAACGTTTCTTACATTAGGGTCGCTTGAATCATTTGTTCCATTTGATCCACCTTTAACAATGGATGGGAGATTGCTTCCTTGTGGGTGGAAGTTAAAACGAACTTTATCGGTAGCATTAACAGTCAATCCACCAACCACGATAACGCCAGGATCAGAATCTGATGTCCACTGGTAATCGTAATTAGCCATACTAACACCCTCGGTAAGAATAGTATCGTTTGCATCAAAAACACTAACCGTTATATTTTCAAATGGCACCATTAAACTATCACCTGTAAAACTACCGAATCTGAGCATTAGCATACCACTTGGTGTGCTAGAGTAACCAGAATATACAGTTGAAATTAAATTAGACATTTCGCCGGGTTTAACAACGGAAACGGCGTAGAAATGATTAAATCCGGCTGGGTCGGGGTCGCTTGGTGGGCCAGCTGGTGCAAAATAGCTAACTTTGGACGAAGCACCCTGTAAATGAATATCACTGTATTTGCTTGGCTTGAATGTGGGCGTAGGGTAGCTGTTATATACTCTCGAAGATAACTCAGCCCCGGTAGATTGGATAAATATACCTGAATTTGCACCAGCAGCTGGTGGGTCGGCGAAGACCAAAGATAAATAATCTGTTCTACCAACAGTTTCTATTTCAATACTCTTAAATCTGTAAATAGCAGATGTCTTGTTTGTACCATAACCAACAATAGGACCAGCTTGGACATAGACATCTGTTTTACCAACTAATTGTGCGGCAGTGGGTGTATTAGCGGTAACAACATCATCAGTCGTATGACCAGCAACCATATCACTAAGAGCACCGCTGTTAACTTCAAGATTATTTGTGCCAACCTGATCTTGTAAACCAGTTGTCAAATTATCGAGTTTCCACCAATGTAAAAGATTACCAATAGTAGTTGGGTTGGACATTGGGAAACCACCGTTGTATAATGTGTTTACCTCTGCTGCAGATAATGTTTTATCAAAAACACAAGCATTGCTTACAAAACCTCTAAAAAAAGTTTGACTATTGTTTGTTCCAGCTGCACTACCAATACCATATTTAGTGTCAGTTCCTAGTGTAAGATTTGCTGTAAGATTTACATTTATACTTTGTTGTGTTTCACTACCATTAAAGTAACATTTAAGCTTTTTATCACCAGCACCTGACCAAGTAATAACTAAATGATTCCAATTATTATTAGTCATATGTTCATTATTAGACATTTGGTAATCATTATAACCATTGTAAAAACCCATACGATTATGAATGGTTTTATGAACACCTATACTCATGTATTGATTATTTGCTTTGTTTCCTAAAGCAATGGCTGAAGCATAATTTTGGTTATGAACCCAATAATCAGCGTGTTCTTTTGAAAGAATCCAAATAGAAAGGGTAATGTCGCCCTCGGCAACAGCTCCGGCAGCAGCGGTTGATTGGAGAGAAGAATTATTCTTTAAACGAATACCTTGAATTTGATTAGCAGGATTATCAGATTTTAAAAATGGAAGCATAATTTTATTTGTCATTGGTTGGGGTTCTTTGCCTCCCGCGCTGTATGTTTCAGCCAATTTAAAGTCGCCAGTGGTAGAATTGCTACCACTAAAAGATGCCGATGGACTAATGTATATTTGGTTATCATTACCAATACTAACCCATCTTGTATCACTATGATAACCAAAACGATGAGTGTTGTAGAATAACTTATTCCAATGAGCACTGTTAGAATTTAAAATATTTGTATCTCTCCAACCCGGTCTCCAGCGGTTTCCACGAACCATTGGGTGTCCTATGTCAGTATGCATATTAAAATTAAATCCACCAGGGTTTCTATTAGCGAGAATGTAAAATTTAGATCCTGGGACAAGTTTACTTGCAGTAATGTCAGTTGAAGTTGTTACAGTTTTTGTAGTATCGTCCCATCCAGTAATATTAGCGGCTTCGTCTTCTACTCTAATCCAAAAATTAACAAGACTTGGACCAGTATAGTATGCGGGAAAGAAATTAAATGTTGTGTCTGCGGGGAGGATTATATTTCTTGCATCAGTTCCATTTTGATCTAAAAGTCCTTCAGCAACTGTACCAGTTTCAACCACACGACTATCATCTGGGTCATATTCGCCTGGTCCCATACCTCTTACCATAGCGTTGTATACTACAGCAGCTGGTCCAATTTTACCTTTATAATAATCCTTGCTTGAATTTTCATACGCACCTAGTCCTTTTCCAACTAATTCTAAATCATATAATACAATATCCTGATTACCACCACCTGGATGTAAAACATTTACTTTTTTAACTGATTTTGGAATGTGATTTCCATGGTAAAAATCTGTATCTAATACACCACCATTGGGCATGTAGTATGTTTCGCCGTTCAATTGATGAGAGTGGCTTGTTCCAGCACTACTTACGGTATTAGCGTCAGCGGCTGATTTGAAAAGCGGGTAGTATCCGTTTACGGATAGCGGATCGGTCGTTTTGTCTAATGTTGACATTATAATAAATGAAAATATTTAATTTTATAGAAATATTATTATTTGATTTTATTTAAAATTAATTTTAAATAAAATCAACTCTAAATATGTGAATATATTCGTAAAATAAGATAGAATTTAAAATAGTAGAATAAAATGGATCTATATATAATTATCGTATAGTTTAGAAGACGAATAATAACAAATAAAATGGGCAGGTCCTCCTCGTGATAAACTCGACATTATAAATTAACTAATTATAATATTTCTTGGAAAATAAACAATATTACTTTAGTGTAATTAAAATACTTTAAATGTGCGCTGTGTTTTAATACCATTTTCTATGAATTCTTCTTTGGCTATTTTTTTATTTTTACGTGGTAAAACTTGTTTAATAGGAGCAACCGACCGAATAGTTCGGAGTTTCATATCCTTTACATAAATAGGATGTTCTAAAGCACCACTGCGATTTTTTAATTTATTCATATTGAAAAGTTTTATACCATTTCTAATATCTTTGTCTTCATAACTCATAAATGATATTAAAAATTTATCTACTTTAAGGTCGGCACGAGTAACAGTTTTTGATGTATTGGACCAAGCATAACCTGTATTAATTTCTATGCTATTATCTAATTGAACCTTATAATTTGATTCCAATATTTTTAAAGAGTTGGCATCCACGATTGCATAATGATCACCATAAGAAACATAAAATTTAGAGAAATAAGCAGGGAACTTAACAAAGCGAAAATTATCGGAGAAATTCATGCCTTTCATGTTTGTCTGGCGCCACTCTAACAATTCTTTGATTTCCAATTTTGTTAAGAGTTTATTTTCAGCATTAATTGTAAACATTTTACCTTCGTATTCTCCCTGTAATAAACGGACAAATCCTGTGAAATTATCCATTTTATAAGTTATCCCCGAAAAAGTAGTAATATAGGGGTCGCCCGTAGCCTGTGCTTCTCCTGATTCATCATCATTTGGAACACCAGGTGCTTGTGCAACACCAACGTTATTTAAAAAATAACCGTGTATACCTGGCATATGTGCCATCCCGTTCACATCGCGATTCGCAATTCCAATGTTAAAACCATATATATTTTGTGAATTACCTATTCTAATACCAAACATTGGTGAAGAAAGACCAGGGAGAGGCTGGAGATTTCCCTGGTTCGCCGGCATGAAACTTGCAAGATAATTTATAAGTGTTGATGCTGCCCCTCCTATATCCGCTGTATTTATATGAAGACCTGGCATATTCCAAATTGTTGAGCCGTTGAAGGGGGTTTTGCTTATACGAAGTGCTGGTGCGACAGACGAATTTGTACCATCTTCATTTAATGTTATAACATTCTTTGAAGTATCTATTGATATGTTATTTAAAGATATAGAAGCAACTATGGTGGAATTGATAATTTGTGCATCTGGTGCTATTGTAAATGCACTATTTGTTAAGTCATTTTCAAAACCTGTACCGAAAGTAGTGTTATCAACTGTTGTATCGTACGTTAATGCCATTATAATATAATATAATAGAATAATTTAAATAAAAAAAAAATACTAATTGATGTTCTCCAGAAAAATTGAAGAGTAAAAATGGAAGGAGTAGATAGGAAGGAATG
>CETE01035497.1_pt1 | contig 12361 bp, 10 predicted proteins | sample 531241 | NCBI WGS metagenome assembly CETE01 (sample SAMEA2622336, study PRJEB7988) | marine metagenome | biome: marine biome (ENVO:00000447); feature: deep chlorophyll maximum layer (ENVO:xxxxxxxx); material: "saline water (ENVO:00002010), including plankton (ENVO:xxxxxxxx)" | depth 30 m
AAATTTACAGCATTGGAACATGCAACGATAATGAGAATAAAAAATGGAATGCACAGAAAACCCATATCTTCAATGATAGGATTCTTGTTAAATGGCACATATAACCTCGTAATAAATTCTGATGTATCATTATTTAAATACAAATAAAGACCCGCAATTAAACCAACAATGACCTGCAATAATAATTTAGTCTTTGCACTGATTCCTCTAGAGTTTTTCTTCTTTACTTTCTGGTAATCATCGATAAAACCAACTGCCGCCAAGCCCAAAAAAACAAATGTCACAACTATAACAAAAGGATTACTCCAGCGCGTAAAAAGAAGAACACTTAGCATTACTGAAAATACAATTATAACTCCCCCCATAGTTGGAGTACCTGCCTTACCATCATGTAATTCGGCAAGCTTATTGACTTCATCCGCAGTTCTTATCGGTTGGCCTAGTTTTAGCGAAATTAATCTTTTAATGAGCTTCGGACCAAAAACAAGACTGATTACAAAAGAGCAAACACAAGCCATTCCAGCCCTTGAGGTAATGTACCGTAAAAGCTGCACATCATTATTCGTGACTTCTTTAAGATAATCGTACAACCAGGGAATCATGACTTGTCTAAAATTGTTAAAATTCTCTCCATTGCTGAAGACCGACTACCCTTAACTAAAACAACATCCCCACTGCTCAATTCCTCTTTAAGGAAAAGAGCACATTCTTGATGATCTTTAAAATGAATAGCTTTTTCCACACCCTCCGAAATGGCACCCTTCTGAATAAAGTCAGCCCCATCACCGACACTAAGAATATTCCCTACCCCAAAACGAGAAGCTTTCACCCCGATATCAAAATGATATCTTTCAGCATCATCACCCAATTCGGCCATAGATCCTAAAACAACATATTTGTTTCCAGCACACCTCATCTCGCTCAAGCATTCCATTGCAGCAATCACGGAATCGGGATTCGCATTATAAGTATCATCAACAAATGTTACTCCTTCAATTTCCCTGAGCTCTAATCGACCTGAACTTAAATTAGCACTATTGAGACCTTTCTTTATATCTTCCATTTTCATGCCCTCTCTCAAACCAACTGCGACAGCCATCAAAGAATTAATTACCATGTGCTTTCCAGGAAAAGGCAAGTAGACCTCCGTGTTACACCCTTCAAAAGACAGATTATATTTTATGCTGAAACCATCATATTTAATAACATCAGCTCTAACATCGCCACATCCAATACCTACCGTTATTGACTCAGCAGAAGTTTGATCTGCAACAAAACCACAATAATCATCAGCAGCATTTAGTACCACGTACCCCTTCTCGGGAAGATTTAATACCAAGCCTGCCTTCTCTTTGGCTATATTATCTCTGGACCCTAAATTTTCTATATGTGCTATCCCTATATTTGTTATTATTCCTATATCAGGTTTAGCTATATCAGCTAAAGCCGCAATCTCCCCTGAACCGCTCATGCCCATTTCCCAAACTCCAAACTCATTATTCTCCTCAATATTCAGGAGCGTAAGCGGTACACCTATATGATTATTATAATTACCCTCAGTAGCACTAACAGAGTAAGATTGGTTTAAAACAGATTGTAGAATGTCTTTAGTCGAAGTCTTGCCATTACTACCAGTCACCCCAATTCCAGTTACCTCTAAAGAGGATCTATATGAACGCGCCAAATCCTGCAAACCCACTAAAGTATCTTCAACTTTAATGAGCGGTAAATTCGATTCCAGCCCTATCTTAGTTTCTTTATTAACCATTGCAGCAGATGCCCCAGAAGCCAAAGCCTCATTTACATAATTATGCCCATCAAAATTATCTCCCTCCAAGGCCACAAAAAGAGAACCTTTTTTCAACTTTCTACTGTCAGTTGATACAGAATCTATAATTATTTTCTTTGCATTCTCATCAACCTTCCCTTTCGAGTATTTACTAATCTCAGATAATGATAAACTTTTCATATCTAGTTTCGGTCAACCTCCTCTCCATCATGAAATTTATTTTTCCTCTCAGCTTCTTGCTCTTCTCTTAACCTTCGACTCTCTCTTACCATTTCATGACGAACATGATCCCTATCATTTAGCATTTGTCTCGCCACCAAACGATCATCGAACTCCAATCGATCTTTCCCAACCATTTGGTAGTCTTCATGCCCTTTGCCCGCAATTAGCAACACATCACCTGGAGCTAAATAAGAAACTCCCTTAGCGATGGCCTCTCTTCGGTCCTCTAAAATTTCATAATGACTTCCCCCAAATCCGGATTCAATACCCTTTATAATCTCCATAGGATCTTCACTCCTTGGATTGTCTGAGGTAATTATCGAATAGTTTGAAAAACGCGAAGCCACATCCCCCATCTTTGCCCTTTTTTCTAAATCCCTTTCACCCCCACAACCAAAAACAAGAATAATTCTTCTTGGATCCAATTCCTTTATAGACAACAAAGTTTTCTCCAAGGCATCAGGCGTATGAGCATAGTCGACAAAAACTTCAAATGCTCTTCCCGATGAAACACTTTCTAATCTGCCTGGAATTTGAGGTAACTGCTTAAGATTGTTAACGGTTTCTCTTACATTTGATCCCACAGCCGCGCATGAAGCTAAGGCTGCCAAAGCATTATAAATGTTAAATCTTCCAACTAATGGAATTGAAGATTTGAATTTTCTAGAACCAACTTCAATGGCAAATTCGATACTCGTTTTTGTTAGCCTTAGATCAACAGCTCTATAATCGGCCCCATTTGCTAGACCATAAGTTACCGTCTTAACTTTTTTGTTTGAAAGGTAGTCTACAAGTTTTCTTCCCCAGTCATCATCAGAATTAATTACAGCAACAGATTTATTCTTAACTTCATTGTTAGAGAGTTGATCAAATAAAATTTTCTTCGCATTAAAATAGCGGTCCATGTTCCCGTGATAATCTAAATGATCGTGAGACAAATTTGTAAATACACCCACATCATAATGAACATGTGAAGTTCTGCTTTGCGACAATGCGTGTGAAGACACTTCCATAACTGCAGAACAACAACCATTAGAAATCATCTGTGATAAATAATTTTGTAAATCTATGGCTTCTGGAGTCGTGCGATTAGCCTCAATTTCATTATCACTCTTGATATCATATTTGATAGTTCCAATTAAACCTGACCTTCGATGACCCAAGTCCAAAAGGCGGTGAATCATATAGCTCGTTGTCGTTTTACCATTAGTGCCTGTAACGCCGATGATCGTTAATTCTTCAGAGGGACTATTATTAAATACATCTGACATTACAGACATCGCCTCTCTCCCATTAGGAACTTTTACCCATGGCACCGCATGATCAGAGTTAGGATTTTCAGTTTCCGCGACTACGGCAACAGCGCCTGAATTTATTGCCGATTCAACATAATCTAAGCCGTCATATTTTTCTCCCTTTAAAGCAAAAAACAAATCGCCAGAACCCACTTTCCTCGAATCATAACATAAGCCCTTTACATCTGGATCTGAATCACCTGTACATTCCGCCTGCTTAATTTGCTTTGTTAACTCACTGAGCTTCATCTCTTTTCTCGATCGCTAAAAGCTTTAAAATGCCCCTCCTCTGACATTGTTAAGTGATCGTGATGCTTTCCTATGAACTATTAATGGCTCAACCCCCAAATACGGCATCGCTGCCTTTGAAATCTTTTGAAATATAGGAGCAGCAACAGTTCCACCATACAGTTTTTCATCCCCCTTCGGGTCATCAACAATAACGATTCCCGCCAATTTTGGATTATCAGCTGGTAAAAAACCCATGAAAGAAACGACGTAACGACCCGAATGATAACCAAGGTTTCTTGGATTCCGTGGTTTCAATGCTGTGCCTGTTTTACCAGCAACCATAAATCCCTCAACTGCGGCACGAGTCCCTGTGCCGCCTTTCTCCACTACGGTAACCATAGCATTTTTAACCATATTCGCAGCACTCTCATGAATAACTCGACGAACTTTTTGAGCCTTAAAATCACGAATTAAAACGCCATCCTCTGATTGTATCGACTTGATTATTTGAGGTTTTAACAATACCCCGCCATTGGCGATAACACTCAATGCCGACACCATTTGTAGAGCTGTAACATCAACCTCATAACCCATGGCTATACGAGATAACGAAGATTTACTCCATCTTGACGTATCAGGTTTAGTCAACGTCCCAGACGATTCAGCAGTCAGCTCAACCCCCGTCTTTTGACTAAAACCGAAATCTTTGATGTAATTATAAAATGAGTGACGCCCTAGTAATTTAGCCAACTTATAAGCGCCTATATTACTAGATTTTGCCAAAATTCCCTCAGCACTAAGATCAGTATACCCACGATGATCCTTTAATGTGAACCCACTCTCACGATAATACCCATTGTGACAGTAGAACATTGTATTGGGCTTCACCAAATCTCTATCATAGACTCCAGCTAAAGAAACAATTTTGAATGTGGACCCAGGTTCATAGCGATCTGAAATAGGATGTATTTTCCTCTCCCCCTCTTTAGTGAATTGATTGAAATGCGGTCTGCTAGCCATTGACAAAATTTCTCCCGTTTCTGGATTCATAAAGATAGCCATGATTTTTTCAGGACTGTATTTTCTAACCGCGTATTCGAGCTGCTCCTCCACGATGTTCTGCAACCCCATGTCGATGGTTAACTGAATATTAGAACCATTGATTGGAGCAACTTCCTTACTATAATTTGATAACATCTCACTTGATCGACGCGTTCTTTCTACAAGCCTGTAACCAGGAAACCCCTCTAACTCACCATTAAACTTTTTCTCAATACCCTCCTTACCAGTATTAGTTACATCAGTATAACCAAGTAATTGAACCAACCTTCCCGGATTTGGGTAGTACCTACGTGATGAATCTTCAAAGTGAAAGCCTCCAATCTTTCGCTCTTCCATCATGACTTTAATTTTCTCGGCTTGAACAAAATCAAGGGATCTATAAATGACCATGCGATCTTTATTTGAATTGCCATGAGTCAATTCCTTCAAAGGGCTCCCTGTTATGCCCAAAGTTTTCTGAAGAAGATTTTCCGCTAAAAGAATAAATCTACCTTTTATCTCATCAGGATCATACTTCCTAGACACCTCTTTTACTGAAAGTCCCTCTGAAGCCGCTACCCCCCTGCGGCATACATGTATATCTGTCAGGTGATACCTGTCGGCAATAATATCCCGTACAAACTGATTTTGAACTAATGGTTCTTTATTTCTGTCAAATATCAACCCTCTAGACTGCGGTAATTCCTCGCTCAACATTCTTTCCGCCAGAGCAAGTTCAGAAAAACGCTCATGACTTACAATCTGAATGTAAACAATTCTAGCCGACAATCCGCTGAAGACTAATACAAGTAATACAGTCGCCCAAAAACTACGCTTATGTAATACACTACTATCCACCTGGCCGATCTAAATTAATAATTGTCACTCCAGGATCAGGGCTTAAACCTAAAACCCTCGAATCTTGGAATTCAGTGGAATCACCCTTTATAGAAAAGCTATTCTGGATGGGTACTAACTTTGTTCCACTATCTTTCAAAGCACCTGCCAAAGCTCTACGATCTCGCAAGGTCTCCACTCTAAGTTCAACAGTTTGAACTTTTTTCTCTAAAAGTTTAATCTCAGAAATAAGCGATCTTCGCAAATCACTTCTTTCTACATGAGCATTTTTAATGATAACAAAAGCACACGCAATGATCCCGACCAAAGCGCCAACAACAACAATAGAAAGCAGGGAACCCACTTTTAATCGGCGTTGATATTTTTTGCGCTTTTTATTCATTTTATTTATTCAGCATTTGAAACACCAACCGGTAATCTTTCAGCAACTCTAAGCCGAGCACTACGAGCTCTAGGGTTATTGCGAACTTCTTCTTTCGAGGGAATGATCCCTTTCTGCATTACCAATTTAAAACAGTAATCGGGATTTTGTTTTGGCTCTGGCCACTCAGGTCTATCAATTACAGAGCGGCTGCATCTTTTAAGATAGGACTTTACAATTCGATCCTCCAAGGAATGGAAAGAAATGATAACCAAACGACCTCCAGGGCGAAGCCATTTAGGAACTTCTGCCAAGGCCTCTTCCAAAACCCTCAGCTCATTATTAACAGCGATTCGCAAGGCCTGAAAAACTCTTGTTGCTGGATGCTTTTTGCCTCTTCTAGGCAAAATTGATTCCACTAAACTTGCCAGATCTGTCGTACACTCAAATAATTTCTCTTTTCTTCTATTTACTATGGCAGAAGCTATACGTCTAGAAGCTCTTTCTTCCCCATACTCATAAAACACTCGAGCCAGTTCCTCTTCTTCACAATTGTTTACCAATTCCGCTGCGGTAATCTCTGCATCAGGATCCATTCGCATGTCTAATGGCCCAGGTTTTAAGAATGAAAAGCCGCGATCTGCATCATCGACCTGACGAGAAGAGATACCAAGATCTAAAAGCAACCCATCCAAGCCACTAATTCCAATAGTCGATAAAATATCACCAAATTCCCTAAAATTCCCTTGAATTGCACCGAATTTATCATCGTATGTACTAAGTCTAGCCTTTGCAAAAGATAAAGCAGCTGGGTCTTGATCTAATCCAATAACCCTTGCCCCCCTTCTAAGCAATTCTTCGGAATGCCCACCTCCGCCTAATGTAGCATCAAGAAACAATTTATTTTTATCAGGTGCCAAATAATGAGTTACCTCATCAAGAAGTACCGATTCATGATATTCCGAACCAGATTTTCTGGAGTAATCTAAATTATTATGATCCCCGGAAGGATTAAAATCCGGACTATTTCCTTGCCTGAAACTTGTCTGTTTTGACGTGCTTCTACAATTATCTTGGGGCCAGTCACTCAAGTGATACAGAATGTTTTCTCCGCCGTCTGCGGTTGAAAGGTTGTGATTGAATAGAAGCCTCGATAAGAGTTCCCTCATTTTCTTCTTTGATTAGTTTTGTTATTATCAATGTTGCAGTTTTGTTGAGGTTTCTATTTTTTGAGGGGGGGTAAAATGGATGATGTTATAAGCCAATCTTATCGGCAGTATTAGCAAATGAGTTTTCTTCTTTGATTTGATTGTCGAACCAACTTTTGGGATTCCATGCCTCAATCCGGGTACCACCTCCAGCTAGCAGGACTTCGTTTCTAAAACCCAAGCTGGCGCATATTTCATATGGAAGAACGAGCCTACCCTGTTTATCGAGGGGACACGGGGTGGCTCTTGAAAAAAGTTGCCTAGCAAATTGACGTCGCTCTAATGGATCAATGTCTTGATTTGATTCAAGTTCACTCACCATTTTTTGCAATTCGGTACTAGTCAGAAGAATCAAAAATGGCCGGCGAGGGTCAGGCACTGCAAAAAATTCATTCAACCCATCAAAACGCCAACGAGCCGGAACAGTCACACGATGGTTTTCATCCAACGTATGCTGAACAGTTCCAGCAAAAAGCTGATCATTAATGCTATTTTTTAGGTCTGCCAAGGCTTTGTGGGGTTATACTCCTTTATGCCCCATTTTGACCCAATCTGCCCCTAACTTCTCATCAGGTCAACGTCATTTTTTATGGTTTTTCGAATAAAAATAGAAATTAAGATTTTTTTTAAATTTTGTGGCGCAAAATAAGGTTTAAGGCGTGTTTTTGCGATTTTTTTCAAAAAAATAACGGTTCAATCCCAAATAACCGAATGGCAGACCATAAAAATGAACAAATTGAAATCTGAATTGATCGATATTATATCAATTCAAATATACTAAGAGCTATTATAAGCCCTTATTTTTCTGATTCCGCCCTTGAATCTACTGGATCACCTTCACTGTTCCAGTACTTCTCTGAAATAGTCTCTCCGTTTTCAATAATTATTTCAATTTTCAGCTCCCCATTTTCATGCCACCCAAGCCACTCTCCATCTGCAGGTTTACCCCCTTTGAAATAAGACTCTTCTTTTTTTTGACCGTTTTTGTAATAGGTAACTATCTTTCCATCAGGCATTCCATCCTTAAGATCTAACTCCATTTGCCAGTTTCCATTATCAAAGCTCTTTAAAACTTTTCCAGTATAAGGGTCAGAGGATCCTTTTATATATTGTAAACCGTCACGAATTTCAACATCCGCGAAATCAACAGTATCAAGGTCAACTGTAATTTTTACAGGTTCTTCATCAGGAGTTACTGAGTCCTCAACAAGAGCCACCGGATCCTCAACAGAAGTCACTAGGTCCTCATCAGGAGTCACTAGATTCTTCAACTCAGTAGTTTCATTAGAAGACGAGTCATTTTGATTGACGCTTGGATTTTGCTCTGAGGATACTTTTTCTTTTTTACCACAACCAAAGTTCACGAATAACACCAATAGGATTAGAAGAAATATTTTATTCATAATGATAGGCGTCGGCTTCAGTCCGGATAAATTCGTGGTGAAATTCTAATTTAAGATTTTTAAGGCTGAAGTCGACGAATTCGTCCGTTGAAAGGATCCAAAACCAAGGTAATAAATTCTGTAGCAGGGGTTAGCTCCTGATTGAGGTCAGATTCTCTCATTACCGTAAGGGTCCAATGAGCCTCATCGACAGTGGCCAAATTAGTCGAACCATCAGGCCTAAATTCAAAAGCCACGAATTCAGCCAATTCACGTCTAGGTATTTTAGTGGCGTCCTCTCTCAAAGCCTCAGATTCAACGATTGTACTATATGATTTTTCTGCAAGCACAAACGGCTGTGGAATCATTTGAACTTCTTCTTCATCATACTTTACATCATTGTGATCCTGAGGATTCGTAATTACCTGAGCCGCTTGTACTGCACGATACATTGGAAGGCTTCCAGGACTTTCAGGATCTTCAAACCTAAAGAACCTCACTTCTACTGGGCTATTTTCAGTGATAGCTTTTTGGTGAGCACGTGCGAGAAGAGCTTCTAATTGGTCTGCTGATTGTCTAAGCTTGGAACCTTTGAGAGCAGGCGCCATGGCCGGTATTGTGAATGCAACGATGACAGCAATAATACTCAAAACAACCAACACTTCGATGAGTGTAAATCCTTTAATTCTGAATTGGTTTTTCCTAGACATGAGTCAGCTTTTTATCTTTGTAGTGCAGAATCACTAAACTTTGAAGCTCTGACAGCAACCGTTTCATGAAATACCCTGTACTTTATATTTTTGGATTCTAAGAGGCGTTTTAATTCATCCAAGTCTTTGTCATAATCTGTTACTTTTTGGAACAGATTGCTAGGAACGATATCTGCTAAAACTCCCTCTATTTGTTCATTCCTGATCGCAGATCCCTCATCAATAGCGACCATGGTAACATCAATTAATGGAGGAAGCTGGTGTTTGGTCGGATCTTTCGCTTTTCGTTCTTTCTGAAATCTCCTACTGTCGTAATCATAATCAGGAGCGAGCTGATTATTAATATTTTGAGTAGCTGTCGACTCTTTGGGTTCAATAATTAGAGCAATGATGTTTTCGGCTATGGCTCTTGAAAAAGGTCTACCGCCTGGAGTATAGGCTTTTTGTATAACATCATTCTTAAACCATTCAGTATTATATCTTGTTTTAAGATCACTTGCGTAGACTTTGAAGTTTTCAGTAGGCGGTCTAAATTCCATCAGACGGTATCTTTCTTTGGCAGTTATTGTCTCAAAGCCAGATAAGAACTCAGGAATTTGATCCTCGTCAGTATTTCTTTCTATATAATATCCCCAACTGTTAAGTAAACTTCCAAAAGATTGATTTTTGGGATCCAACGAAAAACTTAGAGGCGCCTGAAAAAATACACAGTGGGTGGGAAATCGTTCAGACTCTAAAATATCTTGAGATCGACCAGAAATAAAATGCAAGTCTGATTTACGTTCATATCCTGTTGGCCTTTCATTTGGTCTTGGTACCGCAGCTCTATACTTGTAATCGAAATAAGTATTAAGCATGGCCTGCCCAATTCGACGGGTTAATCCTTCAAAAGCAACACGAGCCTCTTTGAAAGTTTGAACTCTTTCAGTGGACTGACTCCATGCTTTGGTTGTTGTCTCAAGCATGTTAAATACCACTAACATTAAGAGCGCAAGCACGACCATCGAGACCATTAGTTCTAATAAAGTAAAACCAACAATTCTGCGAAAGAACCCTCTTTTTTTCTGCTTCATAAAATCAATTAATAGGAATTGGGTATAACGTACTAGTCTCTGGAATCTTTCTTTGTATCCACAATATAAGTCCAATAAGAGCGATAATCTTTTTTCACTTTTCTGTTTGGGTCTCCATCGGATGGAGGGTCCTTAAAATCTGGTTCACCTCCAGTGAAACCAGCCACTTTCACAACAACTCTTTTTAAATAATCATTTTTATATTTTCCTGGAAGTTCAGGACTTTCTTCATCTACTTCAACTCTCGCTGTATAGATTCTTCTCATCTTGAATTGTTCATCATTTTTGGAGATCTCCGTCCCCATATCATCGTAATAACGCTCTTCACCATTCCATTGCTGAATTTTGTCATAGTCTGAGAGTTGCACTTCGCTGACAAGTTGGTTGGCAATCCTAGCACCCACAGTATTAGTGCCAGCTTCTTTCATAATGTCCATACCCGTCGGTAATAGTGCCATCAACGTAACCATGACGGTAGCAACGATTCCCAGCGCGAGTACTGTTTCAACCAAAGTAAATCCTTTAGTATAAAGCTTGTTTGTTGTGGTGTTGTTTTTCATTTCCGAATTCATGGATTTGGAGATTTTTACTAAAATCTAAAACCTTTGGGAATCTAAAGAAATACTTCTATTTATAAAACAATAAAATTTACATTGCATATACGCAAGAGATTTCACGAGGAAGCCATTTGTTATGATTATTATGATAAATGTTATTTTTACCTTATTATCACTTTATAATCATCAACCTTCACTCGTCCAAAAACAACGACCTTGTCCTTATCACTTTGTCGTATCGGTCTTAGATATCTTGCAGTGATGGTGACAGTACCATCTTCATTATCTTCAGGATCACCCATTTGCTTAAAGGTATCAATGGCTGAGCCATCGGACCATGTCTTAAGGTTAAAGGAAATTTGCGGGATATATTTAATGTCCCTCATTATAAATCCTCCCACAGGACTAGATAGTGTCCCTGACGTTGCCCCATTGACTTGGCGCCAATCCATCTCAAACCAGAAGAGCCCATTCTCTTCAACCATCCGTACCTGAGGCATAATTGGAACTCCGGTTGAGGAGACTAAACTAGGAGTGTTTGGATCACCACCGAAGGCATATTCTAGATAATTATTAATTCCATCTCCGTCTGGATCTTCGAATGGAAGCCCTTTTTCATCAATCGCGAAAGGCGTTTCCAGTTTAATCCATGAAGGATAAGAATCCACAGTTAAAGGCATTCCATCAATATGAAAATTATCAAAAAATATTGATTCGGTATTTTCATTGCACTTGGCTTCATAAGCGAATGAATAACTGTTGGCAGAATCCGGAATAGGAAATGAATATCTGTAATAAGATCCATTAATACCTCTGTTCAAGTCGTTAAGATTTTCGGGAGGATCATTTCTAGGAGCGAGCTGATCTGTAACACCCTCGAGTTGGCAAGAGAACAAAAAGTCAGAACCACTCTTACCTTTATTAAGAGCCTGAATGGCTAAAATATTTTCACCAATTTTTAGTTTATTAAGATGCTGATTTAGAGAGTAATCTTTCATTGTCTGAGCAATAGAATCACTATTACTTGCTGTTGCTTCAGAATCCCACTGAACCGGATCCGGTGCCTTGAAAGATTGAACCAACTCTCCATTAAGCCATGCCACAAATCCGTCGTCAGTTCTTGCTCCAAGAACCAATGATTTAAATTCACTGACATCCTCAACGGTGAAAGGAATACGCAAGTAAACAGTGGCATTTGTTCGATACATCTGCTCCTCTAGATCAAGAGCAATGAATGGATCAAAAGGATCAACTCTCGTTCCCGATCTCGCAAAACCTACTCCCCCTCTCACTGTAGTAAATCCATCATCAGCTAGCTTTTCAACATCCAGCCAGGCAGAATCATCATAATCAAAATTCACCCATGAATTACCAATATCTTCAGTAGGAACAAAGGCTTTTTTAACTTGATCTTCAGCCACTAATATTTCAGTGACTTTTTCAGCGGCCCCTCCCCCCCCTTTGAGGTTAAGTTCCTCTTTCTTAGTGTATTTGTCACCATCTATACTAGTGAGACTAGAGAATTTGATGTAATCACTGGTCTCAAAACCATTACCAGCTTTGAGCCCTGCTTCGGGCCACCCACCATCGTATGTTCTAACATCAAATGAAACGACAACATCCTTATAATTTCG
>CETE01032968.1_pt1 | contig 12353 bp, 9 predicted proteins | sample 531241 | NCBI WGS metagenome assembly CETE01 (sample SAMEA2622336, study PRJEB7988) | marine metagenome | biome: marine biome (ENVO:00000447); feature: deep chlorophyll maximum layer (ENVO:xxxxxxxx); material: "saline water (ENVO:00002010), including plankton (ENVO:xxxxxxxx)" | depth 30 m
CGCAGTCAATACTATCCGTTTAGCAAGGATTACAGCGATGCATTCTTGTACCAAATGCAAGAAGCCATTCTGGTCGTCGGCGTAGCTTGGAAAATCTAAGGGCTTTTCCATCTTTTGCCGTATTTTGCAGAAATAAGAACTGCATTAGAATTACACTATGAACTTCACTTGGTTGAAACACCTAACTGCCCTTGTATTACTCATCTCAGTATGCCTTCCGCAGGAAAGCTTTGCGCAACGTAAAAGCAAAGACGACGCTCCAGCATGGACCGACGCTAGCTTGAGTGCTTTCAAATGGAGAAATGTTGGTCCAGCAACCACCTCAGGTCGTATCGTCGACCTCGTAGTGGATACTTATAATCCTGGCACCTTATACCTGGCCTTAGCCTCTGGAGGGGTATGGAAGACTACCAATAATGGCACGACCTTCGAGCCCATTTTCGACGGTGAAGGAAGCTACAGTACTGGGTGTGTTACCATAGACCCAACTAATTCGAATGTCGTTTGGGTCGGATCGGGTGAAAACAACAACCAGCGTTCTGTACCCTACGGCGATGGCATATATGTGAGCCGCGACGGTGGAAAATCTTGGGACAATGTTGGATTGTCTAAGAGTGAGCACATCGGTATGATTACCATTGACCCGAATGACGGTAACCACGTTTATGTGGCTGCTTACGGTCCTTTGTGGAGCGCCGGGGGTGAGCGCGGAATTTATGAAACGAAGGATGGTGGGAACAATTGGACCCGCATTCTGCAGATAAGTGAGCATACAGGTTTCAACGAAATACACATGGATCCTAGAGATTCAAAAACTTTATACGCAACGGCACACCAGCGTCGTCGCCATGTGTATACCTACCTCAGCGGTGGGCCAGAGAGTGCCATTTACAAGAGCACAGACGGTGGAGCGAATTGGGAAAAGCTTGGCGGCGGATTGCCTGGTGGTGATGTAGGTCGTATTGGGATGGATATTTCACCGGCGAATCCAGACAAGTTATACGCGACGATTGAAGGGCACGGTACTTACGCCTCGGAAGATCGTGGAGCGAGCTGGAGCAAAAAATCGGGCCATGAAACTTCTGGTAACTATTATGTAGAGTTCATTTGCCACCCTACGAATGAAAACACTGTGTATAGTATGGATACCTATGCGCAAGTAAGCACGGATGGCGGAAAAACATTCAACCGCATTCCCAAGCGATTCAAGCACGTGGACAACCACTGTTTGTGGATTGACCCCGCGAATACGGATCATATGTACATAGGCACTGATGGTGGTTTGTATGAGACTTGGGATGGGATGAGCAGTTGGAATTGGAAGGCAAATATTCCTACGATTCAATTTTACCGCGTAGCCGTCGATAACGATTGGCCGTTCTATAACATTTACGGAGGGACTCAGGATAACAATAGCTTGGGTGGACCGTCGCAAACTATCAATTCTCGTGGGATCATCAATAGCGATTGGTTTGTAACCAATGGTGGCGATGGTTTTGAAAGCGCTACGGATCCAGACGACCCGAATATTGTATACGCACAGGCACAATACGGATGGTTGGTACGATTCAACAAACAGACAGGTGAAAAAACACCAATTCAACCGCAGAGCAGGTATAAAGAAGCGGCGTACAGATGGAATTGGGATGCGCCTCTTATTGCAAGTAAACACCAAAAGAAAACTTTATACTTCGCAGCGAATAAAGTCTTTAAGAGTACGGACCGTGGAGATGGCTGGACGCCTATTAGCGGGGACTTGAGCAGACAATTGGATCGCAACACCCTGCCTATTATGGACCGCTACTGGGGACCAGAGGCTATTGCATTGCACAAGAGCACCTCGATTTATGGAAACATCGTCACCATGAAAGAACATCCGAACAAGCAAGGTCATTTATGGGTCGGAACGGACGACGGATTGGTTTGGAAGACCGAAGATGACGGGAAGAATTGGACCAGCGTTAAGAACTTCAACACCTTGCCGAAAACCCAAGTTGGATCACTCAACCTACCGCTGGTGTATGTTCAGGATATCGTGCCTTCGCAGCACGACGATAAGGTAATCTATGCGGCGTTCAACAACCATAAAAATGGGGACTTCAAGCCATACTTGTTCAAGAGTGACGACGGTGGCCGTTCATGGAAAAACATCGCGAATGACTTACCCGAGCGTGGATCGATATATAGCGTTGCCGAAGATCATATAAACTCGAACCTATTGTTCGTCGGTACTGAATTTGGACTTTGGTTTACCCTTGACGGTGGTGAGCATTGGAAGGAACTGGGCAGTGGATTGCCGACCATCGCAGTACGCGATATCGCGATACAAGAGCGCGAGAATGATTTGGTTGTGGCTACTTTCGGTCGCAGTTTCTACGTTCTAGATAACTACAGCCCGCTTCGTGAACTCGAATATGTTCTGAATCAAGACAATGCCTTCTTTACCACGAAGCCTGGCCTTTTATTTCGCCGAGCGAACATTGGTGGTGTGGATTATAAAGGCGCTCAATACTACACCGCAAAAAATCCAAAAGTCGGAGTGACCTTTGAGTGGAATACTTCTTCGAGTGCTGCTAAAGTGAAAGACAAACGTCCGGAAGCAGATGAAAACCTACCCCACTACCCTAGCTTGGATCAGCTGCGCGAGGAGGATTGGGAAGAGAAGGCATACTTATTGTTCGAAGTTACTGACAGTAGTGGCACTCCTGTAGCCCGCTTCACAAAGGGAGATAGCAAAGGTATTCAGCGCTATACTTGGGATGGGCGTATGAGCAGCACATCTTCTATAAGCACCAACGGCGAACCCATAACAGAAGCCTATGGTACTTCGTTTGTTATGCCAGGCAATTATTTTATATCAATGCACCGTTCGACTAATGGATCCTTGGAAACTTTGATAGATAAACATGAGTTTAAAGTCAACCATCTTTACAACTACGAAGGGATCGACATGGCCTTCAATCAGAGCGTTGACGCTTTGAGCGGACGTATGAACAAGGTCATGGCTGAGTTTGATGAATTAAATGAAGAATTGGGCAAACTACGTGCTGGTCTGCGCAATACGCCTGGAGCTTCTATAGAAGACTTGGGCACTGCACGCTCCTTAGACGTTCAGCTCAAAGAGGTAGGGGTACTGCTCAAGGGAGATGCCACAAGAAGCAAACGTGAATTTGAATCTGCGCCATCGGCACAAAATGCTTTAGGGTTATTGGCTTGGGGCGCCTTCAATCACCGCGGCGTACCTACAGGCACAATGAAGCAACTCAAAGAAGATGCTATGGCCATGTTGGTGGATGCAGAAAAAGCATTGACTCAAATCGATGAGGCGATGGACGCATTGAAGGCAAAAGCTGTTGAACAAGGGGTACCGTTTTGGGATTAATAGTTCGTACCTTTGCCGCCCCTAATTAAGAATAGAATTGTACCTTATGTCTAAAGAACTACAAGCTTTATTGGCTGAAGAGATTGGCGATGCACACGAGAGTTTTTCTGCTGAGACTCCCTTGCGCAGTGATGCGTTCGATAAAAGCAATGAGGAAAAAATTGCCATCATTGCGGATCACGTACGTAGTATTCTGGAAACCCTAGGCATGGACCTCAGCGACGACAGCCTTCAAGGCACCCCAATGCGCGTTGCTAAATTATTCGTCAACGAGGCCTTCGGCGGATTGCACCCGGATCGCAAACCTTCGATGAGCACCTTCGAGAATTCCTACCGCTACAATGAAATGTTGGTAGAGAAGAACATCGTGGTCTACTCCACCTGTGAACACCATCTACTCCCTATTGTGGGGCGTGCTCACGTGGCCTACATTTCCAACGGAAAGGTTGTTGGCTTGAGCAAGATGAATCGTATCGTGGATTACTATGCTAAACGCCCTCAGGTACAAGAGCGCCTCACCCGTCAAATCGTACAAGCCCTCCAAGAAACTTTGGGTACTAAGGATGTCGCTTGTGTCATCGACGCGAAACACCTCTGCGTGAACTCACGCGGTATTCGTGACATCGAAAGCTCCACGGTTACTGCAGAATTCGGCGGAGCCTTCCAGAATGAGGAGAATAAAAAAGAGTTTCTGAACTACATTAATTTGAATACCGAATTCGGCGCCTAGTGAACCCGTTATACGAAGTCTATCCCCTCCATATTGAAAACAGCCTAACTGGCGAAAAGGAACTCTTTTCCCCAGTCCTCGAGGGACGCGTAGGCATGTATGTATGTGGACCGACCGTATATAGCGATGTACACCTAGGGAATGCTCGAACGTTTACCTCATTCGATCTAATCTTCCGTTATTTAATGCATTTGGGGTACAGCGTGCGTTACGTGCGCAATATTACAGATGTAGGCCATTTGGAGAATGACGCAGATAGCGGCGAGGATAAGATTGCAAAGAAAGCCCGTCTCGAAGCACTCGAGCCTATGGAAATCGTCCAACGTTATACTGTTGATTTCCATAAGGTGATGGGGCAATTAGGCGCGCTACCCCCTTCCATCGAGCCTACCGCAACCGGTCATATTGTCGAGCAAATCACCATGACCCAAGCCATCCTAGACAAAGACTGGGCCTACGAAAGCAACGGTTCTGTATACTTTGATGTCAACGCCTACAATAACGATGGCGGGGACTACGGTGTACTCTCAGGTCGCAAGATGGACGAGCTTCAAGCCGGAAGCCGAGCCCTAGACGGACAAGATGAAAAGCGCAATCCTGCGGATTTTGCCCTTTGGAAAAAAGCCTCTCCAGCACATATAATGCGCTGGCCTTCACCTTGGGGCGATGGATTCCCAGGATGGCACCTCGAATGTTCTGCGATGAGCACCAAATACCTCGGCGATGAATTTGATATTCACGGGGGCGGTATGGATTTAAAATTCCCTCACCACGAATGCGAGATTGCACAAAACAAGGCCTGCACAAACCACAACGGTGCGCGTTATTGGATGCATGCTAACATGCTAACACTCAACGGAAAACGCATGAGTAAAAGCACCGGCAACACCATCCTACCTGGAGAACTATTCTCCGGCACCAACGATCTATTGATTAAGGCCTTCCACCCTTCAGTGGTCCGATTCTTCATGATGCAAGCCCACTACAGCAGCGTACTGGACTTTAGCAATGAAGCGCTTTTAGCCGCGGAAAAAGGACACAATAAACTTCTTGCCGCTTGGAATATACTTCAACAAGCGAGCGCCAAAGGTGGCCAAGGGTTTGATGTTCAAGCATGGAAAGACAAGTGCTATGGCGCTATGAGCGATAACTTCAATAGCCCTATCCTAATCGCCCATTTATTCGAGGCCGTTAAATTCGTCAATGCAAGCGAAGGCGGTCTCGCCATTACTGCTGGTGATTTAAAGGAGCTGCAACAGTCCTATAAAACCATGGTCTTCGAAATTCTAGCGCTCCAGGGCGTGGAAAGTCAAAGCGCACACAAGGATGCATTGGATAAAGCAATGGATTTAATCATTGAATTAAGAGCACAAGCTCGTACCAATAAGGATTGGAGTACAGCAGATTTGATTCGGGACCAGTTAAACGATGCAGGTATACAACTGAAGGACGGATCGGAAGGCACGACCTATAGCCTCTAAGTATGAAAACCTTATCCCATTTGTTATCGACAGTGCTGGCCGCACCCCTGCTACTTTTGATTTGGTTATACCGAAAGGTCTTATCTCCATTAATTGGACCCTCATGCCGCTACCAACCGACCTGCAGCGCCTACGCCGCAGAAGCCCTTAAAATCCACGGTCCCTTTCGAGGCTTCTGGATGAGCATCAAACGTATCGGAAGCTGCCATCCTTGGGGAGGTAAAGGCTGGGACCCAGTTCCGGGCAGTACATTAGAAAAAGAATTAAAAGAGAAAAACATCATCTAACCCTATGCTAGTCATTATGGAAAAAACCTTGTTTTTTGCCACCATCTTCGCCATTGTTGCTTGCCAACCAACAGGAGAAACTGCTGATGGAGAAACTGGGGCTACTTGGGAAAGCAAAATTTACTACGACCAAGAGGTGCATTTAAATCACGTACGTCAGCTAACTGCTGGCGGAGATAATGCCGAAGCTTATTTCAGTTTCGACGGTACTATGCTAACCTTTCAGAGCAATGCAGAAAAATGGGGCAACGAATGTGATCAGATTTATGCCTTTAATTGGGATACGGACACCATAGTAGAAAACGAACCTCAGCTCATCTCTAATGACTTAGGGCGCACCACCTGTGCGTATTTCATGCCTGGAGACACCACTATACTCTATGCCAGTACTTTCGCCGGAGATACCGCATGCCCAGCTGTACCAGAGCGCGGCGAAAGTGGCGCCTACGTTTGGCCTATCTATTCAAATTTCGATATTTACGTGAGCAACCTTTCAGGCAACATCGTAGACACCTTAATCTCAGGTCCAGGCTACGATGCAGAGGCCACTGTGAGTCCTGATGGAAGCAAGATTGTGTTCACCTCAGATCGCAGCGGCGATTTGGAATTATACTTATGTGATATCGACGGATCGAACATCACCCAAGTAACCAGCGGCCTTGGCTACGATGGCGGTGCATTCTTCAGCCCAGATAGCAAGAAATTGGTATTCCGCAGTTCTCGTCCACAAACTGAGGAGGAAATCACTAAATACAAAGACCTATTGGCCAACGGCTTGGTAGAGCCTACCCACATGGAGATTTATACGTGTAATGTCGACGGAACAGAATTAACCCAAGTGACTTCTTTAGGCAATGCGAACTGGGCTCCATTCTACCACCCAAGTGGGGAGAAAATCATTTTCTCTACCAACCACCACAGCGAAAAAGGCTACCCATTCAACCTGTTCATGGTCAATACAGATGGAACAGGCTTACAACAAATCACATACGACGGTGTGTTCGACGCATTCCCAATGTTTTCTCCAGACGGCAGCAAACTAGTCTTTGCCTCTAACCGAAATAATGGCGGAACCCGTGCCACGAACCTCTTTATTGTAGACTGGAAAGAATAAACCTATGCTTGCCACCATCTTTTGGGACTTCCCCAACCACATTCCTCTTTTCGGATTTGAACTTCGGTTCTATTCGTTGATGTTCATCATCAGTTTTGTGCTGGGGCAGTACGGCATGCAATATGTATTCAAAAAGGAAAACATTGACCCTAAACTCATGGACAGCCTTGTCTATTGGATGATTGGGGCGACCATTGTTGGGGCGAGATTAGGTCATGTATTCTTCTACGATTGGGACAAATACAAGGATAATATGGGCGACATTCTCAAGGTTTGGGAAGGAGGACTGGCTTCACACGGAGCCGCCATCGCTATCGTAGCTGCTATGGTCTACTGGTCGCGAAAATATGCCCAAGTAAATCCTTTGTGGACCCTGGACCGTATTGTAATCGTGGTTGCTTTAGCTGCTGGATTCATCCGTATGGGAAATTGGTTCAACAGTGAGATTTATGGTGCACCGGCGAACAGCACTTTAGAAACCGTATTCGTAGAAGACGGAGCTCAGGCCATACAGCGCGGCTTTGCCAACCAGGTCAAGCATTTGGAATTCGAACCTACGGGTGAAATTTTGCAAACGGACACCTTGGCCTTACCGGAATTGGACCTTCGTATTTCATTTCATCAAAGCAACGAAGTACAAACGGTACAATACGCCAATACCTATTTGCCACAGATTATCCGTATGCAGCGTCTAGACAACCGCAACCTTTGGATTTTAGATGGTACTGTTGCCGAGGTCTATGAAGGTGCAGATGGTTGGGAAGCCTCCGTTAAGATCTACGGCATTCCGCGCTACCCTACCCAACTTTTCGAAGCTGGCGCCTACTGGATCATCTTTCTCACTCTCGCTTTATTGTATTTGAAGCGTGGAGCAGGCGATAAACCTGGATTCCTTTTAGGACTTTTCCTCACCCTAGTCTTCGGGTTCCGATTCTTTATTGAATACCTCAAAGAAATTCAGGTGAGCTTCGAGCAAAGCATGAGTCTCAATATGGGCCAGTGGTTGAGTATACCCTTGGTAGCCTTTGGATTATTCCTCATTTTCAGAGCACAAAAAAAATCATAAATCTTCGACATGAACTCCTTTAGAAAATATGCCATTTGGATTGTCGGCTTGGGATTGGCCGCCTTCATTATCCCTTCAACAATAGGGAGTTTGGGCAAATTTAATGAAAACACGAAGCCATCGGTCAAGCAGCCGACACAGCCGTACGAACCGCCGTTTAGAATGGACGGTACTCTATGGGCTATCAATGGCACCGACACTACGTCTATTTTCCGCACAGAATATGCTACGACACTGGCAGCCATTGAAATAGGGATGATGTATAGAAAGTCTATGGACAGGGATATGGCCATGTTATTCTTCATGTCTGGAGGGGACCAATTACGCAGCTTTTGGATGAAGAATACCGACGTACCGTTGGACATCATCTACATCAATAGTGCACACGAAGTAGTGAGCATTCAAGCCAATGCACAACCCCACTCTACGCAAAGCTTGCCAAGTGATCAGCCAGCCTCCTATGTGCTTGAAATTTACGGTGGTGAAGCAGCAGCTCAAGGCATTGGTGTAGGCACCAAAGTGTACTGGTCAGATAAACAATAAAAAAGACCTCTTCCTCAATTATTTAACTATATTTGCGCCCTTAAGCATTACAAACATCTAAATGTGATTTTGATATGTACCTAACGAAGGAAAAAAAGGCAAAGATTTTCGCAGAATTCGGAACATCTGCAACAGACACAGGATCTGCAGAAGGTCAGATCGCTTTGTTCAGTCACCGCATCAACCATCTGACTGAACACTTAAAACAAAATAAAAAAGACCATAACACTGAGCGTTCGTTGGTTGCTTTAGTAGGAAAGCGTAGAAAATTGCTAAACTACTTGAAGAAAAATGACATCGAACGTTACCGTACAATTGTTGATAAGCTAGGCTTGAGAAAGTAAGCTTGACAATACGAACGACAAAAAGGCAATTTATTTAATTGCCTTTTTGCGTATAAAAAAGTATCTATTTTAATTATATATGATTCCTAAAGCAATTACTGAAACTATCGTGCTTCCCGACGGAAGAGAGATCACCCTGGAGACTGGGAAACTGGCCAAACAAGCTGATGGCTCTGTTGTCGTTAAGTGCGGTGGTACAATGCTGTTAGCCACTATCGTGTCTAGCAAAGAAGCGAAAGACGGTGTAGACTTTCTTCCGCTTACGGTAGATTACCGTGAAAAGTTTGCGGCCAACGGTCGCGTACCAGGTGGATTCCTCAAGCGTGAAGGTCGTCCATCAGATAATGAAATTTTGACCATGCGTTTAATCGACCGCGTATTGCGTCCTTTGTTCCCAAAGGATTACCACGCTGAGATCCAGCTCATGATCCAGATGATTTCCTACGACGAAAACGTAGAAGCAACGTCTTTGACTGGTTTGGCCGCATCTGCTGCAATTGCAGTAAGTGACCTTCCATTCGACGGTCCTATTTCCGAGGTTCGTGTGGGTCGCATTAACGGTGAACTCATCATCAACCCTACCCCAGCGCAAATCGTTGATTTAGAAATTGATATGGTCATTGGTGCCTCAATGGATTCTGTGGTCATGGTAGAAGGTGAGATGCAAGAAATTTCTGAAGAAGAAATGGTAGAAGCCATCAAATTCGCCCACGATGCCATCAAGGTGCAGATTCAAGCGCAGCTAAACATGGCTTCTCAAGTTGAGAAAGCTCAGGTAAAGCGCGAATACAGCCACGAAACACACAACGAAGAAGTTCGCGAAGAAGTCATGCAAGTGACATACGATAAAGTATATGAAGTAGCCAAAAGTGGTTTGCCCAAGCACGAGCGCTCTGCAGGATTTAAAGCTGTGCTGAACGAGTACTTGGAGGGTAAAGACGAAGAATGGTTGGAGGCCAACGCTGGTTTCGCAAAGAGCTACTTCCATGATGTAGAGTATAAAGCCATGCGTAACATGGTACTGACTGAAGGTAAACGCCTTGACGGTCGTTCAACGACTGATGTTCGCCCCATTTGGTCTGAAATTGATTACTTGCCAGGCGCACACGGTTCTGCCGTCTTCACTCGCGGGGAAACTCAATCTTTGACTACCGTCACCTTGGGAACTTCATTAGATGCAAACAGAATCGATGACGCAACATTCACTGGCGAAGAGAAATTCTACTTGCACTACAACTTCCCTCCATTCTCTACTGGTGAAGCCCGGCCTATTCGTGGCGTAAGCCGTCGCGAAGTGGGTCACGGTAACTTGGCACAACGTGCTTTGTACCAAATGATCGATCCAGAAAACCCATATACCATTCGGGTGGTAAGTGATATCCTTGAATCAAACGGTTCGTCTTCTATGGCAACTGTATGTGCGGGTACATTGGCCTTGATGGATGCGGGTGTAAAAATGGTACGCCCAGTAAGTGGTATTGCCATGGGATTGATTTCTGACGGTGAGAACTACGCAGTACTATCTGATATTCTTGGAGACGAGGATCACTTGGGTGATATGGACTTCAAAGTAACAGGTACCGAGAACGGTATCACTGCATGTCAGATGGACATCAAAATCAAAGGTTTGAGCTACGAAATCTTGGTGAATGCTTTGAAGCAGAGCCGTGCTGGACGTATGCACATCCTAAGTGAGATGTTGAAGACTATGCCTGAAACTCGCGCGCAATTGAAGCCAAATGCGCCGAAGATTATGACATTGACTGTGAAGAAAGAATTCATTGGACCAATTATCGGCCCAGGCGGTAAGAACATCCAAGGCATCCAAGCGGATACTGGTACGACCGTTACCATTGAAGAAATCGACGATCGCGGTCACATCGAAATCTCAGGAAAGGATTACGACATGATGAACAAGGCGCTTGAAATGATTCGTGCCATTGCATTCGAACCTGAAGTAGGTGCTGAATACGAAGGTATCGTTCGTGGCGTTCAGACTTATGGAGCATTTATTGAAATTGCACCTAAAGTTCAAGGATTGTTGCACATTTCAGAGATCGATTGGACGAGAATTAAGAACGTGGAAGACGTCTTGAAAGAAGGCGATAAGGTCCGCGTGAAGTTGCTAGACGTTGACAAGGCTGGTAAGATGAAGCTCAGTAGAAAAGTGCTTCTTCCAAAGCCAGAGAAAACTGACGCATAATTAATATATTTTGGACTTGTGATGCCAGTGGCGCTGGCAATCACAGTTATATAGTAAAGGCCAAACATGAGACAGTTAAAAATCACAAAACAGGTTACAAATCGCGAAACCGCTTCACTTGATAAATACCTACAAGAAATTGGTAAAGTAGAATTAATCACTGCTGAGGAAGAGGTTGAGTTGGCACAGCGCATTAAAGCGGGTGACCAAGTAGCGTTGGAGAAACTAACCAAAGCCAACTTGCGATTTGTGGTTTCTGTTGCCAAGCAATACCAAAACCAAGGGTTGACCCTTCCAGATTTGATCAACGAAGGAAACTTGGGATTGATCAAGGCAGCACAACGCTTTGATGAAACGCGCGGTTTTAAGTTTATCTCATACGCTGTATGGTGGATCCGTCAGAGCATTTTACAGGCCTTAGCCGAGCAAAGCCGTATTGTTCGTCTTCCATTGAACAAAATTGGTTCCATTAACAAGATCAATAAAGCCTACGCATACCTGGAGCAAGAGCACGAGCGTCCGCCAAGCGCAGCTGAAATTTCGAAGCACTTAGAAATGAGTGAATCAGACGTTAAAGAAAGCATGCGTAACAGTGGTCGTCACGTAAGTATGGACGCACCTTTAGTAGAAGGTGAAGACAGCAACTTGTACGACGTTTTAAACTCATCAGACTCTCCACACCCAGACGAGGATTTGATGATGGACAGCTTGCGCACAGAGATTGAGCGCTCGTTGGCTACATTGACACCTCGCGAAGGAGATGTGATTCGCTTGTACTTTGGTCTAGGCGGTCAGCATCCAATGACTTTGGAGGAGATTGGTGAGAAGTTTGATTTGACGCGCGAGCGTGTTCGTCAGATTAAAGAGAAAGCCATTCGTCGTATGAAGCATACCTCACGAAGCAAAATCTTGAAGACCTATCTCGGTTAATAACCTTGGTATAAAGTTTTTACCCTAGCACCCCGCCGACCAGGGCGGGGTGTTTTATTTTTGTACCACACATAAATCACAAAGCATGGCTGCACCTATTATCTCACCTTCTCTTTTAGCCGCAGATTTCGGAAACCTTCAACGCGACTGCCAAATGGTCAATGAAAGTGAGGCCGATTGGTTCCACATCGATGTCATGGACGGAGTTTTCGTACCAAACATCAGCTACGGAATGCCCGTAGTAAAGACGATGGCGGATAATTGTGAGAAGGT
>CETE01057261.1_pt1 | contig 12326 bp, 6 predicted proteins | sample 531241 | NCBI WGS metagenome assembly CETE01 (sample SAMEA2622336, study PRJEB7988) | marine metagenome | biome: marine biome (ENVO:00000447); feature: deep chlorophyll maximum layer (ENVO:xxxxxxxx); material: "saline water (ENVO:00002010), including plankton (ENVO:xxxxxxxx)" | depth 30 m
AAGATTTTTGATTAGCGGGCAGCCTCCTTTTTTTGTTCTGTATGGCTGAAGATGATTTCGATCTGCCGCCTTCTGCTTGTTCTTGTCGTGCCCGTATTTGGATTTGGGTGTATGCCCCAATCGGGAGAGGTGACACCTGTGGAGGCGAGTCTGCCTCTACCAGTTCTGCCGGGAACTACGGTAGGAATTCAGGCCAGACCGAGCTTTCAGAACGCTCTCCAGCTTGCAGATGAAGTCAAGGTGGGTATGCCCCAGCGGGTAGTGGAGGCCATGTTTGGGTCGCCGGATAAAGCTGGATATAAGGAATACGGGAGAGCTGCGGGTTCTCCATGGAGAGCGCTTGTCTGGGAATGGGTCTTTCAAGATGCTACTCCTCCAAGAGCACTTTCCATCGTATTTCAGCAAGACGAATCAGGCAATTGGCGGGTCAACCACGGAGACTGGCCCGAGTAGCATTTTATGATTGGGGAACAGGGGCTTCCAGAACGGACGCGCCGTGGGTTTCGTTCATGACGAGAATGCTGAACTTAAGGACGCTGCCGATATCAGTCGTGCTCACACTGGCGTAGTCGAACTTGCCCCTGAGATCGGTGTATCCGTCCTTGTAAAATTTTGGTCCGGTATCGGTCATTGCGTAGACCTTGACGTAGGTTGCTGGTAGTGGCCGATTGTCATCGCTGTGGCGCACAGTGAGAATGCCGTAGCGTTCACTGACCACGGTATTTAGGTTATTGGAGTAAACAGCGAGTGAGCGTTTCTTTCCTCCCCCCATTACCTCGATGAGAACATTTCTGGACTGGTATTCGCGGGGAATCTCAAAATTGTGTGAGCGTTTGCGCTCGTCGAGCTGAAGGCGCTCCGACTTATTGGGTTGGACTACGGCAAAGCTGTCACTCCCGCTGGATACGAATGGATTAGTGCTGAAGAGGAACTCCAGATCCATTTCGTAGTAGTTGACCTGAAGGTTAGTGATCTGCTGGTAGTCGATGGTTACTAACGATCCATCGACCCGGATCTTCAGGGAGGGCTCCGACGCAGCTAGGCGGGCCTGCTGCTGGTCTCTGTCCTCCTCATTGGCTACCTGCGGACCCTTACCCTCGATCTCGTCTGCTTGAGCGATCACGTTGACGAAGCGTTCACGCCAGCGGTTTACCGGATGCTCGGCGTATTTCATGGCGATGCTGCGGGCCTCATCCGGCTTGGCTTGGTAAAACGCACTGTAGGCGCGAAAGTAGTCGTATTGAATCCGAGTGGAGAGTTCTGCGGGATTTACAGTTGCCAATCTCTGCATGGCATCTTCAGCCCGATCCTGAAGGAATAGGTAATAGGTGGTGCTCAGCTGATCAGAAGAGTCGAGGCTTGGTTTCTGGCTGAGAATACGCAGGAAATTCTGGTAGTGACTGCGGATCTGGCCATTCAGAATCTTACGCGTGCCCCCAACAATGTGGGTGCGGCTATTGACGAGGGGCTTGTATTCGAGGTGCTCATAGGCACGACGGGCAATAGGATCGATGGTGACGAGTTCACTACGGAGAAAGTCACCGCATTTTTTGAGAAAGCGATCGTCCACAAGAAGGAACTGCCGGGCGATAAGCCTATGACCATGGAAGAGCCCGTAACTGTAGAGTTCTCGGTGGTATTTTCCTCTGTGGCTCAGAATCTCAAGTGCCTTCACGAAGAAATCCCTGCTCTCCCTGCAGCGCCATGCGATATTGACCAGATTGATGTTGTGAAGATTTCTCTTTGAAAGGTAGGCGAGAACCTGTGCTTCGGTTCCCCATTGGCTGAGGTGAGCCCAGGAACTCTCGTCCACGCGAGAGGGTTCACTCACAACCTTGAAGGTGAACTTTTCGGCGAACGCTATGACCGACCCCCTCCTTGAGACATGCGCCGGGTAGCATGAGTAGTCCCCGGGGGCCGGGAAGTAGAAAAAGTAATCAAGTCTCTCGGTAGTGTAGGGATCGAGCGAGACGTTACGCGTGCCTGTGGATCGGTGCCCAAGTACTGGCATAGCGCCCTCAGGAATCTGTATCAATACGTCAATTTTCTGCCTCGAACTTGTGGGGTTTGTCACCACCACCTGAGCACCGTAGACCACGCCGGCTACGAATTCACCAGTGACGAACTTATCAATTTTTTCGCCATTCTCGATACGGTGTCGGTCTCCGTGGCGAAAGTAACTTTGACTTACGAGAAGTGGAGGTCGGGTTTTTGCCAGTTGGGCTTCCTTAATTTCACGGTGGAAAGCAATAGCGCTGTCTCCGGCAGTAAAGACCATTCTGGGACCATCAAGATCCATGCTGCTCTCTGGTGAAGCGAAGGGCAGGTCAAGGACGGCAAGGGCGAGGAGTGTCTCGTGAAAGTTTCTAGACGCCTCTCCCAAATGCTTCGAACCGAAGGGTCTTCCTTTTTCATGCCGGACGTAGTCGAGCCAGAAACGGCTTTCGCTAATTAGGTCATGGGTGTGGGAGGCGATTGGAACGTGATAGTAGTTTGTCTCTGCCCATTCCCTGGTGTTCTCCAAGGGCCGGTAAAGTGTTTCTGCCTCAGCAGTGGCAAAATCGGATGAGGCATAGGGATCGGTAGCGCCTTCTTTCATCCTGCGACGCTCGTTGACGAGTTTCTGGGCCTGATTTGCAGAGGCTTGGATTTTGTCCTGTGCGGATCCCAGCAAGTCAGCTTCGGACACGGATTCGGGCGTTTCGATCTCGGACAACGAGTTGCTAGCCAAGCTTCGCCTCCGGACCCCACTGCGGCGTTTTTGCGCACTGGCGGTTCCTGCTCCCCAGCCCTGACCGGTATCTGCCCCGAAGGCCGAGGGAGGAGGGATTGCATCAGCGTCCGCCTGGAACCAGCGTGTGCTTTGGTCCTGGGCTGTCTTCAGTGCGCTGAATTTTAGTCCGCCGGTGGCGAGCGCTCCATTGAAGAGCTGAATGGATCGGTTGAGATCGGAGGGACGAAGGGCGAGTCGGTCACGAAAATCCCATTGTGTGCTTTCGAGGCGATCTTCACTACGATGAGCGAGAAGAATCCGCTCCACCGAATTAAGGCGCTGGTATTCGAAGGGGGCAAGGTAGGGACGGATTTCGGCCTCCAGCAGGAATCTGTCCATAAAGGTCTGGTCGCGTTTGTTACTAAGGAAGGGAGAAACCACTTCTCTGAAAAACCGTGGGTCTTTTTTCCAGAGGAAGAAGTTCAGTTCATGGCAGGCGAACTGGGAATATCTGGCGCGTTTCTCTTCCTCCTTGAGATTTGGCCAGTTGAGGATGAATTCAAATTGTCGCAAGGTTGCATCCTCCCGGACAGCGAGCAGGTAGCTGTAAGCACTGGAAAGATTCTCAAAAACCTCGAGTTGCGCGGTGCTCAGGTCCCTGATCTCGAGTTTCTCGCCTTTCTTCAGGAGTGTGACCGAGTCCTGTTCTGTGAAATGCCGATCCGGGTCGAGCGTCCGGTTGAGGCGCAGATCTGCGATTTCGGTTTCCCGTTCTGGCAGGGAAAGTTCGGCGTAGCTAGCACCATGATGATCGAGGACGAGGACATGCACGTGTTGGCGGTCTCCGAATGCATCTAGTTCGATGGAAAGCCGGCCCTTGTCGTCAGGTTGCATGTTGATAAGGTTAACAGGGCCATTGATGAGGAAATCGACTGAGCTTCCAGTTGTGCCTTGGTCTCCGGATTGTCCGTCTGGAGCGGGAGCGGATGTTCGTTCGCCCCTGGCGGCCTGGCCGGTCAGGGCTCGATCGTAATCCTCGCCTTTCAGGAGAGTTTCACCTTCAGTTCCGGTATCTCGCACGGCCCAGGGATTAAGGATGATCTCAGGGCGCTCGAGCATGTTCCCAGGCAGCTTCCGGGCGTAGCGGCGTTCGAGGACGTAGCGGAACTCATCGCCAATCTTGCGCCCGCTGACATAGAGGTTTGACAGCTGGCCGGGCCTCCCGTTGAAGAGTCCTCCGCGGGGGGCGTGAGCAAGGAAATCAAAGAGGTCAAAGTCCGGAAGAAAGCGCGTGGCAATAACGTGCACCCGGGTGGTATTGGCGGGATTTGCTACCTGAACTTCCAGAGAGTCGCCTTTGATCGAGAGGGTCGTCAAATGCGAGGGATTCCGTTCGATCAGCTCGAGGGTCCTGGTCCGGTTGAAGACGTGCCCATTTGCCACCGTTCCTCGGGCGACCCTAAGGGTAATGGACTGGTTTGTTTTCTTGAGAAGGAGGCGATAGTCTCCGGGTTCAAGTTGGTCTGTAACGAGGAAACTGTCTTCGAGAGAAAGGGCCTTGAATGCATCTGCAATAATTCCGTTCCTTGAGATAGCGTGGAGGGCCAGTTCTCTACGGGTTAGTGCTCCGGTGTAGGGTATCCTTATACTCTTTCCGGCCACGGCGTGAATGACTCCGGGGTTCGTGCGGCGGGAGCGATGAAGTGGCCAGATGCGCTGGTGGTTATCAGCGGTTCGGGCGGTGATCCTCACGATGCCGTCGAGGGGGCCGAGTTCGACTCGTCCGGACTGATCTGTTTTGAGAGTGAAGCTCCGGGAGTTCTTGAAATTGGGCCGCTGGATCGTGATGTTGAGATGCTGGTCTGGAGCGGGTTCTCCGCTGCGGCCGAGAAGCTGAAGGATGTATTTTTCATCCACTCTGCTCATGAAAAGATCGTTGATCAGGGCGCTGCGAAGTTGTCCGTTGACGATAAAGCTCTGACTTGCTGAGAGCTCGATTTCCTTCTGCCCGTCGCTAGCCATCTTGACCGCGGCCACTAATCGAATATCGAGGCTCGCGAGGCGGTCGGGGACTCGGATTTCGTGAGTGGCCTCCCGGTCGGAGGCAATCTTGAAGTCGTTTATGGTGCTGGTAGTAGAGACTCCGTCGATGTCAGTTGAAATAAGAACCAGACGAACCTTCGAAAGCCGTGTGAGCGAGATAGGTTGTTCTGCGACAGTGAGGGTAGGACGAACCATGATAGTGGCCTTGGCACCCGGACGCAGAGCCTCGCGCTCGATGCGGATACCGGCGTGGAGGTTGTAGGATTCTGACGGGTGATGAAACTGGGCAAGGCTGGCAAAGCCGCCAGGAGTCTCGATGACGGATGTTCGCTTGCCGGGTTCATTGGAGAAGGGAATGAGGGTGCGGCCCTCTTCGTTACAGTCATATCGGCGGCCCCCAAGCCAGATGGCACTGCCAGCGGCTGGTTTACGCACTTCATCGAGGACGGTGATTATTTCTCCTCTGTCCGTCGTAGCAGAGAGAAGGTGAAGCTGGCCCTTACGAATGACAGCCCGGCTGCTTTTACTGCCTCCAATGAACTCGACGATCCATACCCCACGACGGTTTTCGATCTCGGGAAATTCGAAATCACGGGCGATGCGTCGCTGCGGGGCATCTTGATACTCAAACGTGCGTTCGTGGTTCGCTACCAGCCCGTCAAGGGCGAGATCGCTACTGATCTCTGTTCCGTGCTTCAGGTAGTAGTTGAGGGTATTCACCTCAAAAACTTTCACGATCAGGGTCTCCACGTTCTTGAGATGAACGCGGAGCCTGACGTTGTCGCTGATGCCGAAGTAGTCGGGACAGTTTGGAGCAAACTCGATGTCCACCCGGTCCTTCAGGGCTTGGAACTGGCTCGGGCTCAGCAGAGAGGTCCACCGCTCGGGATCTCCTATGCCATTGACGATCTTGGCTTCAGCAAACACCGACTTGAGCCAATCTTCCCTGAAATAAGGCGTATAATCCCGGTAATCCAGTGATTCTCTGAGGAAATGAAGGAGATAGTTTCTGACGACCGGTTCGTCGGCGCCGACGGGGGCCAGTCCAGTGATGGCACGGAAGTCCTGGCCAAGATTTGCGGGGTGACGCCATAGAGTGCTCTCCTTTCTCGGCCATTCAGGATGGATATGCGATGCTCGCCGAGGGAGCTTCACGTAAGACATGAAGCGGTTGGCATTATATATTCCCTGAGAGTAATCAAAGACCAGACGCTGGTAGAGAAGGTGTGCCTTCAGAGAGTTGAAGGTGGGGCCGAGCTGGGAGGCGAACTTCCAGACACGTTCAAGATAGGATTTGCGGACTTCTGGCTCAGTTGCTGGATTGACGTCGGATCCGGGGCGGAGCTTGGTGAGGTAGGTATGAACATAGGCGGTATCGAGGAGAAGGCCCTTTCTTTTGCCGCGTAGCTCATCGAGTTGGGCAATAGTGAGCGCCCGATGAATATTGAACTCGCCGAATCCTCGGCTCTCCGGGCTTTCGAGGTCCTCCAGAATCAGAGTAACGAGTTCAGGGAGGTCAGGGTTATTGGCACGACTGAGAAGATCACGTTTCTGAGTTCCGGTGAGCACATGTCCGCTGGCGAGTAGATCGAAGAACTCATCCGGGTTAATATTCTGCAGGGTGCGGGTCCCTTGTAAGGCATCAGCGAGGAATTTTTCCCATGAGATTTCTTCCTGCCTGAGGACAGACGGAAATTTGCGGGCCCTGGCCTTGCCTTCCTGCTGGTGGTTGAATTGCAGATTCAGTTCACGCTGGATATGGGCCAGCGATTTCTTCGGATCGCGAGAGTAATTCAGGAGGGCTTCCCGGTTGACAATAAGATTACGAAGGCTCGATTGCGGAAAGCGCTTGGTCCACTGTGTGAGGACGTCGGCGAGCTGCCCTGTCTCTCTGGTGTTCTGGTAGTGGAGGGAGTGGTAGTAGTAGTAGTCCTCTGTTCCCGGAATAAGTTTCTTCAGGGCGGTTTTACGATTCTTGGAGAGAGCAAAATCCTCGACAAATCCGATTTCCTGCTGGGATTTTACCGAGGGAATCAAAGCTGCGAGAAGGGCTGGCACTAGAACCGCGGGGTGGACGAAGCGGGATAGTTTCTTCATGGATTTGCGTATCGTATCAAACTGGGGTGCACGTGATGCACATCGCGGTCAAAAAGAATGGCCGCTAAGGAAAGAACACGCTCCAGTGATCTTTCTTAGAAGTTTGATAGATTATACCTCCCCAATTGCTCCAATCGGGGGAGGGTGCTCCCAGAAATATAGTGATGGGATATGGCGAATTTCCGGAAGCGTGTCCTCAGGGCCCTGGGTAGTAAAACTGGCCCAGCACCCCGGTTCTTCTGAAGATGGGGCGCCAGCAAAAGCTCAAGACCATGGAGATGGCTGTAGGAAGGGCTATGGAGAGAAATAGCGGTGAAATGCCGCCCAACCAGTCAACTGGTGGGCTTCCGTGAAGGCCGAAGAAGAGGGCCGATGCGGGGAAGGTGAAAAGCAGCAGCCCAGGCAGGTTCAGAAAGAACCAGGGAATGGCGACTGTCCACCACAGTGGGGAGCCACCGGACGCCAGAATAAGGACGGCCGTAGCGGTCGTGATTCGACAGGCATTGAGATTGAGAAAGAGCTGGGGAAGCGCTGGCATACAGGAGATAAGACTCCTGTCCGGTCCTCCATATTCATTTTGATTTCGCTAGCTTGAGGAGAAAAGCATGTTCCAGCGCAGTATCGCGAAAGCGGTCAAAGCGTCCCGAGGATCCTCCATGGCCAGCTGTCATATTGGTCTTAAGGAGAAGTAGGTTGTTTCCAGTGGACCGGTGACGGAGGCGGGCTGCCCATTTAGCGGGCTCCCAATACTGGACTTGGGAATCGTGAAGTCCAGCGAGTATCAGAAGGGCCGGGTACTCAACGGCCGCGATATTATCGTAGGGTGAGTAGGAGAGCATGTAATGGTACGCCTCTTCTTCGGAGGGATTTCCCCACTCATCGTATTCGAATGTGGTGAGAGGAATTGTTTCATCGAGCATGGTAGTAACCACATCGACGAAAGGAACATCGGCGATGAGACCTCGGAATAGTTCGGGACGCATGTTGGCGATCGCTCCGATCAGCAGTCCTCCCGCACTGCCTCCCCCTGCAAACAGTCGATGAGTATCGGCGTATTGTTCCTTTACGAGGTGCTCAGCACAGTCAATGAAGTCTGTGAAAGTGTTTTTCTTTTTCATGAGCTTGCCGTCCTCGTACCACTGCCGACCATGTTCCTGACCGCCGCGAACGTGAGCGATCGCATAGACAAATCCACGATTGATCAAACTCAACATTGAAGCGCGGAAGCCGGCCGACATGCTGGATCCGTAAGAGCCGTAACCATAGAGATACAGTGGGGCAGTTCCGTCCCGCCTTACACTCTTGTGGTAAACCAGGGAGATAGGGATCTTTGTGCCATCCTTGGCTGTAGCGTCCAGGCGCTCGGTTCTGTAATTAGCACTGTCGAAACCTCCGAGGACCTTCTGCCTCTTGAGGAGGGACTTTTCCCGGGTCCTCATGTTGTAATCAAAAGTGCTGTCCGGAATTCTCATCGATTCAAAACTAAAACGGAGAATCTCGGTGTTCATTTCAACATTAACGCCGAGTGACGCGGAGTAAGCGGGCTCCTCGAAATCGACCTCATGCCATTGCCCTTCAGCATTTCGAATGCGAATGCGGTTCAGGGCATTGCGCCGTTCCGTCACTACCAGAAAATCGCGAAAAACTTCGACGCTGCTCAGGTAGACATCATCACGCGAGGGGATAACTTCCTGCCAGTTCTCCTCAGACGTATCTTTGAGAGGACAACTCATCAGCCTGAAGTTGGGAGCCTCCTTATTGGTGCGGATGAGAAACTGGTCGCCTGCGTGGTCGATGCTGTATTCCAGATTGCGGCGACGGGGGCTGAAGACTCGGGGTTTATCATTCGGGCGGTCTGCCTCGATCAGAAGAAACTCATCGGAGAGCGTCTGGCTGGAACCGATTACGATGAAACGGCCGGACTTAGTCTTGTAGACATAGCATCGGAAGGTTTCATCCTTCTCCTCAAAAACCAGAATATCATCCTGTACCGGGGAACCCAGAACATGTTTGTAAACTTGGTAAGAGCGCAGAGTTTCAGGATCCTGCCGGGTGTAGAAGACTGTTTTATTGTCATTTGCCCAAGCGTGATTGCCTGTCACGTGTTCCAGTTTGTCGGGAAGAATCTCTCCGGTGACGAGATTCTTGAATCGGAGGGTGTAGATCCGACGACCCCGGGTATCCGTCGAGAAGGCCACGATTTTTTCGTTACTACTCAGCTCTCCGGTGCGGTGACGGTAGAACTTATGCCCTTTCGCCATGGAAGGGATATCGAACATAATCTCCTCCTCTTGAGTTCCGGCACGTCGTCGACACGAGAGGGGATAGGAGTCGCCTTTGCGGTAGCGCCTGTAATACTCGTAGTTGTTTTCACGGTAGGGAACGGATGAGTCGTCCTGAACGATTCGTCCGACGATTTCGTCAAAGAGATCCTTCTGCAGATCCTCTGTTTCCCTGAGCATAAGAGAGGTGTAGTTATTTTCCTCGTTAAGGTAGGAGATAACTGCGGGATTTTCCCGGTTCCTCAGCCAGTAATAGGGATCATCGCGCGTGTGCCCATGGGGAGCAACAACCTGGTAGGGAATGCGCTTGGCGCTCGGTGGAATAGGATCAGCCATAACTAGATTGGGGAGAAGTGAGCCGAGGATGAAGAGAAGCCGCATGGCGGAGTGCATGGCCAGACTGTAACCTCAAAGTCAAGTGAGCGATCGGAGGCTTGTTACTGACGGACTGGAGCGCTAAGTGGAGGTCAGCAACCTTACTTTGATTCGATGCCAAATCCTTGGACTGGAAAAGGAAACCCCTATACGAGGGGAGAAGTGATCGAGCGCCTGCAGGACACCCTGAGTCGGGGTGAGCCCATTATTGCAGCAGGTGCCGGAACGGGGATTAGTGCCAAGTTTATTGAGAAAGGGGGAGCGGATCTCATCATAATCTACAATTCAGGTCGCTTCCGGATGGCTGGTCACGGGTCTACGGCAGGTCTCATGGCCTACGGGGACGCTAATGCGGTCGCGATGGAGATTGGAGAGTTCGAGGTTCTTCCCGTTGTGGAAGAGGTACCGGTTATCTGTGGAGTGCATGGGAGCGATCCCCGTCGGCGGATGTGGCATTTTCTCGGGCAGGTCAAGGAGATGGGCTTCAGCGGAGTTAACAACTTTCCAACTCATTCTATCGTGGATGGAAAGTTCCGGCAGATTCTCGAGGAGACCGGGATGAGCGTGCAGAAGGAGGTCGACATGGTCGGGTTGGCGCGTCGCATGGACCTTTTCTCCATTGTCTATGTGGGTTCTCCGGAGGAAGCTCGGGACATGGCAACAGTGGGTGCCGATGTTATCATCGCCCATGTGGGGACAACCATTGGGGGTTCGATTGGAGTTGTGGAGGCGTCCATGACGCTTGAGGAGGCAGCGGACAGGACGCAGAAAATTATCGAGGCAGGTAAAACGGTAAGAGATGATGTGATCTACCTCAGTCACGGAGGTCCGATCTCCAGGCCGGAGGATGCAGCCTACATCAATGAGCATACGGATGCGGTGGGTTTCGTTGGAGCCTCCAGTCTTGAGCGGATGGCGATAGAAGGCTCTCTCACTGACCTCACGAGGGAATTCAAGTCCATCCCGGTCAAGCGGAAGTAGCCATGTCAGTCATCGCAGTTCTCGGAACTCTTGATAGCAAGGGCGCTGAGCATGCCTTCGTTGCTGATCAGATTCGTTTACGGGGACACGAGGTTCTCCTGATTGATGTTGGAACGGGTGACGATCCGACGGCAGAGCCGGGGGTAAGCCGTTTTGAAGTAGCGGCAGCTGCGTCCGTTGACCTGCAGCAGGTTCTCGATCGAAAGGACCGCGGGGAATGTGTGGCCGCGATGACCCGTTCTGCTCCTGTGCTTCTTGCTCAACTCGTCGCAGAGAGTCGAATCAGTGGAGTAATTTCGCTCGGTGGAGGAGGAGGGACAGCCATCGCGACAGCAGCAATGAGGGCTCTTCCAACCGGTTTTCCCAAGGTTATGGTTTCGACTCTGGCGAGCGGAAATACCTCTCACTACGTAGGCACTCGGGATATCGTCATGATCCCCAGTGTTGTTGATGTTTCGGGATTGAATCGTGTTTCGCGCACTATCTTCACGCGAGCTGCCGGGGCTATCTGTGGAATGGTCGAGAGTGAGGTCAATATCAGCGATTCACGTCCAATTGTTGTAGCCAGCATGTTTGGCAATACTACGGACCTTGTGTCGATGGCCCGCGAGCAGCTGGAAGTGGCCGGTTACGAAGTGCTGGTCTTTCATGCAACTGGAACGGGGGGGAGAACCATGGAGTCTCTCATCGAGAGTGGGATGGTTGCTGGAATCCTTGACGTAACTACCACCGAGCTGGCGGATGAACTGGCTGGCGGTGTATTGACAGCCGGTCCCAATCGCCTTGATGCAATGAGCAAGGCGGGAGTGCCTGCGGTTCTCGCACCCGGATGCTTGGATATGATTAACTTCGGCGAGAGGGACACGGTTCCTTCTCGATTCAAAAACCGGGCTATCTATGAGCACAATGCTCAGGTCACTCTCGTGCGGACCAGCCCGGAAGAATGTGGACAACTGGGCAAGATTCTTGCGGAGAAGGCCAACGCGAACAAAGCGCCTGCGTCGATTCTTATTCCCACCCGAGCGGTAAGCGTGATTAGTGCACCAGGAGGGGTGTTTCACAGTCCGGCAGCAGACTCGAAGCTTTTCGAGGCGATCCGGAAAGAGTCAGAGGTTGAGGTTATCGAGCTGCCAGCTGAGATTAACAGTGAGGAGTTTGCTGCTGCGTGTGTGAAGACGCTGCTGAGATTAATGAGTGGGAAATTCACCTTGGAGTCAGCCTGAGGATTATGACGCAATTGATCAATCGCAGGAGTTTCCGATTCTGATACAACCTGCTCTCGACAGGTCTTCCTGTCCTGCACAAGGTATGAGCGTGATGAGCCTACTACCTGTCTGTTCCGGGATGATTCTTTTTGCTCTTCTATCTGCCAGAGCGGATCAGCACGAGGCCGCTCCGCCAGAGGTTCTCTTTGATGGAAAGACACTCGAAGGATGGAATGTCAATGAGGGTGAGGAAAAGTGGTGGAAAGTATCTGATGGGGCAATCGAGGGAGGATCGCTCACGGAACACGTTCCACACAATACTTTTTGTGTCTCGAACAAGTCGTATGGCGACTTTGAATTAAATTTAAAGTTCAGGATCACGCCCGTGAAGGGAGGTATTAATTCCGGTATTCAGATCCGGAGTCAGCGTATTGCTAATCATCATGAAATGATCGGCTATCAGGCGGATGCTGCGAAGAATTACTGGGGAAAGATCTATGATGAATCGAGACGCCGCAAAGTCATCTCCGAGCTTCTCAACCCTGAAGCTTTGGCCAAGGCTGTGGAGCCAGACGGCTGGAATCATTACCGCATAATCTGTGAGGGTCCCCGTATTCGTATGTGGTTGAA
>CETE01132777.1_pt1 | contig 12285 bp, 13 predicted proteins | sample 531241 | NCBI WGS metagenome assembly CETE01 (sample SAMEA2622336, study PRJEB7988) | marine metagenome | biome: marine biome (ENVO:00000447); feature: deep chlorophyll maximum layer (ENVO:xxxxxxxx); material: "saline water (ENVO:00002010), including plankton (ENVO:xxxxxxxx)" | depth 30 m
AATCACATACTCATCAAAGCGGAAAAATATTAGATCATGTCATTTCTGTTCAGAATGACACCAAACTTAACGTTACTGTCGATTATATTAATCTTGAAAATGTTTCTGACCACTACCCTGTTAATGGTGTGTTAGTCTAAAAGGATTACTAAAATTAACATCGGAAAATTGAAGCTTAACATTGTTGTTTCATATTATTATTGTTCCTAGCTCCATTACCCCCGATACATCGATTTTAAAATGCCTCGCAGAACTTTCAAAAGAACGCGAACTAAGCCTGAACCGACTGATATTACCTTAATTCCTCTATCAGATGTTAAAAAATATAATAATGAAATTAGAAATGCTATTTTAAAGGTGTCAGAAAGTGACGATAAAATTTCTAAATACGAGGAAGAAATTCGAAAACATAAACAAAAAATTAAAGATATCGAATACAGACAAAACAAAATTATCAATGAGCGAAAAAAAAATATGAAACTTGTACAAGATATGATTAGCAAACCGCCTGTATTTAAACACACCTATAATTTGAGGTCAAATGCTACCAATACTTAAAAGCATATCAGAGTTAGCAGTGGGCGCAAACATAAATAATATCATTCTCAGAGGTTCTTCTTAGATCGTAGATATCTTTATCGTGAATATGGAAATTTTTTTCTTTTGCCCGAAATGTTAGTTGTCCTAAATGCAGTTTGTTTAATGAAGTTACTAGTTTCTCTCTTACATATTCACATATCTCCTTTGTATCATAGTAGAAATCCAAATCAATAATCAATTGGAACCCACCAAAATCTTCGTCTGATATTTGACATTTTCTTGGTCTTGGCATTTATTATTTATTAAAACAAAATAATTAAACTTTAAACGAGAGGAACAACGAAAGCGTCGGGAGGAAGAACGAAAGCGTCGGGAGGAAGAATGCAGGTTCTTTGAAATTAATCGTGAAAAGAATAATATGAGAAATGAAATTCGTCAAGATTATAATAAATTAGTTAAAAAAGAAAAAATATTTTAATAATTATTTTACATCATTGTTATTTTACACGATTGTTATTTTACATTTTTATATTAATTTTGGATTGGTTTTGGGTCGCTGGTGTACTCTTTGCTGATCTGCACGATAAATTCTTTTCCTACCATATCTAGAAATTTACCAAAGTTCTTGTCCTTTGGTGTTGCGAGTGAAATATAAGAGAATTGTTTATGATATGAACCTTCATGTCGTGGGAAAACTTGCTGCCTGAACACACCCGTATTATTTATAACGGCTACTATGCTGAAAATCTTACTCTTTCCCTTTCCATCGGGTCCAATTGGAATAGATTCATCATCGCTCTCTGTGAGTGGTCCCAACATCAGCCCTGCTGTACCACCGGTCAATGAAAGATCCCTCACAGCCCCCCATGGTTTTCCGTCCTTACCCCGCCACATCACGTGTTGTCCGTATTCGTTTTCGTAAGCTGTTTTTGAATCTTTCGCCATAGTAGCCAATATAGTAGCCTTTACTGCTGTGACCCCCAATTCAAACTTGTTTTGGATGGTTTCTGAGATATTTTTGATCTCCTTTGTTCGCTCGTCGTGCTTTTGGTCGGTTTCTATTGTGATATGAAGTGGCGTCCTTTCTGGCTCCTCATTATGCAACGTCTCGACAAGAGAACCCACGACAGCACTTGAATCCCACAGTTTGGCGATCTCAACCACTGTGTCGTAACCAAAAGTAAGTATAATCTCACTCATTACTTCATCGTCTTTTTCATTGAGGTGGAAGGGACGCACCTTCTTTGCCAGTTGGGCCTTCGTAAGAAAATCCTGTGTTTTTTTGAATATATCAACATTTTTATCAGATGTTGTGTCGAAAGGAGTTACGAAGCGAACGGTGGTGGGCATTTTAGATTTGGGTTTGGGGTTGGTTTCTTGGTGTTTAATTAGTGCCTTTTTTTAAGTTCATTATATTCGTCTTCAATTTTTTATTTAGGTTAAATATTTGGAATTAAAATATAATTTGGAATTTAAATTATATTTTATTTTAATATATGAATTCTCAAAAATCTCAAAGCAATGGTTCAAATTTGGATTGTTCCGGGTTTGATCATTCTAAATCAGAAGGACAACCCATAAAAAATGATTTAAGACACTATTATCATAAAGATTATTATCATAGCACAGAGACATTTTGTAATAAAAATAAAAATTTATATTTACATTGTATTCAACGTAAACCACGGTTCGTAGAAAATAATGAACTTTCATATGAACCCAATATCACACCTGACGGTGGTTCTGAACCCGATGTTACTTTTTATTCAAGTTTTTATAGTAATTTTACAAATAATTGTTCAAATATTCTTAGTAATTGGTATGAAAATTGTAAGCATTTTATATCAAATAGTAATTAAAGGTATTTTCTCTTTGTTCTCTTGATTTATATATTAATAATAAAAAATTGAAGTTAATTATTCTAATACTATTAATATTACTTAACTCTTTCTGCTACCCTTATATCTTTGTTACAATAATGGACTTCGCACAGCACAACAACAACAACAATCAATTTGAACAGCCATTGCTTTTTAACGATCAAAACAACCCTGAATTTTTCAACATACCTTCTTTAAAATGCAATAACTGTAATAGAATCGTTGCAGTTGGGGGCCGAAACTATGAACTAGAACACTGTTCGCATAATATTGGGTTCTGTGTTAGATATTATAATTTAAATGCTGTTTGTGATGGTGGGGATTAAAATATCTTGGATTTCATATAAATAAAATTCTGTTATCAGAGAGATTTTTCTTTATCTCAAATACAATGTTTAATATAATCTTAAATATAATTAATTGTAAATATATATATATTAATTATATGTCAAATGTAAATAATTCTATGTCACATATAAATAATTCTATAAAATGCATTAATTTTTTCAAAAAAAATAATGTATTTTATAAATATAAAATAGGTCAAATTGTTTTAATCTATTTAAATTGTAACTCTGATGATAATTCTCGTCGCTCTGGTAAAATCGTGGCTATTGAAAATGAAAACTTTTGTTTTGGTGATAATTTATTACCTCCGTGGTATATCACTTGTTTATTGTTTCCCCGTTATCCGTGCAACTATCAACCTAGACACTTTGATATTCCGGAAAATGAAATTATTTCTATTTGTGAACTAGAGAGATTTATCTATTTATTATTTGGAAGAAAATTAAGTTATTCTTCTGACAATATGGATTATATTGACATTGGTATTATAGTAAATATATTGAGTTTTTTTTACTATCCTTACTGTCATATTGATAATTTTTTATATAAATTTCTCTCTAATTGTCACAATAGTAAAAAGGAAACCTTTTTAAAAACTCCACCTTGCCATTTAATACCCGATTATGCTTCCTTGTTGTGTTGATGCTGTTGTGTTGATGCTGTTGTGTTAATTTCTTGCTATTGTATTATATATTTGTGTTATTTTTTCCGGTTTTTCTGGCTTTTGTAATTTAAATAAAGGAATAAATTTACAATATTTATTCGGTTTTTCTGTTTCATTTTCTTTTTCTTCTTCTTCTTCTATTATTTGTTCGTCTATTTGGCGAATTATTTGTGGTGTTGATTGTGAAGTTGATTCTGACATTAATTGTGGTGTTGATTGTGAAGTTGATTGTGGGGTTATTTGTGGACTTGCTTCTTCTAATTCAAGATTTTCTATTGATTTGGTTCTTTTTTTATATCTCATTATGTATTGAATCAGTAAAATTATTGTTAGACATACAAATGATAAAGAATTTGCTATAAATAATGGTATTGCTCCCAAAAACATTGCCGAAGTTCCACAAAATACTGATGCTAATAATTCTAAATTTAAAAAGAATATGTTCATCTCTCTTGGTTTTGTAAATTGTTCATATAAAAGCGGGACAAATCTTAAAAACAAAATACTTGCACCAGCATAACCAATTGAGTGTCCTATTTGTTCTCTGTTTGTCATTATTATATTCTCGTGATAACTGTTTTAAATAATTTCAGTTAAGTATTTTTGTTGTGGTTTGTTGTTGTTTGTTGTGGTTTGTTGTGGGTTGTTGTGGGGTTTGTTTTATTGGAAAATTGAAGCTGTATTTTATGCGTGCATTAATAATACTATTTCATCAAGTTTAATCTACAACTTTCACGTGCAATTCTTGTCCACTCATGTCTTCCAACGCAAAAAACACAACTGGATCAGCTTTTACAGCGCCTGAAAGTGCCGGTTCTGCTTCAAAAGAAAGTATCGTTGAGGGCATCCAAGCCATGATAAAAAAGGTTGAAATCGATTTGTACAATGAGTATATGAAAGATAAAACTAAAAAAGATTACGAGTATATTGAGAGATTGACCTTTCTTTTGTCAAAGCTGGATAAAAAGCTTAAAAATGCCATTTCTGGCGAGTTGTTTAGTGAAAGTAAAGACAGTTCTGATGCCAAAGTAGATACCAAACAGGAATCTGCTTCTGATGCCGATGATTCTCATATTATTCTTAATAACAAAAATGGTGCCAAAGTCCGTTGGCACTGGAACAAGGGCGATAAAGATGCAAAAGGTGTTATTCGACTCAATCATAAGTGTCTTTCTCAAATTAGTAAAATTCCCCCTCACATTATTCTTATGCTTGATATTTCCAATTCTATGAACGACCGACCTTTGAAGGAACTGTCTTCTGAGATGATATCTTTTATTACCGAACTCGTTGAACTCGGTCTTAAAATTAAACTCACTGTCATGGCATATGGCCGGTTTGCTAATGTATTTATTGATGGGATTGTTTTGAATAGCGAAACTTATAAAAGTATTTGTGAAAAGATTAAAAATACTATCGGATCTCCTGTGACTTCTGGTGGTTCTTGTTCAATGGGCGGGAAGTCAGGCATTCGAGGTAGCACCAATTTTATGTATCCACTTCGTGAGGCATTTTCTCGCATTAAATATTATAAATGCGGCTCTAGTGGTGGTGCTGGTGGAGATGGTGCTGGTGCTGGTGCTGGTGGAGATGGTGCTGGTGCTGTTGTGATTTGGTATTCAGATGGTATTGAATTTATTAAAAGGGGTGAAAAGCCCACTGATATTTATGAAGAAATTGCTCAAGCTTTTCCCGATGGTATCTCTGATTTAAATGTTGATATTTGCACTGCTACATATGGCGCTGATTGTGGTGAAAATACTAAGATGCAACAGCTTTCATCATATTGGGATGATAATTGTAAACATGGTAGTGGATTCTTTACTTCTGCAGATAATATTCCTGGACTTGCTCGGTTTGCTTACGAGTCTATTCAGCCACGACTTATTACTCCTTTGGCGACTGATATTCAAGTTATCATCCCTTGTGAAACTGATTCAGAAGATGTTGCTAAGGGAACTCGTGTTGTGCATTTTAAGAAACTCGGTAAAAATCCTATTGATATTCCTTTTACTCTACCTGTTACTCTTCCGGTTAGGGTTGGTGTTCCTAATACCCCTTTCGATGTCCAAACAGATATTCGTAACATTTTGTTCAAATTTAAAGATACTAACGGAGAGAATAAATCGCTTTCATTCGATCTAATTGATAATATTCAGCTTGCAAATGATTCTTCTCTTATTAATAGTCCTGAAACTAAAACAGCACACATTCTTAATGAAGTTAAGTTGCTTTCTGAAAAAATTACTGGGTTGCCTTCAAAAGCCAACGAAGAATTGCCTATGAATAAAAAATGTTTGGAATTGTTAAATCAACTTGGTTCTTGGAATCGAGATCCGGTGTCGGACAATTGGAAATGGGTACCCGTGACCTATCAACGTGGTTCTAATGTTTTCCCGGTTACTGCACCACATCAAATTCCCTCCAAAAATGAGTTTGATGTTTTGAAAAGTTCTATTCGGGCAGCAGAAATTATTATTAAAAAAAAGTCAGAGCGTCTTACAAAAAGTGATTCTGGAGGGTATTATTCTGTTTCCGACTCAGATGATGATGATGCTGTTACTCAGGCTACTCTTGTTTATCGTTCAGCAGCTACTTGTTTTACAGATTCTCGTCGTCAACAGAGTCAGGGTTATTCACAGCGTAGTGCTTATGATCGTGGCGTTAGCAGTTATGGTGTGGATGATTAAGTTATTCTGAATCTTCGTCGCTTGATATCGGTTCTGTTATAGATTGGTTGTAGAATGGTGGCGTTGTTACTGGTTTCCATAAAGACATAATTTTATCTGATTTTAATATTTCTTTTCTAAAATAATTTTTTTTATTGGATTTTATTGTTTCTTTTTCGCGTATTTTCCAATATATCTCAATATTATTTCTTAGTATAGATGACATAATGTTATTGTAATTTAATACATATCGTCTCTTACTACCCGCAGTTCTTCTATCATATGCTTGATTTTCTTGAGCTTCCGGATATATTTGTTCTTGTCTTCTAATATATTTTGCTGGGTATGTTTCTGCTACTGTATTTTTACTTAAATTAAATGTTACTTTTCTGGTTTCTTTTGGTTTTTTTTCTGGGTGCATTGGTTTTGAGAACATTTTTTTCTGTGGAAAGGGTTTTGTCTGGAAAGGGTTTTGTCTGGAAAGGGTTGGTTGCAATAAGATTTATTATACATTATTTATTTGTTTCAATTTTATAGAGTTGATAAAATTGAAGCTGAAAAATGTCCCTGTATTTATAAATATTCTCATTGACTCTTGTTGAACCTTGTTGACTCGTGTTAATACTACTTCTTTCTTCAAATTGTAATCATGTCGCTTGGAACTTCTGTGCCGGATGTTACTGCCCAAGACTCAGCGATGGATGCTCCTGTTGCTTGTTTGGGGGGTAGTGGAAATGGTGGAAATGGCGGAAATGGTGGAAATGGTCCTAAAAAATGTCCTGGGTGTGAAAGCGGGTCTAGATCTAAATCTGATCATTTTAATAATTCTATTAATCACTTTTATGAAGGTTGTTATTTAAGAGAAACAACTTGTATCTGGTGCGGTGCACATTCGTGGGGTGATGAATATTGTAGTTATAGATGTATATCTCTTGAAAAAAAATACGATGATGCATACAATGATTATTATTGATTATTTGTTTTGATTTATTTTCATTTGTTTTGATTTGGTTTGTTTTGGTTTTGTTTTGTTTCTTTATTTTTTATAATTAAATTGAACTTATCATTCTATCACATTTTAATTATATTTTTCTCCAGAAAATGTCCGTAGTTGTAACTCCTATTGATGTGGTTGATGTGGTTAGTGGAGGTGAAACAAAATCATCTCAATCTAATAGATTAGAGGACGGTCCGCAAATACCACAATCATACTATGATTGTTATGATGGGAATGGAAATAGGCACGGTGTGGGAGGTTACGACGGGGGTAATGGTGGGGGTGGTAATGGCGGTGGTAATAGGGGCAGTGTTGGGGACGGTGAGAGGGGTAGCAATGCGGATGATGCGGATGATGGGGAGGATGGGGATAATGTATGGGGGGCTAATTTTAAAAATAAAGGTATCCCTTGGAAAAATCTTAATAATAAACAAAAAATTAAAAAAGTTGTAATTGGATGTTTTGAAGTTTGCATTATTGTTGGTTGTCTTTATCTCTTTATTGCCTCTTTATCCTTTTTAGCGGATGGATTTCGTCTTCTTGCCGGTAAACAAGCTGGTGAAGTTTTTAGAAATGAAGCGGTATTTAATAATCCAGTTGCTGGTCTTATGGTTGGGATTCTTGTAACTGTTTTGGTTCAAAGCTCTTCTACTTCTACTTCTATTATTATTACGATGGTTGCTGCTGAACTTTTAACTGTTGAACAGGCCATCCCATTGATTATGGGGGCGAATATTGGCACATCTGTTACTAGTACTATTGTTGCTTTGGGACAACTTTCTCAACGCAATGAATTTCGTCGTGCTTTTGCTGGTGCTACTGTTCACGATATGTTTAATTTTATGTGTGTCATTGTGTTTCTTCCACTTGAAGCTGCTACTGGATTTCTAACAAAGTTTTCAAATGCAACTATTAATGCATATCCATCTCTAACTAGCACTGAAAAACCTCCCGACATTCTTAAAGTTATTACCAATCCTTTAACCAAAGCTGTTGTTCAACTCGATAAGAAAATTATTAACAAACTCGCCACTGAAACTAACGCAACTGAATATCAAAAGCTTATGGATAAAAGTCTAATTAAAAGGATTTCTCAAGAGGATATTGATTCTGGTAAAAAAATTGGTCATTGGTTTAATAATACTACTTTGACTGATACTGAAGCTGGTGTTATTTTACTTATTTCATCACTTGCACTTCTTTGTCTTATGCTTTATATTATTGTTCGCACATTGAAATCTCTTTTGCAAGGACAGATTGCAGTTATTATTCATCGGTCTGTTAATGGCAATATTAAAAATCGAAAATATGGTAAATGTGTGTGTTATTTGGAATGGGTTTCTGGTTATTTGGCGATTCTTGTTGGGATTGCAATGACCATTGCTGTTCAATCGTCTTCTATTACTACTTCTGCTCTCACTCCTTTGGTTGGCGTTGGTGTTCTTAGTTTAGAACGAATGTATCCGGTTGTTTGTGGTGCGAATATTGGGACGTGTATTACCGGTATCCTTGCCGCTCTTGCAGCCGATGGCTCTAAATTGCGAATGACATTGCACGTTGCTTTTGCTCATCTTTTGTTTAATCTTTGTGGGATTACGATGCTTTATGTTATTTGGCCTCTTCGTTCTCTTCCTATTAATGCTGCGATTCATCTTGGTAATACTACAGCCAAGTATCGTTGGTTTGCTATTTTGTATCTTTTCATTATGTTTCTTCTTCTCCCGGGCATCTTTGTTGGGCTTTCACTTGCTGGTCTTGTTCCGCTTTTAACTGTTACATTTATTGGAGTTGCTATTGGTATTATTATCACTATTATTAATGTTATGCAAAAACATTTTACTAATAAGTTACCTGTCATTCTACAAACATGGAAGTTTCTCCCTCTTTGGATGCGGTCGCTAGAGCCATATGATCGTATCTTTTGTAAGCCGATTGATATCTGTTTTAAAAAGTGTTTGTCTTATAAAAATTCTTTGAAATGTTGTTGTTAAAATGTTGTTGTTGAAATGTTGTTGTAGACTTTTAAAATAAAAAAATAATATTTATTTTCAAAAAAAATTTTTATTTATCTACTTTTTTGTTTTTTACTGTTGTTATTCTTGTTGTTGTTCTTCTTCATCGTCTGCATCTTCATCTTCTCCTTGGTTGCTTGATGTTTCTTCATCTTCGCCTGTTGATGTTTCTTCATCTTCGTTGCTTGATGATGTTTCTTCGTCTTCGCTTGATGATGTTGTTTCTTCTTCGCTTGATGATGTTGTTTCTTCTTCTACTTCTATAATAATTCCGTCATAAGAATCTTCAATTGCAAAGAATTCATCTTCTATGTCAGCTTGTTCGCTGTGACGGAGAACTTCTTCCCCGATTTGTTCTTGTAAAGCTTTTCTATTTTCACCGCATTTTAGTTTATCTATTTTTTCTTCGAGTGTATCGAGACGCCTTTTGTGCTCCAATCTTTGTTCGTGTAGTTCTTTCATTCCACTTATTATTTGTTCAAATTGACTTCTTGTAATGTTAATGATTCCGTCTTCGGCATCCTCTTTTAAGCGATTTACGCCTTTATACAGATCTCCCATTGTGTTCATGATTCCTAGAAACTCTACGTCTGAAAGCTTTTGCTTGATGTTGTCAATTTTGGAAGAAAGGTCTTGAAGGAAAAGGATGGGTGTTGCTGGAAGCTGTTCGACAGATTCCATCGTGAGGTGGTTCTGAGTTGGGAGTGTTGGAGAGGCTTGACGGTTGGTGAGTTTCTGAGTTATTATGTTGTATCAAAATCTAGTTCAATTTTTTAGGCTTTGAACTTTGCTAATATGCTTTCATTTGCTTTCATAAAACTATAATAAAAAATGGGATAATAATTCTTTTACTGTTTTATTTAGTTATGTGTTTTTTACAGAATAATCTTTTCGGCGTATTTGGTGATCTCTTTGGAAGTTAAACTTGTTCCTAGACGCGGGTCCTTGCGCTTATTCTTGGACTCATATTGTTTCTTGAGCTTTGGCAGGAGAAGCTCAAGGACTTTATCTCCAGACATCTTCCAAATCTCCTGAATCTGACCATCCTGATATCTAGCAAAGTAGTGCCACTGGTATTTTCCAATTTTTTCTGTCCGGAGGTAAGCTTCTTGTTTCAACCACGAAGGCTGTACGGAAATGCCATTATAGGTTGCTTTGATTCCTTTTTCAGAAATAGTGCTCTTATATTCCACTGCGTTGCCTTCCGCGTCAAAGGCATCTGAACCCGCATAGTCTTTTGCAATGGTATGTCCCAGCTGATTGGCCATATGAATCTCTCGAGACCTCGCATATGAGAACGGGTCTCCCCAGCCTTGTCCGTCACAAAGCTCATACATCCGTTTAAACAAGTCACCATATTCTTCTTCAGGACTTGGTGCATATGTTGGGCGGGGCCCACACCTATGGCCTTTCCTGTGTCCTCCATGACCCCAAGCGGCTAGATTGTCGTGGTAGACGGAGCTACTAGAGACGGTTCCCTTGATTTCAGAACACTGGTTTTTCTTCAGAACTTTGGTCATTGTTGCCATAACTTGGTTCTGAGGAGTCGCCACAGCATCCTGTCGCTTGGATACCGCTTTCTTTTTCAAGGGGAGGTCAAAGATGGCACGGGCTTCATCGCCCGTAATCTTAAGTGCGTCGTTCTTCTCAAGGTGCTTGATCGCGTTGTTGATGATGGTCTTGTAAGCGTCGTTCTGGATCTTCTTGTTCCACGTGATAACCGAAGTCATCTCGGAATGCGTGGCGTGCTTTGAAAACTGCAAGTGTAACTGGTTTCAAGAATTGCATATAGTAGAGTCTCCAAAATCCACTTCAATTTTCCTATAGGCGATATGAAACTGAAACACGTGTCCTAATTTGGTGTTGAGTTGAAACTGAAATAAAAATGTCCTTCTTTTTCTTCTTTCTTTCTTCTTCCCCGTTTTTTTGATTTAGTGGGTTGGTGGCTGGGCGCTCGGGCGCCGTGTTGTGAAGTTCTTTATCTTGTTGTAGATGGCATCACCCAGTGCGATTGCCATAATGAATGGGATGGCGATGATGATGACTGGACCCGGGCCGTGCTTTGAGCGACCCATGCGCATAGTGTTGGATTTGTGGGAAACGGATAGAATTAACTTTGGCTGGTTCGAGTGCCCATTGTGACTTGGCATTTCCTAACTTCAATTTTTGTAGAGGGTGCAACGGATATTCTGCACCACCCGCGAATCTAACGGATATCCCCGTGTCACCCGCAAACCTAACGGATATATATCCGTCTATCCTATAATCAACGGATATCACAATGAAACTCTATAATCTACCTATATTAGCTAAAGGGGAAATGGGTGACATAACGGGAAATGGGTGATATAACTGGAAATGGGTGAGATAAGGAGAAATGGGTCTATTCAATAAAAAAGTTTTTGTTTTTGTTTTATTTAAGTTTATCTTGTAACTCTACCTATTCGTCATCCTCGTCCTCAAATTCAAACGGTTCAATCGTCTCTCCATCTTCCTGGAGCTGACCAATCGGCTCCTCATCTGGATAACTAAAGATGCAGTCCTTAATCCCTTGGGCATCCTTCTTGTAATAATCAGTTCCACCGATGTTCACCTTCATCTCCTCAGTAAACTCATAATCCTCCCCATCGCTTTCCGCTTCAACCTGGACTTCTTCTTCATCCTTCTTGTCCTCATTCTTCTCCTCCTTCTTGTCCTCCTTCTTGTCCTCCTTCGACTCCTCAACTGGCTCCTGAACAGAATCCTCTTCACTTCCCATATTCTCCATCATCTGCTTGAGCATCTCGTTCATTTCAGTTTCGTCCGTCTCGTTCTTCTTCTCCTCATTCTTCACTTTCTTGGAGCCCTTGCACTTCCCACGGTGACCCTTCGGCTTACCCGAACCAGGGACACATTTGGGGCACTCCACGAATTCAGTTTCAGCAGTTTCCTTTTTCTCTTCCTTCTGCTTCTTCTGCTTTTTCACTTTCTCGCTGGGAGGACAAACCGTGCACCGACCGCGGTGCCCCATCATCTTTCCACTTCCCTCGTAACACTTGGGGCAGGGAGTCGATGCATTCTTCTTCTTCTCTTCCTCCTTCTTGGCCTTCTCCTTGGCCAATTTATCAGCCTTTTCAGCCTTCTTGGCTTCACGCTCTGCCTTCTTTTCTTCCTTCTTCTTATCCTTTTCTGCCTG
>CETE01001402.1_pt1 | contig 12255 bp, 15 predicted proteins | sample 531241 | NCBI WGS metagenome assembly CETE01 (sample SAMEA2622336, study PRJEB7988) | marine metagenome | biome: marine biome (ENVO:00000447); feature: deep chlorophyll maximum layer (ENVO:xxxxxxxx); material: "saline water (ENVO:00002010), including plankton (ENVO:xxxxxxxx)" | depth 30 m
CTCTGCCTAGGTTTTGTTAGTGAAGTTCACTGCATTAAACAAAAAAAATCATTTTAAAAACCTAAGAAAAGAAGAATTCTGCATTGCAGAAAATGGCGTAAAAGTTTTTGTAAAAGAAAATAATGTTGACACAAACAGACTTGCAGTCAGCATTTCAAGCAAACACGCTAATGCTGTAAACAGAAATAGATTTAAAAGAAGGATTAAAGAAGCAGTAAGAAGTTTTGAAACAGATTTAAGCATTGATATTTTGGTTGAAGGAGATTCAAAGTCCCCACTTCTAAAATTAAATGATATTGAAAAAATCTTAAAAAAACATCCACTGCTGTAGTTAAAAAATGAAAATTGTTACGGTTTTATACCAGATATTAAGATCACTGCTTTCCTATTTTGGTCTAGGTAGTGGCAACTGTATTTATTATCCAACATGCTCCCAGATAATTACCGAAAGCATTGAAAACAAAGGATTTATTGGCACAATCCCAACGATTTTAAAGAGAGTTTTAATTTGTAATCCTATATATCAGAAATTTGGTAAAAATTGGCAATATTAGAACCATTTGCTCTCGCTATAGGCTTTATGCTTTCGTATGTGTATGATTTTACTCTTTCGTACGGCTTCGCAATAGCAATTCTAACTGTCATTATAAATATAATTATTTTCCCCCTCACATTAAGACAGACTAGATCTACAAAGAGAATGCAAGATGCTCAGTCTGATATTAAAAAACTACAAAAACAACACAAAGACAACAAAGAAGAACTAAACAAAGCCATGGCTGCAATGTACAAAGAAAAAGGAATTAATCCACTTGGTTGTATTTTGCCTTTAATTATTCAAATGCCAATTTGGTTTGCCCTATTTAGGGTTTTAAGAGAACCTTTAAACTTCATTCCATCAAATTCATCACTTTTTAAGGATCTTGAACTCAGTACAAGCCTTACTTTTTTTAATATGAACCTTCAAATACCACCCTCTGAAGTAACAGAGTGGATAGACAGGGTTCCTTATATAGTTTTGATTTTGTTTGTTATTTTGACAGCTTTATATCAGCAACAACAAATTACAAAAAAATCAGGAAAAAGTGACAATCCCCAAGCCCAACAAATGCAGATGGTGGGTAAAGTAATGCCATTATTTTTTGGATTTATTTCTTGGACATTACCTACAGGACTTGTTGTTTACTTTTTAACTGGAAATATATTCCGTATCGGCCAACAAGGATTAATAGTAAAACTTGACGACCGTGAAGAGGTTAAAAAAGAAGAAAAAAACGAGGAAGATGACAAAGATACAGAAACAAATCCAATTCAAGAAGATCCTCGTAAAAACCGCAAAAAAAGAAGGAGAAAATAGTGGCTAATAATAAATGGGTTGAAGTAGAAGCAAAATCAATTGATGATGCTATTAAAGCAGGCTTAAGCGAATTAAACCTTCAGGACGCTACTCAAGCAAACATAAATATATTACGAGAACCAGAAGGAGGAGTATTTGGTGTTGGTGGAACAAAAGCTCTTGTAAGAATATCTGTACGAGATAGTGGATCTAGAAATTATTCCAATAAAAGACGAAACAACAATCGAAGCAATAGTAGTAAAAACACCAATAAAAATGGGTATAAAAAGCAATATGATTCAAAAAAACCTAGAGTCGAAGCTGATAAAGACGAACAATTAAAGGTATCAATAGACTTTTTAAAAGGGCTTGTTAAATCTTTTGGTTTAAAGGGCGATGTTGAAGGTGTACTTGAAGAAGAAAATTTAGTAGTCAAGGTGACTGGTGAACAGACAGAAGCTCTTGTTGGCGACAAAGGTTTTATTATTCGCTCACTCCACGAACTTACAAGAACAGTTGTTCAAAGAAAAACTGGTGCCGGAACTAGGCTTAGGTTAGATGTCGCGGATTATGCTTTAAAACGTAAAGAAGCTCTTACTATTTACGCTGAAAGATTAAGTAAACAAATTGTTGAAGACAAACAAGAAGTCATGTTAGAACCTATGAATTCTGTTGACAGAAAAACTCTTCACGATGCAGCTGCCAATTTTGAAGGGATTAAATCATACTCTGAAGGAAGAGAACCTTACAGATCAGTTGTTTTTGCACCTGAAGAAGAAGAATGAGTTTTGAGCCTCAGGTTCCTGACTGGGGTAAAAAATTAACTTCAAATAAATTAGACGATCTAATTAAATATCATAAATGGTTGCACACAACAGGTATAAAGACTGGATTAATAAGTCCAAAAAGTGAACAATTTATATGGGACGAATTTATAATTCACTCTATTTACTTTGTAAAATTAATTAAAGAAATGACTCCTACCGTTGAGGAAATATCTGATCTTGGAACTGGAGGGGGAATTCCAGGTATTCCTATAGGGATTACTTCAGATCTTAAAGTTAATTTAGTAGATATAAAAGAAAAACGAGTTTTTGAGTTATCAAGGCTTTTAAAAATTCTAAACAAAAACAACATGTTTTCTCTTCAAGAAGACGCAGTAGAATATATCAAGAAAGGTGGTTTTTTTGTCTCAAGATGTTACATATCTAGTGAAAATGTAATAAATTCAATAAAAAAAGATAAAAAAACAACATATTTGGTGTCTTCAAACGGTGAAAACTTACAGTACGACAAAAACTTGTTTCACGTGAAACATGAGAAATTTAAGATCAATAAAAACGATATAAGACATATAGATGTTATAAATGTTAAGTGAAAACAATTTCTGTAGTTTGTCAAAAAGGTGGAGTTGGAAAAACAACCACTGTTATTAATATCGCAAGTGTACTTTCCAACAAAGGATTAAAAACACTCATAATAGATACAGACCCACAAGGAAACGTTTCTACTTACCTTAATCAAGAAAAATCCAATACAGATTATACAACTACCACAGATATTTTAGATGGTGAGCAAAATATAAACCCCTTAAAAGTAAGCGAAAATTTATATTTGATTCCCTCAGATGTCGATATTAAAAAACACAACTCTGAAAAAATTATTGGAGGTTCTAAACTTAAAAAAATTTATGAAAATGATAACATAAATACCTTTGATATGGTTCTTATAGACACGCCCCCAACAATGAGTTCTCTTGTACAAGAAGCTTTATCAACTGCTCATTATTATTTTATTCCAAGTAAGCCTGAGTTTTTGGCTGTTGAAGGCGTGGGTCAAGCAATGTCTTTTGCTAAACAAACAATAGCGGAGGTGCCCCATACTAATCCAGTTTTCCTTGGTGTTTTACTGAACCAAGTTGATACCCGAAGAGCAAGTTATCATGATTTTGTATCTGAATTAAAATATATATTATCAGATAAACTCTTTAAAACACATATATCACAACTAACTGAAATTGCTGACAGTCCGTTCTATGCTAAAACTGTATTAGATTTTAATGAAAATAGTAAAGCTAGAATTGAATTTGAAGAATTAACTGAAGAATTGTTAGAAAAGGTTGGATTATGAAAAGATCTTTAAACTCACTTATAGAAAACACAGATGTAAGAGAGTTCAAAGTTGTTGATGTTGAGACTAAAAAAATCAGCGAGAGCAAGTCACAAGCAAGAACTTATTTTGACCCAAATAAACTAGAAGAATTATCTGAATCAATAAAAAAAAGCGGTGTATTGCAACCCATAATTGTTCAGCATACTGGTAATGAAAGTTATCAACTTATTGCCGGAGAAAGAAGACTTAGAGCAAGTAAATCTGCTGGTTTAAAAACAATTCCATGTTTAGTAAAAGATGTCAGTGATAAGGATGCTGCTGTTCTTGGTTTAGTAGAAAATGTTCAGAGATCCCAACTCAATACTATAGAAGAAGCTCTTGGATATAAAGGCCTCAAAGATACTTATGGGCTTAGCGCTAAAGAAATAGGTTTATTAGTTGGAAAAAGCAGATCATTTATAGCTAATCTTCTCAGAATCTCAAATCTAAGCACCACTGTTCAAGATGCTTTAAAAAGTGAGACAATTACTTTTGGGCAAGCCAGACCTTTAATAGTTTTAGACCACAACCTTCAAGACAAGCTTTTATCAGAAATTATTCGAACATCAATGAACAGTCGTCAGGTAGAAGAAAAAGTAAGTGAATTAAACGGCAAGTCTTCAATTAGTGAAGAGGTTATTCATGCAAAAAGTGAATTGGAAAACTTAGTAGGATCAAAAGTTGAAATTAAAAAAGTTGGGAAATCATTTAAAGTTAATTTAAAATTTCAAGACTTTGAAAAATTAAAGCGATTTATAAATAACTTAAGTTAGTTATTAATAAATGTCTGAATAAACCCCAGAAATTATCTCAAAAAGGGAATTTATATTAATTTGGTAAAAATTACCATTTATAATAATTGATACAGCTTTAGTATTTTTTAAAAGCATGTTGCTTTTACCATTTGGTTTTTTTTCCAATTTTGAACCAATTATTTCAGCAAGCTTTTTTCCGATATTGCTTAAGGAGTGTTTTCCTTGAAAATAGTCGATAGTAGAAAGTTTATTATTTTCAAAAGTTAAAAAAACAGAGGGATTTATTTTGTTTACAAAAGAGATTATATTCTCTTTACCCAAATCTTCCCCAGCTTCAGAGACAAACGAAATATTGATTCCGCTTTTATTTCCTAAGTCTTTGAGTTTTTCGTAAAAAATAACTTGTTCTTTATATTCTCCAATATTTTCTACATAGATACATACATTTAGCATTGAACCAGGTTTTTTAAACCCCTTTATTGCCTCATTCAATGAAGTATCTAGGTTGGGTCTAATTAATTTTTTAATTTCTATTGCTGTATTTAAACCTACAACTCCATCAATTGTTAAACCCCTATTTTCTTGAAAAGCTTCTACAGATTTCATTAATTCTTGACTGTATTCAGAATTTATGGGTTCAGAATAAAAACCAAGCCTAGATAGAAGCTCTTGTAGTTCTTCAACATCAGACCCTTTAAGAACTGGATTTGAAAAGTTAAGAATACGATCACCAAGTTTATACCCATGATTTAAAAGTTCAAGCCATAAATTATCTTTAGAAATAGATTTATCCAAATTGTAATCACTTAAAAAAAGCTCAATTAATGACCGACATTCATTTGTATCTTTTGGAAAATGATAACCAGCTGATTGTATTTTGTTACTTAAATCTAGCAACTCTTCTTCTGAAAGTTTATCAATATAGCCTAGGTGATCTTGTTTAATGATCCAACCATCTCTCAGAATCTATAGCAGCTTGACACCCTGTTCCAGCAGCAGTTATAGCCTGTCTATAAATTGAGTCAGCAACATCTCCTGCTGCAAAAACACCGGGCACAGAAGTACTAGTATCTGTTGTATAGCCAGTTTTAATATATCCTTTTTCATCTAATTCAACGAAATTATTTAAAAAACCAACATTAGGATCATGACCGATTGCAACAAAAACACCATCAAGTTTCATTTCTTTTTCAGAACCATCTACGGTGTCTTTAATAATAATTGATGAAACAGCACCATCTCCAACTATTTTTTCTACTGTGTTGTTCCAAACCACTTCTATTTGCTCATGTTTTAAAACTCGATCTTGCATTATTTGGCTTGCTCTAAACTCGTCTCTTCGGTGAATGACATAAACTTTGCTAGCAAATTTAGTCAAAAATAAAGCTTCCTCCATTGCTGAATCTCCACCACCAATAACAGCAACTTCCTTTTCTTTGAAAAAGAACCCATCACAAGTAGCACAAGCAGAAACACCATAACCTTGAAGTTCTTTTTCTCCCTCTACGCCTAACCACCTAGCAGAAGCACCAGATGCGATAATTACTGATTTAAATTCGTAATCTTCTTTAGAACTTTTAAGCCTGAAGCCCCCGTCGATACTTTCAATTGAATCTATAATTTCAGTCTTGATTTCTGTTCCAAATCTTTCAGCTTGTCCCTTAAAAACTTGCATCAATTCTGGACCCATTATTCCATCAACAAATCCAGGGTAGTTCTCAACATCAGTGGTAAGCATTAATTGTCCACCAGATTCTAAACCTTCAAAAAGAACTGGCTCAAGATTTGCTCTACCAGCATATATTCCCGCTGTATATCCAGCTGGTCCAGAACCAATTATTGCTACATTTTTCATACTTTTTTTCTCCAATAACTTTTAATTGATAAAAATAAAAACAAAAGCCCTAGTGATGCAAAAGCAAAACCAGTAGGGTTCACTCCAAGAAGTAAACCCAAACCCTGCATAATTTTTATAATTCCTATAAATATAAATATTAAAGATAGGAACAGCAAAACTATAAGCAGAAAACCTAATGATGCAAAACCGGTAACCCTCTTAACTGGTTTAACAATAAGTCTTTTTAAGGTATCTAATAAGCTTTCAAAAGATTCTATAAAGCTATCTTCTTGTTCCATAGACTTTATATTAAGCTAACGAGGATTATTAATGAAGTTCTATTTGGTGTTGCTTGTGCCTAAGATTAAATAATTAGTATTAGTGGTTTTGAATCCATTATTTAAATAAAGGCTTTGAGCATGTTTATTTTGTTCTTGCGTATTAAGCCTTATATTTATTAATTTTTTTTGCTTAGAAAATTTTAATATTTCACCTAAAAGTTTTTTACCAAAACCTCTTTGCTGAAACTCCTTATTTATTCCAAACCTTTGAAGAAATCCATAGCTTCTTGTAACACCTAAAATTCCGTATCCGATAGCTTTGTTATCTTCTTTTTGTATAAACAAATAATTATGTGTACAGCTGGAAATTGTTTCATTAAAAGCAGCAACAGAGTTTTGCCAGTATGATTCAAAAATTTTATGATCAAGATTTATAATTTCTGAAATTTTTTTATTAGTAAATCTTTCTACATTTAAAATTTTTTCATCTGAGGACTCAACATTCTTCAAGTTAAGAGACAAAACATTAAGCCTGTGTATCATCTCCCATCCAGAGGTTCTCCATATTTCTGAATTATTTTCATCAACCATGGAGCTATTAAAAATTAAATTATTTTGGACCGCTATTTGATTTATTTTTTTTAACAACGGCTTACCACCGTAGGATTTTTCAAAATAGGCTATTGAAGTATCATCGTTCCACTTACGTGTGTAAAAAGTTCCTTGCCAAGAATTGTGCTTCTTTTTTTCATTGGTTAAAAACATATTTTAATATTTTCCTGTCTTCGTCATGGGTAAGTAAGTTAAGAGCACTATCAAAATCTACTAATGCAATTTCTTCAACTTCATCATCAGGCTCTTTTTTAAAAGACTCAATTATTTCCATTTCATAAAACCAAACTGTCTTTTGTAATATTTCTCCACTTCGTTCAACTTCATAGCGTGACTCAGCAACTGGTTTATTATTAACAATTTTTACTTCAAACCCAGTTTCTTCAAATACTTCTCTAACTGCAGCTTCGGTAGGTTTCTCACCTTTTTCTAAATGACCTTTTGGATAACCCCACCATGGCTCACTGTCAGTAGAGGAGTCACCTTTTTTATTTTTAACTAATAAAATTTTGCCTTCTGATAGAACTATTCCACCAGCTGCAAAATCTACTCCTGAATTCATACTTCTATTGTTTCCATTCTTCTTCTAAGCTATCCATATGGTACCAAGAACCCTACTAAGTTTAATTGACAATAATGAATATTTAAAAACTGTGTCTGATCTATACAGCTCAAATGGTTTTGAATTTTATTTAGTTGGTGGTGCTGTTAGGGATGGTATTTTAGATATTGATACATCTGATTTTGATTTCACTACAAACGCTTCTCCTGAAGAATCAATAGAATTGTTGAACAATAATGGTTACAACACTACTGAAATTGGAAGAGCTTTTGGAACTATTGAATTACAGATTGAGAACAACTCTCTACATATCACAACATATAGAAAAGACACTTATGATAGTTCATCAAGAAATCCATCTATAGAATCTGCCACTGATTTAGATACAGATTTATCTAGAAGAGATTTTACGATTAATTCAATAGCTTACTCTATCAAATCTAATGAACTCATAGACCCATTTAATGGTTTAAAAGACTTAGCGTCAGGAGTTATTAGAACTCCTGACGATCCAATTATATCTTTTTCTGACGACCCTTTAAGAATGCTGAGAGTATGTAGGTTCATTAGTACTCATGGATTTTCTCCGGACAATAATACATATGTTGCGATGAGGGACAATATTGAGAGAATCAAGATTATTTCTATTGAAAGAGTGAGGGATGAGATTTCAAAACTATTAGTTGGGAAAAATCCTGCTCTTGGTTTAAGAACATTTGTTGAGAGCGGTTTAAGCTCATATATAATTCCAGAGCTACATGAACTTAAAATCGAGGTAGACCCGAACCATCACCATAAAGATGTTTATGAACATACTTTAACTGTTGTAGAAAATGTTTCTCCGATTTTAGTTAGGAGGTTAGGAGCTCTTTTTCATGATATTGCTAAACCAAATACAAAGGGTATCGAAAATGGAAAAGTCCACTTCAGACATCATGAAGTAGTTGGAGCAAAAATGACTAAGAGAATCCTTCAAGAATTAAAGTATGATAAAAAAACCATAAAAGACGTAGCTTTATTGGTAGAACTTCACCTTAGGCCACATACTTTCAAAATGGGATGGACAGATTCTGCTGTTAGGAGATATATAGTTGACGCTGGCGAGGTCTTAGAGGATTTAAACAATTTAGTTAGGGCAGATGTAACGACTAAAAATAAACAAAAAGCCCAAGAAATATATGACAAACTAGATGAAATGGAAATCAGAATTAAGGAAGTTCTTGAAAAAGAGGAAATGTCAAAACTAAGACCCCCAATCACTGGAGATGAAATAATGAAAATTTTCAAACTTGATCCAGGTCCAAAAGTCGGAATAATAATGAAAGCATTATATGAACAGAGAATTAATGAAGGCGAAGTTTCAAAAGAAGACGCAATAAACCTTGCAGAAGATATCTTTAAAAATTTATAATTGTATAAATATGCATACATATGTATATTTATACAATGAACAAATCCACATTTCAAAGGCAACGACTTATAGCTAATTTTATAGATTCTGAAAATGTGTCTTCCCAAAATCAGCTAAAAGGACTTCTAAAAAAGAATCAAATTTTTATTACACAAGCAACTCTATCAAGAGATCTAAATGAACTGGGCGCAATTAAGAAAAGGTTAAAAAATGGAAGACTTGTGTATGTTTTACCTAAAAATCAAGACAATAATGCGCAGTTCAAAATATCAAAAAAAGCAATAGAAGATTTCGTGCTAGACGTTCAGCCTGTTTCAAATCAGGTAGTAGTAAAAACTACCACCGCAGCTGCTAAAGTAATTGCAGAATCAATAGACAATCTTTATATTGATAATATTGTTGCTACAATCGCCGGTGATAACGTTGTTTTAATAATTTCTAATGATGAATCCAAAGCAATAGAAGTAGCAAAGACAATAGAAAGTAATATAAAATAATTTAATGCTTCTTTTTTCAGAATATGACAAATCTCTGGATAATATTTATTCAAGCCAACCGGTAGTAGATATAAACCTAGGTGATACCAATAATTACCTTGTAAGGTTCCCAAAATTTAAAAAAGTTACCCATATTATCCTCGCATTTGATGCTGAAAACTTATTTTTAAAAGAAAAAAGTTCATATGGTTACTTTTTTAATTTAGAGCCACTCTTGTCTAATCTTGAAGAGAGTAAAAATTGTGGATATTTTGTCGTAGCTATTACCTCTAACTCAAGTAGGCAAAAACAATACAATCCTTATCCAAGAAACGGTAAGGAAAATTTTGCTACGAAGCATATTGAATCTATTCTAGAAACAAATCTTCCACAGATATGCAGTGATTATGATATTGAGTTATCTAATTTAAAAAAAATTGTAATGGGAGCATCTATGGGTGGTCTAATGTCGATTAAAACATCTATTCTTTATCCTGTTTTTAATAACATAATTTCTCTCTCTCCTGCATTTTGGTTTGGTTATCCAGGAGTAGTAAATGACATAGTTAATTTGAGCAAAGATTCTACATGCAATATATCCGTAGGAACAAAAGAAAAAGATGTTTTTGGTGATGATGTAAGAAACATATTTCCTAATGATTGGGATTTAGATTTTTCAGATAATAATAATTTTTATATTTCTGGAGTTGAGAGAATTAAAAAAGAGCTAGAGCTAAAAGGGTTGAGAACAAACTTTATACTTCAAGCAGAAGGAAAACACAATGAAACATACTGGAATCCTATTCTTAAACAATTTCTACTATCTATATAAAAACAACTAGCTTTTTCAATACTTATTAGATTATTCTTAATCATTGATGGGTAATTCAAAAATTGCCAGAGAAAACTTGGCTAAAGAAATTAAAAACGGTGCAGTGATTCTTCATGGTGGAGAGATTGTTTACAGAAACAATGACACTTGGTATCCCTTCAGACAAGATTCGAATTTTTACTATCTAACAGAATGGCCAGAACCCGAAGCACATGCAGTAATTTTAATAAAAGACTCTAAGTATGAATTGCATATGTTTGTTCAGGATAGAAACGAAGAAATGGAGACCTGGGAGGGAAAACGACTTGGCCAGGCAGGAGCAATCGACCAATATGAAGCCCAGGAAGCTTACTCATTCCAAGACTACAGAAAAATATTACCAAACCTTTTAAGTGGATATCAAAATATTTATTGTGACTATTCATCGACAAATTTTGAAAAATACGACAAAAGTTTGCTTTCTAACGCAGTTCCTTATGATCAAAGAGGTGCTGATTTTAGTAATGCTACTTTGTATTCACTTCAACCATTAATTTCAGAACTCAGGTTAATAAAGAGTGATGGAGAAATTGAACTACTTAAGGAAGCATGCGATATAACTGTGGCTGGACATATTCATGCTATGAAAATTACAAATCCAAACAGTTATGAATATCAAGTAGCTGCAGAGATGGAAAAAGTATTTTATGAAATGGGGGCAGAAAGACTAGGTTATCCTTCAATAGTTGCTGGTGGTCATAATGCATGTATTCTCCACTACTCAACAAACAGAGACCTACTTGAGGAGGGTAGCGTTTTATTAATTGATGCTGCTGCAGAATTTGGTATGTATTCATCAGATGTAACACGTACATTTCCTGTGTCTGGCAAATTTACAGCATCTCAGAAAGCAGTATATGAAGAGGTCTTGAAAGTGCAAAAAGAAGGAATAGAGGGAGTGATAGTTGGTAATTCAATGAAAAATGTTCATGAGCAGACAATCAAGTCATTATCAGAATCATTAGTAAACCTTGGTCTAGTTCCTTTGGGTGTTGATGAGACTATTTCCATGATGCACTTTTTTGAATTCTTTATGCATGGTACTGGGCACTGGCTTGGTTTAGACGTTCATGATGCAGGAAGTAATGAAAAAAATGGTAAACCAAGAGCATTTGAACATGGGATGGTAACTACTATTGAGCCAGGTATTTACATAAGACCTACAAAACCCGTTATAGAGTTTCCTCTTTTAGAAAGGGATCCAAATCAAATTAGAGAGCGAAGAAAATTACTCGGAATGGAAAAAGCAACAAAACTAGAAAAAGAAGAAATTATGAATTCTAAAACAGTAAAACATGAAATTCCACCTGAGCTACTTGGTATTGGTGTAAGAATTGAAGACGATATTGTTTGTACAGATAACGGACCGGTTAACCTTACTGAAAAAGCGCCGAAAACAATTGAAGAAATAGAAGCAGTAACAGCTTAAAATGATGTCTTCTCCTAGATTAATTTACTCAATTTATGAAAATCGTTTGCAGAGAAATTTAGAAAAAGAGAATCTACCAAAACACATTGGATTAATTCACGACGGACATAGGAGATACGCTAGAAAAGAAGGTCTTTTAAGTTTTGAAGTTTCTTATAAAATTGGTATGACAAGGCTTAAAGAATGTATTGCATGGTGTGATGAAGTTGGTATTGATTACATAACAAGCTGGCTTCTTTCTAGAGAAAACTTATCTAGACCGATAGAGGAACTTGGTCCTTACTTTCAAGTATTAAATGAATTATTTGAGGAACTTTTAATTGATGATGTTGTTGATAATTTCAAAATTGAATTTATTGGAAGTACAGGCATGCTTCCAGAATTTCTACAAGAGACTATAAATCAATTGAAAGAAGTAAGAGGTGGAGGTCAAAAAACACTAGCAATAGCCTTGGGATATGGGGGAAGGCAAGAAATATTAGATGCCATTAAAGGATTAATTGACGAAAATCGTAATGAAGAAAACGATTTTGA
>CETE01007487.1_pt1 | contig 12207 bp, 9 predicted proteins | sample 531241 | NCBI WGS metagenome assembly CETE01 (sample SAMEA2622336, study PRJEB7988) | marine metagenome | biome: marine biome (ENVO:00000447); feature: deep chlorophyll maximum layer (ENVO:xxxxxxxx); material: "saline water (ENVO:00002010), including plankton (ENVO:xxxxxxxx)" | depth 30 m
AGTTCGATGTAATTGCAAAAGAAAATGCACAATTAAGAGAGTTACTGCAGGCACCTATTCGGGTTTCTTCTCGAAAAATGGTTGCTGAGTTAATGGCGGTGGATAAAAACCCGTATAGCCAGCAGGTGGTTATCAACAAGGGTGCGATAGACGGCGTATATCTGTCTCAGCCAGTTATTGATGATAAGGGCATAGTGGGTCAGGTAATGGAAGTTGGGTCTACAAACAGCCGTGTATTGCTGATTGCCGACGTTACCCACGCTATTCCTGTGCGATCTCTTCGAAACGATATTCGCTTTATCGCAACCGGAAGCGGCGCACTAAACGAGCTGTATCTAGAGCATGTTCCTCATAGTGTCGATATTCAAGAAGGTGACACATTAATTTCGTCTGGCTTAGGAAAGGTCTTTCCTGAAGGTTACCCTGTGGCAAGAGTGTCACAAGTCGTCCGAGATGAAAGCCGCCCTTTTGCTCGTGTTATTGTCACACCTTTAGCAAACCTAGACAGGCTTCGACACCTATTGCTGTTATGGCACACGCCTGAGTCAGAGAGTGAGTCTGATGCTAACTCTACTGACGACACTGATAAGCCAGCTGTAAACGAGGAAGAATCTTCAGATGCGTAAACGTAACCTCGTTATATGGATTAGTTTGTTAGTTGCTCTGGTACTGCAAATTGTTCCGCTGCCCACTCAAGTAGATGTGTACCGCCCTGACTGGGTGCTGGTTGTATTAGCATATTGGAGCATGGCACTGCCCCACAGAGTGAATGTGGGCGTGGCGTTTTTAACTGGTGTTGCTATGGATGTGCTTGTAGGCACAACCTTGGGCATTCATAGTTTCGGCTTAAGTATTTGTGTTTATATATTAGCGGCTAATTACCAAAGACTAAGAAATTACTCCGTTTGGCAGCAAGCCATTATTATCGGTCTACTATCGGCGCTATACCACTTACTTACATTTTGGGTGCAGCATCTACTGACTGATATTTATTTCCAAGTCGATTACCTGTGGCCAGTGATAACGTCAATGGTGTTGTGGCCGTGGGTATTTTGGCTGCTTCGACGCACGCGCAGACAGTTTTCAATTTCGTAACCCGAACACGTTCTCGATTAAACCAAAGGTAAGCCAATGACAAAATCGGTAGTGTTAGCGTCAGCCTCTCCACGACGCACCGCTTTGCTCAATCAAATGAACATAGCCCATACAATACAGCCTGCCGATATTGACGAGTCGCCCCGTGACAACGAGCCACCGATGGAGCTCGTCGCAAGGCTTGCCAGTGAAAAAGCCCAAGCGGTGAAAGCATACCTTGAGGATCAGCTGGCAATGACCGACGACAAGGTTATTCTGGCCAGCGACACGCTAATATCGTTTAACGGACAAAGTGTTGGCAAGCCAGAAGATAAAGCAGATTCTAAGCGCATCCTCACTATGTTGTCTGGTAAAACTCATGACGTCCTTACCGCTATTTGTTTACTTGATAACGCTCAGCAACAGACTCAAGTAATTACCACATCTGTGACTTTTGCAGCATTGACGGATGAGCAAATTAACGCATACTGGGAAACAGGAGAACCTGCCGACAAAGCAGGGAGTTACGCTATTCAAGGTATTGGTGGTGAGTTTGTAGTTTCCATTAACGGCAGTGCAAGTGCCGTAATAGGCCTACCACTGTACGAAACCCGCCAATTACTTAATGCATTTGGAGTTGTGTCGTGAGTGCTGAACTGCTTATTAACGTTACCCCGTCAGAGTCACGGGTGGCGCTTATTGAAAACGGAATACTGCAAGAAATTCACGTAGAGCGTCATACCAAACGCGGTTTGGTTGGCAATATCTATCGGGGTAAAGTTAGCCGTGTATTACCGGGAATGCAGGCAGCATTTGTTGATATCGGTTTAGAAAAGGCCGCGTTCTTACATGCCTCTGATATTGTCATTCACAATGAAATTGCTGAAGAAGTTTCGGCCAGTCATATTCAAAAGCAAGACATTCGCGAGTTGGTGCGAGACGGTCAAGATATTGTGGTTCAGGTAGTGAAAGATCCTATCGGTACCAAAGGCGCACGCCTTACCACAGACATTACTATCCCCAGCCGTTATCTTGTATTTATGCCTTCGGTGACTCACGTAGGCGTATCTCAACGCATTGAAGAAGAAGCAGAAAGAGAGCGCTTAAAGTCGCTGGTGCAAGAGTTTTGTGATGAAAACGGTGGCTTCATTCTGCGTACTGCGGCTGAAGGCGTGGGCAAAAACGAACTGCAGTCCGACGCAGCATTTTTGCGAAGACTGTGGGATAAAATTCAGTCGCGTATGAAAAAGCGTAAGTCGAACGTGCTTTACGAAGACTTACCGCTAGCACGACGAGTGCTACGCGACTTCGTTGGTACAGAGCTCGACAGAATTCGAATCGACTCGAAACTATCATTCAATGAACTTCACCAGTTCACCAAAGAGTACGTGCCTGAAATGAACGGCAAGCTCGAATACTACCCGGGTGATAGACCTATTTTTGATTTATACGATGTGGAAAATGAGGCGCAGCGAGCCTTGGAACGCCGTGTCGATTTAAAATCTGGCGGCTACTTGATCATCGATCAGACCGAAGCGATGACCACAATCGATATTAATACGGGCGCTTTTGTTGGCCACCGGAACTTAGAAGAAACGATTTTTAACACCAATATTGAGGCGACGCAGGCAATTGCCCGTCAGTTAAGATTGCGCAATTTGGGCGGGATGATCCTTATCGACTTCATCGATATGATTGAACCAGACCACAAACGACGTGTCTTACACTCATTAGAGGTGGCGACGAACAAGGACAGAGCCAAGATAAATATTCACGGTTTTACTGCGCTAGGGCTAATTGAAATGACCCGTAAGCGCACCCGTGAAAGCATTGAGCATATATTGTGCGGAGAATGCCCGGTGTGTAAAGGGCGAGGCACGGTAAAAACCATTGAAACCATTTGCTTTGAAATTATGCGTGAAATTGTACGGGTGAATCGCGCCTACGACGCAGACAAGTTTGTGGTTTACGCTTCACCAAAAGTGGCGGAAGCCTTAATGGGCGAAGAGTCTCATATGCTGGCAGAACTGGAAGTATTTGTGTCTAAACAAATCAAGGTTCAAACAGAAACATTGTACAATCAGGATAAGTACGACGTCGTCATGATGTAATGCATTAACGTATACAAAGGCAAAATGTGACAAATTTTTCGTCGGTAGCCGCTTATCTACTTAAGAAGTTTTGGCTGCTACTCGCCGTATTGCTTGTACTTTTCGCGCTTGTTTTAAGCGCTGCACGCTATGCTCTGCCGCATATTGAGCACAACAAACACCTGTTGGAAAATTATATTAATGAGCAGTATGGCGTAAACCTATCCATCCAAAGTGTGCATGCTGTTTGGCAGCGCAATGGTCCAAGTATTGTGCTCAATTCGGTGTCGTTGGCTAAAAACGATGCTTCCCCTGTTGCATTGGATATCAGGCAAATCTACGTCGAGCTAGATTTTTGGGAATCGCTACGCCACCAACTTATCTCATCCACCCGTTTCGAGCTACGTGGTCTTAAGCTTGATATTGACGCCGATCGCCTTTCTGGAGGCGATAAGAATAACTTCCCTGTAGTAAATGCGCTAGAGCGTCTGTTTTTGGAGCAGCTTCAAAGCTTCTCGTTAGAAGACGGGGTGGTATCTGTCACTCATCTTAATGAAACCAATTCATTTGATATTGAAAGTTTATCGTGGAATAACCACGAAGAGCGACACCAAGGTTTAGGTCAGCTTAAGGTTGCAGATTTAGCGGCTAACTCGGCCTCGTTTATCATTGATATCACGGGCACGCGGGAAGACTTTGACGGCGTGTTCTACGCCAAAGCAGAAGAGCTCGATATTTCTCCGTGGGTAAGCGACCTCATCAAAACCAAGCGTCCACTAGCGCAAAGCCGCGCAAACTTTGAAGTATGGACTAACTTTTCTCAAAGTGAAGTCACAAGCGTACAAGCCGAGCTTAGTGAAAGCCTTTTAGAGTGGGGCAGTGGCCGCGCGAAAACGGTAACAGGTATCAGCGGAGGTAGTCTCCAGGCGTTACCTAACGATGAGAACAGACAGGGAGGCTGGAATGTCCGAGTGGATCAATTAGTGCTTAATTCGAGCAACGATACCCTTACAACAGACCTAATTGGTAGTATAAGTGCAAATGGTGATGCGCTGATAAACACCGTAAAGCCAGTGCAAATTAACCCCTTTCTGCTGCTGTTACCGCTTTTCATGGATGATACCAGTGAAGAAGAAATACGCGGGCTTAATCCAAAAGGCGAGTTGGCGACATTGCAGATTCAGTGGCACAACGGCCAGCCTTCTTTAGCTGCTAAAGTACTAGATTTACAGTGGGACAAAACTGATAAGGTACCCGGTCTTTCGTCGCTAGACGCAGACTTTTTCTGGTATAAAAATAATGGCGCTATCTACTTAGAGAGCGCGGATAGCTTACTAAGTGCCAACGGCGTAATTAAAAAAGACGTCAATATAAACTTATTTAAATCCCAGTTTTATATTTACCCAGAGCAGATAGATAGCGAAGACAAGCAGTGGGTAGTAAAAGGCAGCGATATGCTGCTTAATAGTGATGCCGTTACTCTTCACCCTCAGTTTAAACTGAATACGTCGACAGGGTTTATGTCGCTTTATGTGGATGTAAGCCCATTGGCGCTAAATGAGGTGAGCAGTTTATTTCCCCCTTCTTTAATGGGGGCTAATACCGACAAATACCTTACTCGTGCATTTACAGGAAAAGGTGAAATCGCAAATGCGCGCGTGCTGTGGCACGGTCGCACGAGTGACTTCCCGTTTGACGACAACACGGGCATTTTTCAGGCGTATGTCGATATTGAGCAGGGGGATTTTCTTTTTGCGCCAGACTGGCCGGCACTTAATAACTTAGACCTATCTTTGTATTTTGTGAATAATGCATTAGTGATGGAGAGCCCTAGTGCGACGCTTGCCGGTATGAAAATCAGTGATATGTCGGCTGCCATTCCAAGCTTTAGTCCAGATGCTCGCCTGATTATTTATGCCAATGGTACTGGCACTGGGGACGCGCTAACCGCGTTAATGATGGATTCGTCCCTCAAAAAATCTTTAGGCAAAGTACTTAACGAAGACGTGCAAATTAACGGGCCACTATCTGCCGACATAAAGCTTGATATCCCGTTTAAAGGCAAAGATGTGGTGGCATCGGGAACGGCGCACTTGTCGGATAACCCCGTTTTTGTTGCGACTACAAATATGCTATTTGATAAGGCATCGGGAGAGGTGTCATTTGTTAATGGCGATATAGACGCAAGTGGGCTTCAAGCGCAGTTTCTTAAACAGCCGGTGAACTTGTCGCTATCCGGTAGACAGGTCGACACATACGAGCTAAATGTAGAGTTAGGTGGGCGATGGCATGTACACCCGCTCGCTAACTATGTGAACACGGATCTCACCGAATACATCGACGGCGAAAGTGATTGGAACACTACAGTCCAACTGTCGCTTTCAAACAGTGGGTTTAATTATACTGCCAATTTGACTGCAGATTTAACGGCGACACAAAGTGTATTGCCTGCTCCCTTCGATACGCCAGCGGGCAGCAGTTTACCGCTGCTTATTACCAGTAAAGGCGATAGCAAAGCATCAAATGTGGAGGCGTCACTTGGTGATAACATTCGTTTTGATGGCGTACTACCGCACAAAGAAATGCAGTTTTCACGTGCGCACTTGGCACTTGGCGAAAGCGATATAGCCAACATTGGTACAGGTTTTAGTATCAGTGCGAATCTAGCTCAAGCTGATGTGCAAGAATGGTTTACCACTATAAATATGTTACTTTCCGGTAAAGGGAAAGACACCAGCACCGCCGTTGCAAAAACAAATGCTCAATCGAGTATCCAATCAAACGAAAGTAAAAAAGCGAATTTGTTTGGTACTCCTTCGCGGATATTCGCCAAAGCCGACAAGCTAAATTTTGCTGGCCACAGTATTAAAGATGCGCAGCTCAGTGCAACAGAACGCAATAAAGATTGGATCCTAGACTTAGCGTCGCCTCAGGCAAGAGCCACTATTCGTATTAATAGTGATTTAGACGAGCAGGGCATTGAAATAAATGCCGACTATTTATCACTAGAGAAGCCTGCTGAAGCCGGGGGGACGACAAAAGCCGACTCAGAGAGCGGCGTTGAGTTAGCTACGAATAGTGCAATGCCAAATGAGGAAGGCGAATCGCCCTACAATATTGACCCAAATACGCTACCGCCCATTTATTTTTATTGTCAGTCCTGTGGCGTGCACGGCATCGATTTAGGTGAAATTACCTTAGACATCGCGAAGGAAGAAAATGGTTTAGCCATTCGCCAGCTTCTAGTGAAATCTGATGAAACTAACGTTACCGCAACGGGTTATTGGAAGCACATGGGAGGCGAGATTCAAAGCGCGTTAAACGGAACATTAACGTCTCCCGACGTTGGGCAGATGCTAAAAGAGTACGGTGTTGAATCAGGAATAAAAGATTCTAGCGCAAACGTGGCGTTTGATATCAACTGGCCAAATGCGCCGATGGATTTCGGGTTTGAACAGCTAAACGGTAATGTTGAGTGGTCGCTGTCAGATGGGTATCTAACTGAGTTGAGTGATAAGGGGTCACGTATCTTTACCCTGTTTAGCTTGAACTCGTTAGTGCGGAAGCTCAGTCTCGATTTTCGAGACGTTTTTGCTAAGGGGTTTTTCTACGACGATATGGGCGGTACGTTAAGTATTGTTAATGGCAAAGCGTATACCGACGATACTGAAATTGACGGCGGCGCTGGTGAAATAGAGATCACAGGCTTCACCGACCTCAACACTGGTGGATTAAATTACAACGTATCGTTCGCACCGAACGTAACCGGGAACTTACCGTTTTTAGTGTATTTCTTGGCTACGCCGCCTACTGCACTCGCTGCTCTTGCCATAGACCAGGTGCTAACCTCTGCGAAAGTTATTTCGAATGTGAACTATCGCGTTACAGGCACCATAAAAGATCCTAAGTTCGACGAAGTTGAGCGCAACAGCAAAGACATCAGCTTACCTGCGCAAAATGCGCCTGTACCGGCCAACCCGCAAGACAGGCCATTAACGGAAGATGACGTACGCAGGCTTAAAATGGAGGTGATCGATGGTTAATTTAGTTGCATTACAAATGACATCTGCGCCAAGCGTGGAAGAAAATCTCGACACCGTTGCAAACGAAATGGCATCGGCAAAGATTGAGAAAAACAGTTTAGTTGTGCTTCCAGAGTGTTTTGCTTATTTCGGCGGTAAAGACAAAGGCCAACTTGCTGTGGCAGAAACAAAGGGCGAAGGTGAGATTCAGCGCCGTTTGTCAGCGCTTGCTGCACAATACCAGTGCTATCTGGTCTCGGGTACGTTTCCAGTAAAAACCAATAGCTCTGAGAAGTTTTCCGCAGCCTGCATGCTGTTTGGCCCCAATGGTGATGTGTTGGCAGACTACCGCAAAATTCACATGTTCGATGTATCAGTTAACGACAACACGGGCAGTTATCGTGAATCGGCGACAACCGAAGCGGGCAGCAAGGTGGTTACTGTTGAAACGCCAATAGGCAACATTGGTCTTGCGGTGTGCTATGATGTACGTTTTCCAGGGTTATTTACTGCAATGGGCGATATCGATATTTTGGTGTTGCCAGCGGCCTTTACCCAGCGCACCGGAGAAGCGCATTGGCATGCGTTGTTGCAAGCTAGAGCCATTGAAAAGCAGTGCTTTGTGGTAGCTGCAAATCAAAATGGTGTGCATGCAAATGGCCGCGAAACATACGGTCACAGTCTTGTACTGTCGCCTTGGGGGGAGACCCTTGCCGAACGCAAAACCGACGTAGGGTTAGTCTCGGCAAAAGTAGATATTGCAGAAAGAGAAACCATCAAACAGAATATGCCGGTTGCCGAACATAACCGATTCAGGAGTCACTTTGTCTAAATCTGTTGAGCGTCATTTATTATCTGACTCAGGGCTAGATATCACTAAGCTAGAGCGTGCTTTAGCGACTATTCATCGTCACGATACCGACTATGCCGATTTATATTTTCAGTCAAGCCAGCACGAAAGCTGGGTGTTGGAAGACGGCATTATTAAAGAAGGCAGCTATAACATAGAGCGCGGCGTAGGCGTGCGTGCAATTAGCGGCGAGAAAACAGGGTTCGCTTATTCAGATGAGATAAGCGAAGAAGCGTTGACCAAAGCGTGTAAAGCGGCTCGCGGCATTGCGCCAAGCGGCGGTTCACAACAAGTTGCTTCGCTTGGGCAAAAACCAGTGCAAGCGCGATACAGCGAAAATAACCCTATTCTTGCGATGCAAGACGCTGAGAAAATTTCGCTTTTAAAAGCAGTAGATGCCTATATCCGCAAACAAGAGCCGTCTGCCAATCAGGTAGTGGTGAGCTTAAGCGGTGTGTATGAAGAAATTTTAGTTGCTGGCAGTGACGGTACGTTAGCCACTGATATTCGCCCGCTGGTGCGCTTGAACTGCTCGGTATTGCTAGAACAAGGCGATAGACGTGAACGTGGTTCAGCGGGAGCTGGTGGTCGTTATGCCTACTCGTTCTTTAAGCAAGACGAAAACGGCAAACCGTATTACGAAACGTTGGCAGAAGATGCCCTTCACATGGCGCGGGTTAATATGCAGTCCGTGGCATCGCCGGCAGGCGCTATGCCTGTAGTATTAGGTAACGGTTGGCCTGGTGTATTACTTCACGAGGCGGTAGGGCACGGTCTTGAAGGCGACTTTAACCGTAAGGGTGCATCAACATTTAGTGGTCGCATTGGTCAGCGCGTTGCAGCAAAAGGCGTGACGGTTGTTGACGATGGCACATTAAACGACCGTCGTGGCTCGTTGTCGGTAGACGATGAAGGTACACCAACAGCGCACAACGTGCTTATTGAAGATGGTATCTTGAAAGGTTATATGCAGGATAAACATAACGCCAAGCTTATGGGCGTTGCGCCTACCGGTAACGGTCGTCGTGAATCCTATGCACACTTGCCTATGCCCCGCATGACGAATACTTATATGTTGGAAGGCCAACACGATCCGCAGGAAATTATCGCGTCTATCGACAAAGGTATTTACGCGCCGAACTTTGCTGGCGGACAGGTAGACATTACGTCAGGAAAATTTGTATTTTCTAGCGCGGAAGCCTACTTAATTGAAAACGGTAAAATTACCGCACCGGTGAAAGGGGCTACCTTAATTGGTAACGGTCCAGAGGTTATGCAAAAAATCTCAATGATTGGCAACGACACTGCCCTAGATAAAGGCGTTGGTGTATGTGGTAAAGACGGTCAAAGCGTGCCGGTGGGTGTAGGTCAGCCTACACTTAAAATTGACGAGTTGACGGTGGGTGGTACGGCTTAATTCAGCTCAAACCCGTAAGCTGGAAAATTAAAAAAGGTTGGGCCTAGGCACCAACCTTTTTTGTATGCGAACAGGTATAGGTCGTGGCTAACTTTCAAACCCTTTTCCATCCAACCACTCAATAGCATCTTCCTCGTTGGTAAAAATACCTAGCTCAAGGCCTGCATTGTCGTAAATTCTCTGAAATTGGGCTCTTACAATGGGCTGCACCGTGGTATCGCCAATAACTAGCGCGCCAAGCGCCATTCCATGCTTCGCACGCCATTCTATTGAACGCTGCAACTCTGTCTCACCTGCTTTAGTGAGAAGGGCAGAACCATGCAAAAAACCTAAAAATGCCCAGTGACTCCCACCAAAGCTGTTAATTACATCCATCATATCCCGCGCATAGCGTTCAATGGCTGAACCATCGGCAATACCTTCAGCCGACACGCCTACAATGCTACCAAGCACAGCAATTTGATACTGACCGTACTTGCTTTTCAGTGTTGCGTTAGGGTTAGAAAATATTTTCACACTACCCCCTTTTATTGGTGAACAAAACTGTGATGTTGAGATTAGTTTTATTTAATTATAGACGGTTAATCCTCATGAATAACGTCTTTCAAATACTGAAACAGCTCTCTGAATGCTTTAGGCGGCGCATTCTTTTCACGCTCTTTCTTAATTTGGCGGTGAAATTGGCGCAGCTTTTGGCGGTCAAGTTCAGGGTGCGCTTCAATCAGCTTTTGAATAGCGGGGTCGCCCTTTTCAATCACGGCTTCACGGGCTTTTTCTAGTGCATGAAAGGCCGCATTGCTCGCCTGATGCTGATGTGTAATTTTAGCCAACGCCTCTTCAATAGGGGCGGTATCTCTTTGACGTAAAGCTTTGCCGATAAACTGAAGCTGACGGCGGTAACCGTCTTTTTTCTTATTCACTTTGCGCGCAATAGCTACGGCGTCAGCAAGCTCTTCATCCATTGGAATCGTCGCTATGTGAGCATCGGTCAGGTTAACTAAGGTTTCACCTAGCTTGTGAAGTTCTTTGGCTTGACGCTTCAGCTCAGTTTTACTGATTAATTCTTCCTCTTCGAACTCATCTGCTTGCGCATCTTCGAAGTAAGGATCTTCAGGAGAATTGTATTTCTGATCACTCATTTCAAACTCATTAGTGTTACACTTTAGCTAAATTGTAACTATCACAGTCGAATTAAGACAGCGAAACTTACTATGCAAATTGAGCAGCAGTTAGCCGACATTCAAAATGTCGTAGATGATGTACTGAAATTAGCCCTTTCTAAAGGCGCAACACAAGCCGAAGCCAGCATGTCTAAAGTGCAGGGCATCGCCGTTTCGTCACGTATGCAAGAAGTTGAAAACGTTGAATTTACCAACGACGGCGGCTTAGGTATAAGCGTATACGTAGGCAAGCGAAAGGGGAGTGCGTCTACCGCAGATCTGAGCAAAGCGGCGCTAACACTCGCGGTAGAAAAAGCCGTAGATATTGCTCGCTATACCAGTGAAGATCCTTGTACAGGTTTGGCCGATGCCGACCTTATCGCCACTGAATTCCCTGATTTAGACCTGTATCACCCTGAAGAGTTAGATACTGAAAAGGCCATTAAAACTGCTATTGAAGCCGAAACGGCGGCAATGAATTACGACTCGCGCATTACAAATTCAGATGGCGCGTCGTATAACGCAAATCTAGGTATGCGCGTTTACGGCAACAGCCATGGAATTAACGCCGGTTATCCTAGCAGCCGTTATTCACTAAGCTGTATGGTTATTGGCGCACAAGATAACGATATGCAGCGCGATTACGCTTACACAGTAAGTCGTAAAGCCTCTTTGCTGCAATCAGCTAGTGCAGTGGGTATTGATGCCGCTAAAGCTACTGTAGACCGTTTGGGGGCTCGTAAAATCAACACGGCAAACGTGCCTGTGCTTTTACACCGTGACATCGCATCTAGCTTGTTCGGTCATTACGTAGGAGCCATTAGCGGTGGCAGCCTTTACCGCCGCTCTAGCTTCTTGCTAGATAGCTTGGGTAAACAAGTTTTTCCAGAATGGCTTAATATTGAAGAGCGTCCGTTTATTAAAGGCGGTCTGGCAAGCTCAAGCTTCGATAACGAAGGTGTGGCATGTTCTGACATGACCATTGTAGATGCGGGTAAATTGGCTACATACCTTTATACCACTTACTCGTCGCGTAAACTAAACACCCGCTCGAATGGCCACGCCGGTGGTATTCATAACTGGCTAGTAGGTGATACGGGTCATAGCGACGCCGACCTGCTTAAAGAAATGGGCACAGGTTTGTTCGTAACCGAACTGATGGGGCAGGGTGTTAACGGTGTAACGGGCGATTACTCGCGCGGCGCAGCGGGATACTGGGTTGAAAATGGCATCATCCAATACCCCGTTCACGAGGTAACGATTGCTGGCAATCTGAAAGATATGTTTAAAGGCATTGTGGCAATAGGCGCTGAAAAAGATGTGCGCGGTAGTGTACAGACCGGTTCTGTGCTTATTGACCAAATGAAGATAGCAGGCAGCTAGTTTACGCTTTCTCGATACGCTGAAGGAGGCAGCCCGGTGGACTTCTTAAAGCGCTTCGAGAACGTAAATACATTTGCGTAGCCTACATAACTGGCGATATAAGATACGGGCCACTGCGTGCTTAGTAACAAGCTTTTGGCTCGTGTCATACGCAAATGGATAACGTGCTGTTTGGGGCTTCTCCCAAATACTTGTAAGCACAGCCTGTGAA
>CETE01066209.1_pt1 | contig 12170 bp, 29 predicted proteins | sample 531241 | NCBI WGS metagenome assembly CETE01 (sample SAMEA2622336, study PRJEB7988) | marine metagenome | biome: marine biome (ENVO:00000447); feature: deep chlorophyll maximum layer (ENVO:xxxxxxxx); material: "saline water (ENVO:00002010), including plankton (ENVO:xxxxxxxx)" | depth 30 m
CTTAATGCAGGTCCCGTCACTCTTGGCTCAACAATGACACTTGATGGTGTCTGGGTAATCGTATAGGAGGTATCATGGGAACTCTCAATGTAGCAAATTTAAACACGACAGGAAATGTCAATTTTGATGGTGCATGGACTAATGCTCCTACGGGAACTGCCATTCAATATGTAGTGGCCACTCACACAGTGATGACGGTAAGATTTGTCACAACATCCACGTCTTATGTTGACTCAGGTTATAGTATCACGATAACTCCCAGAAATACATCTAGTAAAATTTTAATTTATGCTAACATTTCGTGTTACTGTACCAACAACCATTATGGATATTTTAGAATTTATAATACGACTGCTGGTCGTTACGTAAACTCTGAGGGTGGTGTGACTAATGACGGTATGTATGAATCTGCTCATGGAGGAAAATCTCAGTGGTCAATGATGCCAATAGAGGCATTAGATCTACCAGGCTCAACTTCAGCCCAAACATACAAGATTTACACAAGATCAAGTAATAGTGGTGGCGAATGGAATACTGGATGGAGTTCTTCTGCGCCTAATACAATGAATTATAACTTCATGTCAGCAACGGAGTTTTCGGGTTAATATTAGAATTCAATTCACTTTATAACTATAAATAAAACAAACCAACTATTACTATGAAATACGATATCCCAGCAGCATTACAAGTACTTACACCAGGAGCAGAATGGGTGCTTCGTGGTGGTGAGTATTCTGGATTGGAGTGGCTTAAAGGAAACGGTCACGATAAACCGACTGAAGATGTATTAAATGCAAAGATTTCTGAACTTGACGGTGCAGAAGCAATGAAACTTCTACGTGAGGAGAGAGATCGTAGAATTGCAAAGTCTGATTGGAGAGCTTCATCAGATTTGACAATTTCGGATGATTGGAAAACTTATCGTCAGGCACTTAGAGATCTTCCTGCATCTGCAACACCAACTCTTGATTCTAATTATAATTTAGATCTGACTTCTGTTACTTGGCCTACCGAACCTTCTTGATATGGCATCTGAACTAAGAGTAGATAGAATATCACCTGTCGATGGTATTGCTACTGTTACCCAAAGTCTTGGTGGTAATGCTGGTGGTGGCATTGTTCAAATAAGACATTCTAATACTAAAGGTCTAACCTTTGCTAGTGCTGAAAGTCCCAGTAACACTTTTGTTGCTACAGGAATTACTGGTATAATTACTCCAATAAGAAGTGATAATAAAATTTTGATTATTGCTAATCCAAGTGTAATGTGTTACCGGAGTGGTAGTAACGATGCTAACGGATCTATAAAAATTATGAGATCTATTAGTGGTGGATCTTATACAGAGTGTAGTCCTATTCAAATTGGAACTCAGGTTGGGTATTATGATTATGGTGGAAATGGATTACTTTGCTACAATAACATCTCATTGATTGGTGTTGATGAACCTAGTACAACGTCTGAAGTAACTTATCAATTTTACATTAAGAGACTTAATGGAAATGGAATAAGAATGGGTTATGAGTTAACAGGTGATATTGGATCTAATTCGTTTATAACAATGATGGAGATTGCAGGGTAATGTCAGAATTAAGAACAAATAGAATCGTTCCAAGAAACGGACTACCTGCTAGTGCAGCTGGTGGAGGCATTATTCAAATAGTTCAAGCAAGCACTACAAATAGAGTTGCAACAGCAAGTGCTTCATACGTAGCAACAAATTTATCGGCAACAATCACACCTTCATCGGCAAGTAGTAAAATTTATATCACACTTGGTGGAGATGCAAATAATAATGGGTCTGCCAATTATTTGTATATGACTTATTATAGAAGTATTGGTGGTGGTGCTTTTACAAATATAGCACCAAATGGATCTAATGATTCTAATAGTGCAGATTCAAATTATGGATTCGCTATGGTTTATGGTGCGAATTCAAGGATTCACGTTCCAGTAGCAATGCCATTCTTGGATAGTCCAGCCACTACGAGTGCTGTAGAGTATAAAGTTTATATTAGAATGCAGGCTGGTTCTGGTTCTGTAGAATTTCCAGCCAATAGTGGGTATCAGGCAGGACGAATGTTTTTATATGAGGTTTCTGCATAATATTAGATTTTATTGTAATAGAAGTCTCTGGATAAATAACTAAAAAGTATCAATATGTCTAAGGTAAGAGCTGAGGAATATACTGATAAGAGTGGAACCGGAGCTCCTAACTTTTCCAGGGGTATTGTCGTCTCTGTTGGATCTTCAGTGGGAATTGGTTCCACTTTTCCAGATAGAACATTACATGTAGCTCAGGCAAATAGTACTGCATATAGTTCAACTGACTTTGATCAAAAATATCATGTACTTAAACTTCAAAACTTTACTGATGATAAATCGGTAGGTCTTCAGTTTAAGATCGGAACTAATGGTGAGGCTGCTATCACCGCACAAGAGTCGAGTAATGGTGAAACTCAACTCATGTTCGGAACCAGAGGTGGTGGTAATAGGGCTGAGAGACTTCGTATTGATTCTGCTGGCAGGATGGGTCTAGGAGTAACACCTCCCACAGGATATGGATCTGGTAGAATATCACTGGACATACATTCTTCAGGAGCAACGGCATCCCATTTAGCACTGACTAACAGTACCACTGGTAGTGATGGTTCGACAAATGGTTTCAACATTGTCCAAAACGGTTTAAATACACTCTTACTTTTAAGAGAGAGTGGCTTTATGTCATTTTCTACGGCAGGAACGGAAAGAGTCCGTATTCTCTCCTCTGGTGGTATAACCTTTAATGGAGATACATCTTCTGCGAATGCTCTTGATGATTATGAGGAGAATAGTTGGACTCCTGTATTTGCAGGTGCAACATCAGCAGGAACATATACTTATGGATCACAGGTCGGTAGGTATACCAAAATTGGTAATATGGTTCATGCACACTTCAAACTTGAGAATATCACCACAGGATCAGCTGGAACTGGTAATATAGAAATTAGTGGTTTACCCTATGTTTCTGATTTGGAACAAGTATCTGGTAATATGGTGCTTGATAATTTTAATCTTCCAACAGGAACTAGTAATTTGGCATTCAAAATTGCTAATGACCAATCAAAATTCACCATTGTCATGACGATTGATAATCTACCAGATCAGATACTTGAAGTTACAGATAAGGTTGACAATGCTGCTGATATTCAGGGCACCATCTCTTACCTCACTGACTCTTAAATAAATAACTAAAAACATCAGATGTCTAGAATTAGAGCTGACAGATACACCAATAGATTAGGAACCGGTGCACCAACATTTTCAAATGGTGTTAATATTACCGGAAATGTTGGTGTAGGAACAACTGTCCCTACATCTAAACTAACTGTTGTAGGTAATATGAATGTCACCGGTACAGTATCGGTTGGTGGCACTCTTACATATGAAGATGTAACCAGCATTGATTCAGTTGGTATTATAACTGCACAAAGTGGTATTCATGTTCCTGGAGGTGGTAATTTAGTAGGGATTGGAACTACCAATCCATTGTCAAGATTGCACGTATCTGGCACTCACAATAGTCATATTCGTATGACTAATACCTCTGATGATGCTCTAGATCTTATTGGAGATTCTAACAGGACAAGTGCAAATTCTTCCATCTTAGCAATAAAAGGAAGATGGAATGGAACAGATGTAGCAAAAATTGTTTTTCAAGCAGCTACTGATACGACCGATAAAGATGATGGTAATATATTATTCCATACAAAAGATAGTGGATCGAGTATTGCAGAAAGACTTCGTATAACTTCTACAGGTATTACATCAGTTACAGGTTCTCTTGCGGTCAATGGTGAAAACTATCCAACAGCTGGAGCATTAAGTAATCGTAATCTTATTGTGAATGGGTCGATGCTAATAGCTCAGAGAGGAACCTCAAGTTTTGGCACCACCGGTATTGATACTGTTGATAGATTTAAAGTAGCTTCCAATGTCGGTGTATCAAGATATCAATATACACTGAATACAAATGAGCTTCCATGGAATGAGGGACTTAGAAAATATTTACAAATAATGAATGCCTCTTCATCAGTGGCAAATTCTTATAGAGAAATTGATTATAAAGTTGAAGCACAGGATTTAGCACAAAGTGGATGGAAATATAACTCATCATCCAGTTATATCACTTTATCATTTTGGGTAAGAGCATCAGTCTCTCAAACATATTATCTGTACTTAAGAACAGATGATGGAACTGATAGAGTATATACATTCCCATATGCTTTAACTGCAAACACATGGAAGAAAGTTGTACATACAATACCCGGTGATTCAAATATTGCTGTCAATACTGATAATGGGTTAGGTCTATTGATTAGATGGCTTCCTTGGTACGGAACAGATTATACTGGTTCAAGTGCAACTAATGAAACCTGGAGAAACAGTTCATCTGATTATGTGCAAGATATGACAAGTACCTGGGCCAATACCGATGAATCAACTTTTGATCTCACTGGAGTTCAATTAGAAGTTGGTGAAAAAAATACGCCTTTTGAAAATCGTCCTATAAGTGAAGAGCTACTCAGATGTCAGCGATATTTTATTAGACAAAATTGGGTATTATGTAATAATATTACGGGTATTGCTTACAGATGGGTTCCACCTGGACCTAGTGTTAATATGAGAACATCACCTGCTATGTCATATTTTCATCCTAGCACTGGCACTGCTAATCAAACTTATGAACATTCGTCTGGAACAGTTCGTACAATAAATAGTTCGCCAGCAGCTTTAAGTGCTACTAGTGGGAGCACAATATATTTTGGTACAAGTACAAATGGGACATATGGTCAATATGTCCGAGTTCATATGGATGCGGAGCTTTAAATGCAATACAAACTAGGAGTGGATCCAGACACTGTGTACTGTATAGACACAAATTACTGGATCCCACTTGATCCAGAAAATAGTATGAGGCAAGAGTATCAAAAATGGCTTGATGAGGGTAACACACCTCTTCCTGCAGAATGGGACTAATAAGTAAAAGTATTCTGAGTCTATAGCCAGTTGATAAACTGTCCACTATTTCCTCCGCGGACCCCGTGGAGGTTTTATAGTGTCTGGAGACACACACAGGAGATGACTCTTAAGGAAAAACTGGTATTCATTGTGTCGTTCATGTTCATGATGCAATGGGGAACCAGAGTAGTCTATGCAGGTCTATCACATGCATTGTATTGACATCATCCCATACGACCGTATATCGACCAGTAGGCCACTCATAGAATGGTTTACGACGGAATACCTATCCAATTATGGTCTAGACATCACAGTGGTCTATATGGACCTCTCTGATGAGGGTGTAGATGGATGGTGTATGCGTGAGGATGACAATGAGTTTCTGATTCAAATTGATGAGAAACTTGAGGGTGCTGAACATACCAGAACGGTATTACATGAATTGTACCATGTCTTTCAACATCTACACAATATCCCACGATGTGAGATGTGTGCTCGTATGAGTGAACAACACAACCTTGACAGATTCAAAAAAACCCTTTAGACTAGGCTTGTCCGGTTTGAAGGGAACACTTTAAGTACTTAATTACCATGAAGACCAAGTTTATTTGTGTACAACCTAGGTCTAATAAAGCCAGGAACCGTTTTGCAAACATGATGGATGGACTTCATTCATGTAGGCTTGAACAAGAGACAGAGGACAAAATGTTCTTGACATCTATTACAGAAAGGTACAGTTTCTGGATGGATAAGACTAATGACATGAATTGGATGATTGCAAAGTGATTGACTTTCTGATTAGTACACAATGGGAAGCTCTTGGTAACCACACTGTTGCTGAGTTTCTGGTAGGATATTTGTTCGGTGGTGCATTAATCATCGGAGCACCAGGTGTGTTCTTCTTTGTTGTGTTCAATGCTTCACTACAGAGAACCAAGGGAGCACAGATTGGTTACAAGGACCACAAGGATTATGGTGACTCCTCTACCTATGAGAATGGTAAGATGGCTGACCAGAAACCTTACAAACACTACATTAGAGCTGCAGTACAATGAACTACGACACTATTTGGGGAGTAATGAACGATGTGGAGGAAGCATTTAGCCAAGTCACGACAATCGAATTCCTCACTAATCAAATTCAGCGTGCTGTTGATGTTGGCGACATTAACACTATCAACGACGCTGCACATGCATTGATTGCATTTGTACCAACATATCAGAAGAATTTTGATGAGAAGTTTGCCACAGCATGGAGAGAGGTAGTGACACCAATTCATGATCCTATCACCAATTATTATGGAAATCTTAATTATTCTGAAATTTGTAAATACTTAAAAGACACCGAGGTTTCCCCATGACAATGAAGAAGGGTCAAGATCTAACAAAACAAGAGATTGATTCCATCAAAATTGCTGTAGAGGAAGCTAGTATTACCGCTGTTCATCCTGATCGGATGGAAGCATATGCAGATTACCTAGTGAGGAAACTCAATGAGCAAGAGAAGTGAGAATCTAATCATTGCCCTTCAACAGGTTGGCAACCTGGAGAAACTTATTAAGACATTTGATTATCCCACATACATGCAAAACCGTCTTAATACTGTCAAATACGAACTAGAGAGACAGTTACACAACTGTCAGTCTACTCTTTGACAAAACATAATAATCTGTTATAATATTATTGTAATCTTCAGGAGAAAATGAAGTATCTTTTTGTTGTGAATCACTACGTACCATTTCCACAATCAGAGTATGGTGGACTATGGGTAGTCAGAGCTGAGGACAAAGAAGAATGTTTTGACCTCATTACAACATATATGGAAGATTATCCTGAATTTTACGGTAGACTACGTGAGAACATCGACCTTGCACCTAAATATGCATTGGTTGATGACAATCCTTCCGCAGTTTTAGAGAGTTTCCTAACATGAGACTAAAGAACGATCCTAACGACAAACGTGCTCATCGTGAAGTCGATTTCCATGCGAACGAATCTCATACAGAAGAGGAGTTCGATGCAGAACATGATGCCAAGGTAAATGATTGGCATGAACGTCACAAAGACAAGCTCCTTGATGTCTATTGTGATACACACCCTGACTCACCGGAGTGTAAAGTATATGATGACTGATGCTGAAAAGAATGCCCTCGGTCTTATGATCGAAAGTGTCCACAAACCAGACAGTCGGCTCCGTGGTTGTGCATACAATCAGGGATGTTATGATGAATTGATGGAATGGCGTCAGAAGATGCTTGACCTGCTCTATAGTTATGAGAAAAATGGAATTCCCTCACAAGCCACCCAAAGGGTATGAATACTGGACTGATGACTATTCCAAAACTATCAAACGTATTTGGATCAGAAACATCAGTCGTGAATTTATCTATGGTGATGACAAACATCCAAGTTCAGTCTGGGGTTTCTTCTGTAGGCGTAAAGGTGTATTTCTTGCACCCGTAAATAGTAAGAAGCCTGGTAAGATGGTAAGACCTGAAGATACCTCAGCTTACACAGCCATGCAACTCAAACTGACACCATTAGAATTAGCATTTCAATGAACGAACTCGATCCCTCCTCAATCACTCTTAGTTCACCAACTAAAGCATTTGCGTATGAAAAAATCTCACGCGAGATTGATGAGTGTGATGACATTGTAACCATGAAGGAAGCCTTACGTTGTTATGTCAAACTCTACTTCAAGCAACAAGAAACCATGGTCCTTATCGGAGTCCCCGACATCAGAGATGAAAACCTTTGAGCCACAAGTCAATGATTATGTAAGGTGGCCTAAGGATACACACACCGTTGAAGGATGGGTATATTTTAAGGACGAGGAATATATCACTATCGAAGTTGGTGTCAAACCAAAGAAACATTGTAATTATGTGAGGAATGTGTTACACTGTAAGGAACATATCCTCGTAGTGTGTTATTCATTTCTGTGGGATGAATTACAATACATCAAATCTAGAGAGACAAATCATGAAAATGCGAACACTTTTGTTAGGACTATCTCTGATGATCGTCCCTCCAAGCATGGCAGAACCTAAGGTTGAATATTTCACCAATGAAGCCATGGGGTGTATGATGCTTCAGGAATGTACTGAAGATATTCATGAAGTTATCTCTATGGCTGATATTTCCATGGAGTATGAGAATTGGGAAGACTTTACTGGTGTGACCACAGAGTTTCATAATATGTTGGTTCTTCTCAATCAGATGGGAGTGAAAGTATATCTGGCAGATCAAAAGTATTTCCCTGTAGGTCATCGTGGTGTATATCATACCGTCAGTAATAATTTCTATCTCAACAAAGCATTCATGCATCGTCCGAATGTATTGATGGCGGTGATGAGACATGAAGGTTGGCATGCTGCACAGGATTGTATGGCGGGAACCATTGACAATAATATGATTGCTATCATCTTACCTGAAGAGAGTGTCCCACCAGTGTGGCGTGATATGGTAGAAGCAACATATCCTCCCTCTGCAGTTCCTTGGGAAGCTGAGGCTAAGTGGGCTGGATTGACTGAAGGAATGACAGTCAAAGCACTTAAGTCTTGTGCATATGGTACAATGTGGGAAGACTATGAACCAACACCAATGACCCGTGAATGGTTAGAAGAAAAAGGATATATTAAATGACACTTGCTGATGCATTAATATGGGCGAGTATTCCCTTTGTACTAATTACATTGTATTTCGGTACGAAGGGAGGATATTACAATACTGACAAATATGACGGGGATGGAACAGCTCATAAGGTATTGAAATGAAAGTCAAGACTTTATCATTAAAACATCAAATTTATAATATACACGATATCTTCACAGTGGATGAGTTTGACTCAATCGGTGATGAGTTCAAATATAATTACTGGAAATTTAATAAGAGGGAAAATACTGAGTCATCAAATTATCCATTGAGGGGTTTTCTGCAGACAAAGAATTCACATTACGATGGTATTGATATAATTGGATATAATAATGTGTTCACTAATCTTGCCATCAATGTAAAATATCAGATCCAACAATTAGTCTTTGACAAACCCCTTACACTTAGAAGAATAAACACCAATATTCAATTCTTTGGCCAGGAATCATCTTTTCATACGGACAATGACGATAATCATTGGTCTTTTGTATGTTTTGTGTCTCCTAGTTGGAATACATCATGGGGTGGAGAATTTGTGGTCAATGTAGAAGATGGTGAATATGTACACTCTCCATATATACCGAACAGAGGAGTATTATTTCCCTCTCACTTACCACACATGGGTTACAGTCCTAACCGATTGTGTAACATACCCAGATTATCGATAGCATTTGTGTATGAAACCGATTGAATATAACACACATGAAGCAAGATACCATGATAGATATGGTGATTGGACAATCAATGGTGAGACTTATCGATTTAAGTTAAACAATTATAGACACTTATTCACACCAGATAGATTGAGAAAGGTTTCATTTGATGACATAGCATTCAAAGGAAAACACCTCACAAACTTACGTGGTCCAATGTGTCTATGTTGCGACGGTTCAAGATATTACAACGCTAAAATTAAACAACCTGGTATTTTGGTTGAAAATATGGAAAATCCATATAATCTTAAGTATAGAATGATTGACGGAAAACATAGAATAGAGAAGATGATTAACCTTGGAATGACTCATTCCGAGTTTCATGTTCTTCAAATATCTGATTTGATGTGATGTGGAGAATATGGTGCTATGCCCTCGGAAAGAAAGAGGGTAGAGATAAGAAAGATGCGGATAAGATTGCATATGTGAGAACCATCATAATGCTACAGCTCATTGTTACAAACGGTTTCATTATTGCAGGTAATATCAGACATTGGAACGATGGTCAGTGTGCCAACACCATATCTGGCCCTGAAATCTTGACAACCGACCATAAATAACCTATGATCTTATGGTAGCAATCAGGAGCTCACATGTCTGCCACCTATCTTCCTCAAAAGACTAAGTATCGCATCACTTTAGATCTGGAAGTCATGGAAGACTTCAACCCACATAATCTTGACTGGGAAAAACTGTTGGATGTTCAGGGTGGTGAACACGTAGAAGCATACGTGGAAGACTTGTCAGTTCCTGACTGCTTCTTCTCCTGATAATACTGGGGGTGATAAATAATTCATATTGTCATCCCCTATCCCATGGCATTCTATTGTACAAAAAAATCATTGATTGATGATTCAGTCACCCTATACTATGCTGGTGGAAACAGATGGTCTGATCAAGTGTCAGAAAAGGTCACCTTTGCTACCAGGGATGGATTGGACCAGAAAGTTGCGAATGTTGATCGTAAATCTGGTGGATTCAAGAACGCAACAGTGGTAGAAGAATGAAAACACTAAGCCAATTCCTCACCGAAGCAAATTATGACCCTGAGATTCAGGGAAGAAGCCAAATTCGTCAAACTGGTGAAGGCGGACGTAAAGAACCAAAGAGAGACACCGAGAGCAGAAGAAAGCCAGGTGCTAAACCACGAATGAAGGCAGTTGGTGGTGGTAAGATGGCTCCTGTCGGTCAATATAAGGACAGAAAGGATATTGGTGCGACCAAAGCTAGGTCTGAAAGAGAACAACAACCAACACAAGAAAGAGGTAGTGCTGCACTATCCGCAAGAGAACAACAAAGAAAGGCTTATCAAGAAAGAAAAGCACGTGAGAGAGGTGGCAGTCGTACACCAATTACGGCAAAAAGTAAAGAGAAGGTAGCCTCACAGTTGTTGAAGAAGAAAGAAGCTCCTAAGAGTACAGAACCAAAGAAAGAACGTAAGTCATACAAAACTGCTGACGGTGGTGGTATGACAAGGAAAGAAAGAGACCAGGCTCGTAATAAGAAAACAGGTGAAGATAGGAAAACTGCTAAACAACAAATGAGAGCAGAATTTGAGAAGAAACATGGTAGAAAGCCTAGTAAGAAAGAGGCAATTCAGATGACAGCCAAGGCACATGCTGCAGCTAAGGCACTCAAATGACACAAAGAATGATGCGATTGTTTAATACAATCGACGAGGCATACAATTTCGTGAAGTCGGATCAAGGTATCACCTTGAAAGAAGCTAAAGTGTATGTTGATCAGAGTATTGCCCAGAGAATTGATGAAAAGGTCTGGGTAGTTCTTCCCTGACAAAGTTACTCACCTTGAAAGGTCCCCTATAGTACAGAGACCACCACATTATGACATCAACCCATATTGAACACCCAGAGGACATGATACTGACAGGTGACCTGTCTGTTATCGATGCACTCTACGATAATGCATTCATCTCTATGAAGATGGATGGTATGTCATTGGTTTGGGGTACTAATCCTGCCAATGGTAAGTTCTTTGTTTGCACCAAAGCAGCATTCAACAAGAAAAAGATTCGTCTGTGTTATACTGTAGAAGATATTCTGACCCACTTTGGACATCAGATTGAAGTTGTAGATATTCTTACTAATTGTCTCTTTCATCTCCCCAAGACTGATAAGATTATTGGGGTGATTGGCTTGGTTTCGGTCACACTGACGTGTTGACTCAGAATACTTTGACCTATGCATTCCCTGAGGCTATTGATCAGAAACTGGTGATTGCACCACACACTGTTGTCAATGTGTATGCAGAGTTCAGTGATGGTGTATGTGAGCCATTGACCGATACTTTGGAAGATACTAAAATGGTCAAGTGGGTACAACCTTCCGTTGATCGTATGCCACCACAAACCAAGGCACCAAAGATCAACAAAGACATGATCAAGTTCTTGTCTGATAAGGAGGCATATCAGGCCAAACTGGGTATCAATGCATTGATCAAGTCTGGTCAGTATCTTGATGATGCTACACTGACTGACATCCTTGGTTGTGTTCATCTTGCTAATCTTTATCAGTATGTCATGGAGATCAAGCTTGACATCATGGATAGTTTGATTGTTACTGATGCACCAACATCTTATCTTCCAAGTGGTGATATTGCCCCCAATGGTGAAGGTTATGTCTTCCATTCTGAAAACTATGGTAGTGTCAAACTAGTCAATCGTACAGAGTTTGCCTACGCCAACTTCAACAATGGGTACGGTACATAGTTACTCACCTCCAAACGTCCCTTATTATGTAGCCACTGAACTTGATGATCAAACTTCGCCCACACCAACAGGAA
>CETE01015951.1_pt1 | contig 12090 bp, 11 predicted proteins | sample 531241 | NCBI WGS metagenome assembly CETE01 (sample SAMEA2622336, study PRJEB7988) | marine metagenome | biome: marine biome (ENVO:00000447); feature: deep chlorophyll maximum layer (ENVO:xxxxxxxx); material: "saline water (ENVO:00002010), including plankton (ENVO:xxxxxxxx)" | depth 30 m
GGAGGAGCCCTTCAAATTGTGATGAGTCTCGAAGGGAAGGTGCTAGGCCGCTAGCGATATGCCACGTGAAGTTTTGGGTAGTGAGGGTTGAGGCTGACATTTCTCAGTAATGATAAGATGTTTAGTTCATCACGTTTTCAACGAGGATACTCTGAATGACCGAGTAGAGCTCATATTGGGCGAGCAAGATGAGTCGCTCTTGATCAACATTTTCTTCGCTTTGAGACTGGAGGAGCAGGCGATCATCTGACTGAGCGAGATCAAATTCCTCGTTCATCAGGATTCTTGCCTGATTTAGGACACTATACCAGGATTCCGTGTGATCGAGGGGGACCCGAAGGCGTTTCAGTTGGGAAATTGTCTCATCTGTTTTAGCTGGATCCGGTTCAGGCACTTCTTCCACATCAAAGGTTTCGACCTTGGCGATGTCCTGCGAGATTTGGTTGCGAGCGTCATCAAAAGACTCTTTTAAATCAGGTTTAACAAACTCTTCCCAGTCTTCGAGATGTGACTGGGTGTCCTCGTTGAGGAGGGTTTCCGGAGAGAAAAGGGAGGGAAAGAGTCGTTCGCGGGTAGAAGAGGAGAACGATTCGCCATTTGAGGCTGCCGGAAGCTCAGAAACGAGATGCCATTCGGCTGGGGTCAAAGCGTCAAGCGCCCAGAACTCATCTGTGAGGACAAATCTCATATGGGATGGGGGAGGTTATCGAGAGTGGAATTCAGTGTCGAGTCTTGATGTCTCGGGTTCTTCTAAAAGGAAACCTGAGTCAGCTGTTTATGTTCGTTGGAGGTTAATAAATAGTGGTAAGCTATCTCGGGGTGACTGCTTCTCAGATTTGAAAATTAATGCAAATTTACAATTTGAGTTTGCGAAATTAGGAGACATGCGGTATGTTTTTAAAAATTTAGCAGCCGAAAGGGTTAATTTGTATAATAATTATGAAAAATCTAATAAAAAGGTTGCATTAGGCTTTCGGAAGTGTTTAAATTATTGCCTGTTTTCATAAAAACTAAAATCGCTAGGAGATAAAACCATGCAAATATCAGAGAATACCAATACTGAAGTTGATCAAAATTCCGATCAGAACGCCGATCGCTTGGCGGACTTCATCATGTTCGCGCAACGTTCCTTCTTGCTCGACCTTTCCAAAGAGCTAAACGAAGGAAACGTTTCATACGCACAATTTTTCCTCCTGGGATATCTGGCCAACGAGGACTACCTCACGATGACCGATATTTCCAAAAAAATGGGTCACTCGACTGCAGCCGCTACAGGCCTGGTCGATCGCCTCGAAAAGCTGGGATACGTTCAACGTCTTCACGCTGCTGACGATCGCCGCAAGGTTATGGTTCAGATCACCCGCAAAGGCATCGAGATGGTGACCCGCCTCCGCAATTCTATTGCCGAAAGTATCACTGAGGTGATGGAAGCTCAGGAAAAAGGTGAAGAAGAGGCCATCCAGCCCATTTATTCGCAACTTCGCGAGTTTCTTTCCTCCCGGTAAGCTTCTCTGTTGGAATTCCTCAAACGAGCGAAACGCAATCATCAAGCATTTCGAGAATAAAAGGCATTCCCAATTCTAAGCGATTTTAGCAGCGCCCCCGGTTTCTCGCCGGGGGCGTTTTTGTATCCCTATATCTTAGATTAAGGACTAAGACGGCGCGCCGACCATTCGCCTCCATCCTTGCTGTATTCGAAACGGTCATGTTTGCGACCGGGTTGCCCCTGCCAGAATTCGACGAATTCCGGAACCAGTAGATAGCCACCCCAAAATTTGGGACGGGGTACGCTCTCCTCAGAACCGGAGTCGGGAAACTCAGTCTCAAACTTTTCGACCCTTTCATCGAGCCACCCTCGATTGGGGATCTCTTCACTCTGCTTTGAAGCCCATGCACCAATGCGTGAGGCGTAGGGGCGAGACTGGAAATAGCGCGTCGATTCCTCGGCTGCCAGTCGCTTAATTTTTCCGCGAATCAAGGCCTGCCGTTCGAGGTCTTTCCAGAAGAACAAAACCGAAGCGACAGGATTAGCCTCCAATTCGCGACCTTTGCGACTCTCATAGTTGGTGAAGAAGGTGACTCCGTCATCCGTGTAATCTTTCATTAGAACGGTGCGGGCGGTTGGGTAACCATCGAGTCCAATCGTGCTCAATGTCATCGCGTTGGGCTCCCTAATTTCGGCGGCGAGAGCATCAGCGAACCATTTTTTAAATTGGTGAAGTGGATCTGCGGCGAGATCCTTTCGCCGTAGAGTGTTGGCGTGATAGTCCCACCTTAATTCTTCCAGAGAGGGGTTAGCAGAGTCGCTCATCGAATTGGTGATACGAACAAAAACGGATCCATGATGCCCGCGAATCAACAAGGCCCTCTTAATAAGGGTGTGCAACCGGTTTCATGAATGAGGCTGACCGCTTGTTGAATTTGAGAATTCGGTTGAATCCAACCACCCTTCGATGTCTGCTGGGTCAATGAAATCAGGCTCTTCTTATCAGCATTCCCATCTCAAACGGGTCTTGTTTGATGAAACGTGTATTCGTGAACGAGTCGCTGAAATGGGAACAAAAATTACGGACGAATACCGTGGTGATAGCCTCACCATTATCGCGGTCATGCAGGGTAGCGCAGTCTTTATGGCTGACCTAATTCGCGAGATCCAGCTTCCTCTGCAGTTGGAGTCAATTTCCGTAGCAAGTTACCATGGCGAGACATCGAGCAGTGGGACAGTGACTTTTCACCAGAGTCGGATGCCTGAGGTCGAGGGGCGGGATGTTATGATACTTGATGACATTCTCGATTCTGGACGCACGATGTCGGCGGTTAAGCAGAAACTCGCGCAGGAGTGCGCTCCCCGATCAGTGAAGACAGCAGTTTTGCTGTCCAAGGAAATTGAGCGGACAGTCGATGTGGAGGCAGATTACGTCGGTTTCAATGTGGGGGATGAGTTCGTGGTGGGGTATGGGCTCGATTATCGGGGGCTTTATCGGAACCTTCCCGTGATCGGAGTTTTAAAAGAGGAATACATTTAAAGATTAGTATCAAATGGTCCGAGTAATTTTTTTTTCCGTTTTACGCGAACTAGCCGGCGTTGAGGAGGTAGAGATCTCGATGAGTTGCGGCGAAACCCAAGTGTCCGATATACTCCGGCAGGTTTATCACGACTATCCGCGAATTGAATCGTGGAACACAAAACTTCTCATAGCGATTAATGGTGAGTTTGCTGATCGGAATGAGCTCCTTGGGGATGGAGACGAGTTGGCTCTTATGCCACCGGTTCAAGGTGGGTGAAATCGCTCGAATGTTTTTGACTTCAAACTAGATTTCATTCATCCAAGACGCGCATCGAAATGGCGAAGTGGTTCTACACGGATTCAGGCGCAGCTCAGCAGGGGCCCGTAAGTGAAGAGGTTTTGTTGAGACTGAATCGTGAACGTGAAATCCTGGCCAGTTCGCTGGTATGGAAAGACGGACTCGATGAATGGGTGCCGTTCGGCACCGTTGCGGGATCGGTCTTCGGCCCCAATGAAGAGGGGGAGCCGACCAGTATCGGGGTTTGTGCCTACTCGGGGCAGGTATTTACTTCGGAAGAATTAATCCCCTACGGTAAAGCGTTGGTTGGGCTGGAATTTAAAGACGAATTCGTCCAGCAGATGATGGAGCAAGGAACCGTCGATATCGAAGACGCAACTGATAATCCATTGTCCTTTGTTGGATTCTGGTGGAGGACGCTCTCCTCGTCTCTCGATTACCTCGTGAAAATTCTCCCCTCATATATTTTCATGATTCCCTACTATGTCGCTGCTGCTGCGGTAGGCACTTCGCTCGAATCTGGCGATATGGATTTGGAAGAATCGATCGGAATGATCATCACTGCTGGAGTCGGAGGTCTTGCAAATCTAGCCTTCAGTGTTTTTTATGAGACATGGATGGTGGGTAAATACCAGGCAACTTTAGGTAAAATGATCATTGGGGCAAAGGTGGTTAACCCCGATGGATCACGAATTACTTACAAAAAGTCGTTCCTGCGTTGGCTTGCGAAAAAACCACTCAACAACGTGATTGTCTGGGCACCTTCTATGATTGGTTTTGGGGTGGTCATTACTGCGATCGGAGCAGCATCCTCTCAATCTGATGCGGCGGCTATGATGGTCATGTCAGTTTTGGTTGGGATATTTGTTTTTGTGGGGCTTCTCGTGCTGTGCTCTGGCGTCTACTGGATGGCGGCTTTTGATGAGGAGAAACGTGCGCTACATGACCGGTTCGTGGGAACGAGGGTGATCAAGAAGTGACGGAGAAGATGAATACTGACAGTTTGAATGCTGATGTTTCCCTGCAGTGCCCAACCTGCCGCGCTAGGCTTAATGTGAGTCGTTCGGTCGATCGTGTTGAAGAGAAGTGTCCAGTTTGTAGCAGTCAAATCAGCATGGCTGTTTTTCCGAGATTTTTCCGCGAAGAACCGGAGATGATAAACGATCGGATCGCTTCAGAAGATGAGGCGATTTGCTCGTTTCATGGGGAGCTAAAAGCAGAAAAAGTGTGTGACGAATGCGGTTGCCTCATGTCTTTAAGGGCGTCCGTCAATTGGGGCGATCGCGATTATTGTCTTCCTTGCCTTTATCAGCTCAGGGAAGAAAAAAAGAGCGCTTCGTTCGTGGCTCAGGCCAAGCTCCATGACAATCTCGCGCTCGCTTTGGTAACTTGGCTCGCCCCTTTTTCATTTTTCACCGCTCCTGTCGCGTTGTTCCTGCTTCTTCGATACCGCAAAGGAAGTCAGACATTTGCTCCGCGGAGCCCTCTCCGCTGGTGGCTGGCATTACTTCTTTCGTCCGCATGGATTTTACTCTGGGGGGCGGTTATCATTATTTGGATCTCCCTGATCCTCGATGAGGTTTCATGAGGGGTAAATACAAGGGACCAAAGGGGTAGCCGTGGCTCCAAATCGGCGGGTAAATTAGGCTCGTTGCTGACAATTGATCTTTCAAAGATTAGCTCGATAGAAGAGATCTGATTGCTTCTAGTCTGGATGTTGTTCGAAGAATGGTCGCCTATGTCAATTGATCTTCGGCATAAGGAGCAGGGCAGCGGGGCTGAAAAATCTAATTGACCACCAGGTGTGTCATGCCGATGAAAGGGTCGTTTGTGAAATTTATTTTCATAAACTCTTAATTCCCGTAATCAAGGAGGTCCCGCGTTCTTGAAAATCCGTAACCGTTGGCTATCTTCGAAGCCAGCGAGGCATGCTCTCAGAAATATCTGAACACTTCTGTTTTGAGCTGCTGATGAGGTTATGGCAGAGAAAATGTTATCCAATCGGCCGGATTATGGCCGGACATTTCACACTGCTATGTGGGTGGTTGGCTCAATTGCTTTAATCCAGCTGTTGGCTATTTTTTGGGCAGTTTTTATTGAGTCGGGCAGCGCGTCTGGCGGCACCACTCTGGCGGGTGGCCCGAATGCGATCACTGCTAAAGAAGCCTCTCCGGTCACCGACATATCTGCGCCGATTGTCCGTGCAATTCCGGCGGAAATCGCAGCAGCGATCGAACAGCAGAAGTTCGAGTCTCAACCTTTAAATTCGCCCCTCCGAGGGGTAGGCGGTGAACTTCTAACCAACATAGAGGGTGCAAGACTGCTCAACAATAAGGCCGCTTCAAGTTCAGAGAGATTCACACCGAGCCTTTCTGAGGCTCTAATTAATGCAAAATATACCGCCGAGAGAATTGAAGACCCGATCTTAAAACGGCTCGTCTCGACTGGGGAAGAATTGCGTGTTGAAGGCAATACGGCAGGTGCTATTCAAGCGTTGAGGCGAGCCGAAGAGGCGCTGCCGGATCATCCCAGGGTTATCGCGGAAATGGCGGCAACGCTGAGTCAGATGAGGCAGGATCTCAAGGCCAATTTTTATTGGCAAAAGCTGATCGAAATGAGCCCAACTCGCGCGGGAGATTATTCAATCATCGCTCAACAACATTTAGCCGGTGGGTTTTCAGCTCCTGCTGAGTCTGTTGGACAGATTATGAGTATTGGCGAAGTTAAGGTTGAGGAATCATCCCCGGTGGCTGAGGGCCAGCGAGTGTCGCTGCGGATCGTGATTGATTCGAAGCCCGAGCTAAACCCAGTCGGCGAACAGCTCTCCCTGTTGGTTTACTTTTATGATCGGATTAACGGGGAACGTATTGATGCATCCACCGCGGACACCTCGTATCTCTATCCAACGGAACCCTACGATTGGCAGACAAATGGGCGTGAAGAAATTATCGTTAATTACGATCAACCGGTATTTACTGAGGATCAAAAGCAGGAACAGGGGGATCGCAGGTATTATGGATACGCCATTGAACTTTATTATCGAGATCGGCTTCAGGATAGGGTAGTGAGACCCGAAGATATTTCTCAGGTGACAATTGAGCAAGGCGCAGCAGATTCCTATGCTGCTCCCGAGACCTTCGGTCCTGAGAATTCTCTCTTTCCCGACAAACCGAGTTTTTAGGAATTTTTTATGCAGAACGAAAGAATTGTCCTCCTGATCGATCCTTCTGAAGAGGATCGTGCCGATATTCGTTCTACTCTTGTTGCTCGGTCGGTCACTCTCATCGAAGCTGTTGATGCTGCTGAAGCTCGTGAAAAGATCCGTGAAACTGGCGAAATAAGTATCATGATTGCCGGTATTTCGATTGATACCGGCGGCGAGATATTCGATCTGCGCGATCACCTTCAAAGTAAGGTGGGCCTTTTTCCAAGCGCCTATTCCAGTCGTGAGGACATGACAGAATTTTATCCGCGGATACATGACCACGAGCGATTGTTCCTCAAACCGGTGAACCTTGGTGTCCTCGCAGAGTGGTTTGATGCGGCAGTCGTTACAGGTGTTGAGACTTCTGCAGAGGATGAGCCTCACGCGGAACCAGTCATTGGAGCAGGTGATCCGGTCAGTTCGCCTCCTGCGGAGATTAATACAGGTTCGAGTGGTGACCCTTCTTCAGATTCTCTGCCTCGGTTGGAGACAGCTCCGGTGCAGTTACCCGAGGATGCGCTGCCTGTGGGAACGCGGTTGGGCGATTACAAGTTGCTTCGCGAAATCCAGAGAGATGCTGACTTTGCCCTGTATGAAGCGGAGCAAACTTCGATTGGGCGCCGAGTTGCCCTGAAGACGCTCTACAGGAAGCACCGTCGCGATATCACGTGGGTGCAAGGATTTGTGAATGAAGCCAGTGCTCGGGCTTCGGTGAATCACCCAGCGATTTCTTTGGTGTATGAGTGTGACCAGGAACTGGGAGTGAACTTTTACACCCTCGAACTGGTCGATGCACCGAGTCTGAGTGACCTAGAGCGACGCCGAAGTGATCTGGAGGAGGCCACTCTTTGGAAAATTCTTGAATCAGTCGGGGATGCTCTGATCTACCTCCGAGATCAGGATATGTCTCATCGCCTCATTACGGCTCAGAGTATTCTTTTGTTGAAGAGTGGGGAGCCACGGATCGCCAATCCTGTCCGCGGTCGTGGAGCACCTCTTTCGGTCGAGGAAGAGCGTCGTCAGATGGAGTTTCTCGCCAATGCGGTGGCTCCGTTTATGAGAAAGTCCGGAGCTGATCCCGACCTTGTTTCCTTGGTGGATCGGATGGGCGCGGATCGTATTGATGCGGTAAACACAATCGATGGCCTGAAACGCTCACTCTCTCCGGTTGATCCTAACGAAGGGCTAAGTGCGGCTGAGTTAGCGAAGATGACTGAGCAGAAAAGTAACCAGACGGCGATCACTAGTGGTGTTATTATCAGTCTAGTTATTGCAGCGGCTGTAATTGTCTTCCTTACATTTGGTTCCAAGCCTGAAGCTCGAGATCTCGAGTCGTTCACAGCAATACCTGCCGGTGAGTTTGCTTTCCAAGACAGTGATGAGGTCAATTTATCAGAGTTCTGGATTGGTCAGTATGAAGTCACTATTGGGGAATACGAAAAGTTCCTCGAAGATCTGGCAGCCTTCCCTGACAAGCTGGAAAAAATTCGGCATGCTGAGCAGCCTGAGGATAAGACCTCATATGAGCCCGAACGTTGGTCTGAAGTTCTCACAGCAGCTAGGAGAGGCGGTAGGTTTTTGGGTGGAAAAATTGATATGAACTGCCCAATTACAGGCGTCGATTGGTGGGATGCTAATGCCTACTCCACATGGCGGGGTGGTCGTCTTCCCACCGAACAGGAGTGGGAAAAAGCGGCTCGTGGCCGCTCGGGTAAAAGGTTCCCCTGGGGAGACGAAATGGTGCCGGAAAAGTTCAATAGCGGCCTAGATTACGATCCCTCTGAGGTTGCCGGTGCTGGGGATATTGATGGATTCAAATGCTGGAATCCTGTTGACGCTATGCAGGACGATGAAAGTCGTTACGGAGTCGTCGACCTTGCCGGTAACGTCAGTGAGTGGACGGCGACTTGGGGGGCTCACCCTGAGTCACCGGACAAGCGAGTTCCATCGAAACGTGGAGCCTCTTTTGTCACCAAGTCAAATTTTGAGCTAATTGTTCGCCGGTACAGTGAGTCGGCAGAGGAAAGGAACTTTTTTACGGGCTTTCGCATTGCCGCTGATAAGGCGGAACCGGAAGTTATTGGTTCCTCGTCGCCTTCGGCAGCGGCACCGGATGAAATTGGGGAAGAAGAAAGCGAAGAGTCTTCGGCATCTGGCATGCCGAGTGAGGGGACAACGCCTTCGGATAACAAAGCTGGTGAGACGCCTTCTGACCTCCCTGACTCACCTGTTGGGGAACCGGGGAAGGACTCTCTCGCCACAGAACTGCCGGAGGCGTGAACTGAACCAACCTCCAAGCCTCCTAAAAAATGGTTTTGGCTTGATACTCCTAACCAGCCATTCCACTCGGTTGTTCAATCATGGATGGAGCGGGCGAAAGCGGTGACTTCGTCGCCTTCTATGTCAAAATCAATCAACATCGGACGGCAGCAGATTTCGCAGTCGTAGTCGACCTCACAGGGAACCTCTGCAAGCGGCGGCAGTGGCACGTGAAATTCTTCAAAGCAGGATGGGCAGATGACAGGAGCGATTTCCAAGGTGCTAGGCGGGTTAAAGAGCTACGTCACGCAGGGAATCGGGGATTTCAAAGAATCTCAAAACAAGACCGAAAATTGCTTGTTTCGAAGCGTTTTGCCCCTAAATTTGCGGCCCTCCGTCCGCTGCTGGTGCTCCTCGAGCGGGTCGGATAAGTAAATGAGGAGTAATGTCGGAAGGCAAATTAACCAAGCAACTAACCTTAAATTAAAACATGGCAGCTACAATCACCCCATCTAATCCAGAGCTATTAGCTCTGATTGATCAACAATTTCACACCCACCGCGAGAACTCGATCGTGCGGGGTAAAATCATCGAAATCCGCACCCAAGTGGTGGTAGTGGATATCGGTGCCAAATCTGAGGGTATCATCGCAGTCTCTGAGTTCGAGGACGAGGAGTTCAAAGTTGGAGATGAGATTGAAGTGCTTCTTGAAAAACTCGAGAACGACGAAGGTATGGTCGTCCTCTCGAAGGAGAAGGCTGCTCACAAGCAGAACTGGGACAAGATCGTCAAGGTTTACGAAGACGGTGGTCTTGTTAAAGGTAAAGTGAAGTCAGTCGTGAAGGGCGGCTTGATGGTGAATGTCGGCGTTGAAGCGTTCCTCCCCGGATCACAGATCGACATTATTCCTCCAAAGGACCTGAACGAATACGTGGGCAACGTCTACGAATTTAAGATCGTCAAGGTCAATGATATCCGCAAAAATATCGTGCTGAGTCGCCGCGAGGTAATTGAAGCCGAGCGTGCTGAACAACGAGCTGAGTTCCTTGAGTCCGTTAAGATTAGCGACAAGGTCGAAGGTCTTGTTAAGAATATCACCGATTTTGGTGCATTCGTCGATCTCCAAGGGATGGATGGACTCCTTCATATCACCGACATGAGCTGGGGCCGAATCAACCACCCCAGCGAAATGCTTGCTATCGGCCAGGCCCTTGAGGTTATCATCCTTGACGTTGATAAGGACAAAGAGCGGGTCTCTTTGGGCCTCAAGCAACTCCAAGACAATCCTTGGGAAGCCATCGAAGCCAAGTTCCCCATCGGAAGCGAAGTCGGTGGGAAAATTACGAAACTGGTGCCCTATGGTGCTTTCGTTGAGCTTGAGCGTGGCGTGGAAGGTCTAATCCATGTTTCCGAACTCTCCTGGACCAAGCGAATCACTCGCCCGAGCGACGTGCTCTCTATCGATCAGGACGTGAAGGCTGTGGTTCTTGCGATTAACAAGGACGAGCAGAAAATCTCTCTCGGTGTGCGCCAGCTTGAGCCCAATCCTTGGGACGAAGTGGAGACTCGCTACCCGATTGGTTCTACCATCAAGGGTGAGATTCGCAATCTTACTCCTTACGGTGCCTTTGTAGAATTGGAAGATGGTATCGACGGTATGATTCACGTGTCCGACCTCAGCTGGACCCGGAAAATCAACCATCCGAGCGAGATCCTCAAAAAAGCTGAAGAAGTCGAGGCCACCGTTCTGGAAATCGACAAGACCAACCAGCGTATTAGTCTGGGTGTAAAGCAGCTTGAAAATGATCCTTGGAGCGAGATTGACACGCGATTCAAGGTCGGTGACCTTGTTAAAGGAACTGTTGCCAAGATCGCCAGCTTTGGAGCTTTTATCCAGCTTGAAGACGACATCGACGGCTTAGTTCATATCTCGCAACTGAGCGAAGATCACGTGGCTAAGGTTAAGGATGTCATTAAGGTAGGTGATGATGTGGAAGCTCGTGTCATTAAGGTCGATAAAGTCGAGCGTCGTATTGGGCTCTCTATCAAGGCTGCCGAGTACTCCGAAGAGCAACTTAAGAAAGAGACTGCCGCTTTCGACGCGCTCCGTCCGAGCTCTGACCTTGTAGGACTCGAGCAAGCCTTTAACCTCGCCTCCGAAGAGTGGCGTCCGGGCGAAGAGTCTGAAGAAGAAGCTGAAGATTAATCGGCTTCCACCCGTTGCGGGCGGTCATTTGGCGGTCCGGAGACGAATTTCAAAAGGAGCAGGGGAGACCCTGCTCCTTTTTTCGTGTGAGCTTACGTTGCGGGATCTCACAATCCGAAGCCACGCGAAAAGAAACGTTGAGATGGGATTCCGGGTCGTCTTGAAGAAAGACTGAAACTTAGTCTCTTATTCAGCGACGAACGACTGCGTGATCTGCGCATCCGGCAACGCAGGCTTGTAGTGAAATACGCGAGTGGCTTCGGTTTCAGGTGTATCGGCCGCATAAATGGCAACCTCGACTTTTGGAATTCCGCCGCTAACGTCTCCCATCGATTCGGTTGTAATCGTTATCTGATTGTTCCCTTGGCGAACCCCACCCAAGATAAGTTCCGCTGTCTTCACGTTCGAGAAGGTTCCAGTTTCGTATCCGTTCACCACAATATTTACTTTATATCCTGACGCGTCCACCCAGGCTTCGGCGATTAGGTCAGGTGCTTTCACGGGTTGCGGAACAGGAGGCAGTTGAGGAGTTGGCTGGAATTCCTCCCCGAGAAGAAAAGAAAAGTCTGCGTTGCGGATCTGGAGCAGAAGTTCGGAATCATTTCCAGTTTTAACGACGCGAAGACGATCGAACTTCCAGATTCCGTCTTCCCGCAGAAAGTGGAGGACAATTAGATTATCAATTGGACCATCTTTCGGAGTGCCGCCGAAATCGGCTTTCCCAAAGTAGGTGGAGGTTGCAGTTTGACCAGTCGACAAAACGCCCAGACCAATCAGTCCTGCGAGAGTGGGGGCCTCAAGTGGGTCAGCGAAGAAAGTTTCAGGGAAAGGAAGTTTCTGAGAGATGATGATGTTTCTGATCTCCATCTGACGGGAAAAGGCAGTCACCTCTTCCCACCTCGCAAAATCCTTGGATACCATCGCATTGTGCCAAGCTTGGTAGGTATTCTCTAAAGTGGGACGAAGAGTTGGATCGGGTCGCGCCTGTTCCGCTAGCGTCGTTCCCACGCTCAGGAAAAACGACAGGATAAGAGTGAAGGGGGTCGTTTGTGAGAGCATAATGGGAGGTTAGCATGCAGAAAACGATTGAACAGGAGAGTTTGAGCCTTGAGCC
>CETE01035485.1_pt1 | contig 12081 bp, 10 predicted proteins | sample 531241 | NCBI WGS metagenome assembly CETE01 (sample SAMEA2622336, study PRJEB7988) | marine metagenome | biome: marine biome (ENVO:00000447); feature: deep chlorophyll maximum layer (ENVO:xxxxxxxx); material: "saline water (ENVO:00002010), including plankton (ENVO:xxxxxxxx)" | depth 30 m
AAAAGATGTCAAATATTCCAATAGCTGATGAGGAACTGGAAAATGCAAAATCTGGATATTTCGGTTCTTTTGCGATGTCTATGGAGAATCCTGTAACTATAGCAAATCAAGCACTCAATATTAGAACTGAAAACTTACCAGATAATTTCTATAGTACTTTTCTTGAAAACATTAATAAAGTTTCAAAAGAGGAAATCATTAATTCGTCAAAAGAGTTTGTCTTGGCAGACAATTCTCAGATAATTATTACCGGTAAGGTGGGGAATATTATAAACAATATTGAGAATATCTATATAAATGGAAACAAAATTCCTGTATTTTACCATGATGAATATGGAAATATTACCGACAAACCTGACTACTCAGTTGACTCAAGTATTACTGCTGAAAGCATAATTAACAGATATATTAATTCAATTGGCGGTAAAGATAATTTAGAAGATGTTCAATCAATTGAACTGAATGGCTCTGCAGATCTTAATATGCAAGGTCAAAGTTTTAAACTTGAGTTTTATTCATTAAAAAATAATCAGAATCAGTCACTGTCAACAGTTTCTGCAGGTGGAATGCAGGTTCAAAAAAGTGTCTTTAATAAGGATCAGGGGTATAATGTAGTTAATGGTCAAAAAGTGATTCTATCCGAAGACGAATTAGAAAAGGCTTTAACAGACTCTGAATTATTTAGTGAATTAAGCTATGATTATGAAATAGTTGAACTTGTTGGAAGCTCAACTATTGATGATCAAAAGGTTTATGAAATTAAGATTTCAGATAATAATACGGAATATTACTCAATTGAAACTGGACTAAAAGTCAAAGAAGTTGAGACACAACTAATTGATGGTAATCAAATAATTATTGAGACGACTATTAAAGAATATCAGGAGGTTAATGGCGTATTAATTCCAAGTGAGATTAATCAGGTAACACCTGCTCTTCCGATACCTGGAGGAATCACGATCAAGTTTAATACAATAGAGCTTAATGTTGAAAGCTCTGATTCAGATTTTAATTAAAAAGACTTATCAAAAAAGGCACCTAAAAGGTGCCTTTTTTATTATTAGAATTATTTAATTGTTTAAAAATTCGTCTAGAGTAAGTAAATCCATTTGACTTAAGTCAACTCTTCTTATAATTTTGTCATACTCACTTTTTAAACTATTATATTCATTTTCTACTATGCTTAAGTTATCAAGATCATTTTGTGAAGGCTTATCATAACTTGAAGCTAATTTTGAGTAAAGATCCAAAAGATCTTCACGTAACTCGTTTTCAGCTGTTCCAACGTAGTTATCACCAGTTGTAATTACAAGTGATTCTTTAATTGTCTGTAATTTATTTTTAATTCCTTTTTTAATATTATCAGATGATAACATCTCATCAATTGTATAAATGACATATGCTAGCTCCTCAGATAAGTCATACAGCTTCATAGTAGTCTCATATTTTAGCTTTTTTTCATTTGAGTCTAAATTTGTATTAGGATCATCTGAAACATATATGGATTTAGAAAAGCTATCTTTTCCCTTGGTAATGACTATATTATATGTTCCTTCCTTTACTCTTGGGCTTGTTAGTCCACCTCGAGCTAAAGTCTTTCCCTTAGCTACTTTAGGCTGACTCATTCTGTAGTTCCATGATACAAAATTCATTCCTTTAGTCTTACCTGGGCTAAGTTTTACTATAGATTCTCCACTTTCGTCAAAAATTTCCATAGTCATTTTTCCAAATGTATGTCTCTTTGGAAGCAGATACTTAATCCTTGCATTTAAAGAAGAGTTTGCACCAAAGAATTGTGTTTCCCTTCCAAAATTATCTGAAAAACCACTCTGATCAGACATTACATAATTGTCTTTTTCAAAAAAATATAACTTCTCCGATAGCGATTCCTCGTTAATTTCCCTTAATGGAGAAATATCATCGACTATAATTATACCCCTTCCGTGCGTAGCTAACACTAAATCATTTGTATTTTTTTGTAGCTCTAGATGGTGAATTGCAACTGGCGGTACATTATTCTCAAATTTATTCCACGTATCTCCTCCGTTAATTGAAATATAAAGTCCGAATTCTGTCCCTAAAAAAAGTAAATTTGGATTTATATTATCCTCTTGAATACTTCTAGTAAAACCATAAACATCATTGTTAGGAATAATATTTTCCCAAGTCATCCCAAAGTCATCAGTTTTATAGGCGTATGGGTTCATATCTCCTGTTGTATGACCATCAAAAACTACATATGCAGTTCCTAAGTCATGAGCACTTGGCTCAATATGATAAACCCATGTATTTTGAGGAACACCATTGATATTAGATATTAAATTTTTCCATGATTTACCTCCATCTCTAGTAAGTTGAACATTCCCATCATCTGTTCCTACCCAAATAACATTTTGATCAATTGGGGATTCAGCAATAGTAAAAATTGTAGTATGATTTTCGGCACCTGAATTATCCATTGAAAGACCACCTGATTCACTTTGCATTTGTTTTGATTTATCATTAGTTGTTAAATCTGGTGAAATAATTTTCCAAGTATCTCCCATATCATCAGATACATGAAGATATTGACTTCCAATAAAGAATCTGTCTGGATTATGAAAACTTGTTGAAATTGGAGCATTCCAATTAAATCTATATTTTTCATAACCTTCAACTTGCAGAGGCTGAATTGTCTTCACTCTATTGTTATCTACATCATACCTCCATACATTTTCAGCACCTTGCATCTCTGAATAGATTATGTTCTTTGTTGGGTGTTTATAAACTCTAAAACCATCTCCTTGACCAACTGGATCCCAATGTTTTGCAGATATTCCTCCTGGAGCACGAGTAGGTCCATACCAAGAACCATTATCTTGTAACCCTCCATAGACATTATAAGGTTCATTATTATCAACAGTCACGTGATAGAACTGTGATATAGGTAAATTCTCAGATATTTCCATGGTCACTCCTTTATCCCAAGATCTGTATACTCCCCCATCAGTTCCAACATATATTATATCAGAATTATTAATGTCAAACACCATGTCGTGAATATCAGGATGCATGTAACCCAAATCTTGGAAGGTTTTTCCTCCGTCTTTAGAAATTGAACCATAAAGACCAGCTTTAAGAACTATGTCCTCATTTTTAGGGTCAACTACAATTCTTGAAAAATAAAATGGTCTTACAGTGATTCCAAAATCATTATTAATTTGTTCCCATGACTCTCCTCCGTCAAAACTTTTGTACAAACCTTTATCTTCATTTTTTTCAGCTTCAATTACTGTGTAAAGAATATTTGAATTAGTCTTTGCTACTGCGATTGCGAGTCTTCCTAATCTACCTTCAGGAAAGCCGTTATGAATTTTATTCCATGATTGACCTCCATCGGTTGATTTATAAAGAGCGCTATTTTCTCCTCCCGATTCAAAAAACCAAGGCCCTCTTCTAAACTCCCACATTGATGCATAGATAATGTTTGAGTTATTTGGATCCATGGTTAGATCTGCTGAACCAGTAGATTGATTTACGTATAGTATGTTATTCCATGATTGACCTCCATCGGTTGATTTATAGACACCTCTTTCTTCATTGTCAGACCATAGAGCACCTAAAACTCCAACATAAATTTCATTGGAGTTGTCCGGGTTTACAATAATATCTGAAATTCTTTCAGAATTTTTAAGCCCAATATTATTCCATGATTGACCTCCATCGGTTGATTTATATAAACCGTCTCCAACAGAAACACTGTTTCGTGGCCAGGGTTCACCCGTTCCAACATAAATTGTATTATCAGGGTCATTTGGATCTAATTCAACTGATCCAATTGATTGAGAATGGTCGTCAAATATTGGCCTAAATGTCGTCCCAGCGTTTTCTGACTTCCAAACACCACCACCTGCGGTTCCAGCATAAATTACTTTAGGGTTTGATGGATGATTTTCCATATCACTAATTCTACCACTCATTACTGCAGGTCCTATGAATCTAGCATTCATATCTCCATAATAATCTTTTAATTCAATTGATTCTTTTTCTTGAGAATAAGAGTTGAGTGAGAGCAACAAAATAGTTGCTAAAAATAAATTTAGTTTATTCATATTAATGTATTTTACTATATATTATTCTTGAGTGTCCTCCTCTGGGAATTTAAAATCAGAATCATCAAGTTCTGGGTTGATTTCCATTTTTTGAACAACAAAAGTTTGTCCCCCAGGTTGTCCTTTAGCACCAAATGTTAATGAGAAAGGATAATATACTCCTTCTACTTCTTGATAATCACTGTAGCTTTGTTGAAGAACAGCACCTTTTCCAGGACCCTCAAGCATTTCAGACCATACTCCAAGTAAAACATAATTATCCATATCAAATAAGTAATAGTCAATATTAGGGTTTTCCTCTCCATCAATAAGATATGGAGTTTTTGTCATCTTAATTTTATAAACTTCTGTCCCTTCAAATTCTTCTGTCCCTTCAAATTCAACAGTATACCCTAAATCTTTATATGTAACAAAAGTATCAGGGAATTCTTTAAGCTCATTTTTAAAATTTATTACATCTTCTTCGTCGCTTTTAACGGGTTTAAAGTCAGGGAATCCACTTGACCATAAAACTTCCCCATCAAATACTCCATCTTTAATTTCTTGACCTTGTATAGATAATGTTATACTCGATCTGTTTTTAGTATTTACTATTTCAATTGGAAGCTCTAAACCTTGCTGGTTTGCAGTCGCATATATTTTAATTCCTTCAACATTTTGGATGGCTTCAATACCTCCAATTGTCTCAAGGTATCCATCAATTATCTCATCAGCTGATTGTGAGCTTAGAATATTAATTGAGAATAATAGGATTGTGGTTAGCAATAAACCTTGCATTTTAATTCTGTTCATGATTAATTATTAATTAGTTAGTATTTATTTCTGCAAAAGTATTATTTTTTTTTAGTAACTAAGTAAACTCCTAGTAAAATTACTGCAGTTCCCAAGAATTGAACAAGTTTAAATTGCTCTCCATCTAATAATCCCCAAAATATTGCAACTAACGGAATTAAATATGTTGTTGATACAGAAAAAACAGGAGATGAAATTGACAATAGCTTAATATACAGAACCTTTGCAATTGCCGTTCCAAAAACAGCAAGTATTAAAATATAAATAATTGATTCAATTATTAGTGGATCTTTTGTGAAAGTTTGAAAAGGAAAATCTGTAAATAGTAGTATTAGTGAAGCGGGCAAAAACAGAATTATAAAACTCATTCCTATTATTGATATCGCAGATATGTTTGGAAGCTTGTATTTTAAAACATTAGCATTGACTGCATAAAAAAAGGCTGCAAGTATTGTAAAAAACACATACAGCAGGTTGAGTCCAGAAATTTGAAATTCGTTATTAACTAAAATAATTATGCCTATAAAGCCAATTAAAACCCCTGTAAATTGTTTCTTAAAGAATTCTTCCTTAAAAAAAATAATACTAATTATCAATGTAAATAAAGGAGTCAATGATACCATTACTCCAGCAACTGCACTTGAAATTTCGGTTTCTGCAAAAGCAAATAAATAGTTAGGAAAAAAAGTTCCAATAAATGCAGAAAAAGCAACCCATTTAATTTTATTTTTTGGAATTTGGTTTAATTTAGAGAGGCTAAAAGGAGCTATTAAAATAGCTGTAATAATCATTCTTAAAGATCCTAATTGAACAGGGGTTAACCCAGTAAGGCCTTTTTTTATCAGTATGTAAGAACTTCCCCATATAATAGATAGGATTATTAATGTCCCCCATTTTCTCAACGCAATATTCAATTATCTATTTATTTGGGAAGGATTAGCTTTACTTGTTTAATTCTTTTTTTGTCTACAATCTCAATTATAAACTTATAGTTGTTGTGATATATAACTTGTCCTATTCTAGGAATTTTTTTAATTTTCTCAACTAGTAATCCACCTAAAGTTTCTATTTCAGCTGATACCTGTTCAAAAGACGAAGTGTCCTTAAGATTAATTGATCTATAAAAATCTTGCATATTAATTTTCGCATCAAAAATATAAGTGTTTTCGTCTAACTTCGAATAGAGGTTGTCTTCTTCATCAAATTCATCACTAAATTCACCGAATATCTCTTCTATTACATCCTCAAGAGTTATAATTCCCGAGGTTCCTCCATATTCGTCAACTACAATAGCCATATGAATTTTCTTAGTTTTAAATTCAGTAAGTAAATCATCTAATTTTTTGTTTTCAGGAATATATAGCGGCTTTCTTAATAATGATTTCCAATTAAAATCATCTTTTTCAAGATGAGGCAGAAGATCCTTTACGTATAAAACACCTAAAATTTTATCTAAGTTTCCATCGAAAACAGGGACCCTCGAAAAGCCATTTGATATTAATTCATTTATTATTTCATTTTGAGTTTTATTTGACTCTAAGGCAAAAACATCAACTCTTGGACACATTATCTGTCTAGTTTCAACATTACCAAAGTTTACTATACCTTTTAATATTTTTTTTTCTTCTTTACTTGTTTCATTAGAGTCTGTTAATTCTAACGCTTTTGACAATTTATCCACTGAGAGTTGTTCATTGTCTTTCGAAAGGTTGGATTCTAAATAACTCATTGATTTACTCATGGGCTGATTAAAAAAGAATAGCACATATCTATCTAAAAAATAAATAGGTGTCACCATTAATTTTGAAAACATAAGTGGATTTCGATTTGCATATATTTTCGGTAAAATATCTCCGATAAATAATATTAGCATACCTATTACACCAACCTCTATTAATGTCTCCACAATTGGGTTATTAATTGAGCTTAAGTAAGGGTTATCAATCGATGCAAATAGAATAACAGTTGCAATATTTATAAAGTTATTTGATATTAAAATTGTAGCTAATAGTCTTTTGGGCTTTTCCAATAAAGCTTCTATTTTAGTTATTAATCTATTGCTATTATCTTCTGGGATATTTGATTTATCTAATGAGAAAAATGCTACCTCACAGCCAGATGTTAGAGCTGACAAAATCAGAAAAACTAATATTAAAATAATTTTAATTATCACTGGGGTTTAGAAAATTTAGAAATTGAAATCCAAATTAGAATGGTAAATCGTCCTCCACTTGACCTGTCTCTTTTTTATCTGACAGTTCAGAAGCACTTTGCTCAGGATTATTAGCAGAATCACTTTTTGTAGATAAAAAAGTGAATTCGTCAACGTTTACTTCAGTTGTGTATCTATCAGCTCCATCGTCACCTTGCCATTTCCTAGTTCTCAATCTACCTTCAACATACACTTTATCTCCTTTTGATAAATATTTTTCACAAACTTCAGCGGCTTTATTTCTAACTACAATATTATGCCAATCAGTATTTGTAACTTTTTCATTTGTAGTTTTATTTGTATATGTCTCGTTGGTAGCCATAGGAAATCTAGCAATACATCCTCCGTTGTCAAAATGTTTAATTTTTACATCATCTCCCAGATGTCCAATTAACATTACTTTATTTAATGTTCCACTCATATTTAATTAATAAAAATTAAATATACAAAATTCAACCTCCTAGATTAAGTACTTGTCAATAAATTTTGTAATTGGAACAGGGAATGTATAGCCACCTAAGCGTTTGATTTTAACTCCATTATTTAGCTTGCCCTTTAAATTAATTATATGGAATGAAATAAATAAAGTTTGATGTGATAAAATATGCTTAATCATCTGACTACTAATTTCGTGATCTTCTAATTGAAGTTCTTTTTTATTAATAAAATTAGTAAACTCATAATTTGACCTAATATCATCAATAAGATTATCTTTCTCAATAACAGGAAATTCATAGAGCTTATACCAGATATCTTTTTTGGTTCGTTGATTAATAAAGGTTTTTTGATCTGCGTCCCTAAATACAAGGTAATTTAAATACCTAACTCTTGTTTTTTTATTTTTTGATTTTACTGGAATTAAGTTTACTTCATTGTTTTTAAATGATATACACTTAGTTTTAAAAACACATTTGAGACATTTAGGGTAAGGAGTACAAGCTAATGCACCATATTCCATTATGGCCTGATTAAAGTCTCCAGGACTTTTTGTCTTAAGGATTAGATTAAAGGCTATATCTTTTATTTTATTTCTAACTTTAAGTGTTTCAATAGGTCTTTTTATCCCGTATAATCTAGATATAAACCTTAAAACATTTCCATCAACAACAGGGTTATATTTATTAAAACATATCGAAGAAATAGCAGAAGCAGTATAATCTCCTATTCCTCTAAGTTTTATAAGCTCATCATAAGTATCGGGAAAATTACCTTGAAATTCTTTAACAATTATCTTTGAGGTTTTGTGTAGATTAATTGCTCTATTATAGTAACCAAGACCCTCCCATTTTTTTAAAACTTCTTCTTCTTTAGCTTCTGCTAAATCATAAATAGTTGGAAATCTATCAATAAAATTAATAAAGTATTTTTCACCTTTGACGATTTTAGTTTGCTGAAGTATTATCTCTGAAATCCAGATTCGATATGCATCATTATTTTTTCTCCATGGTAAATCTCTTTTGTTAAAATTGTACCATTTTAAAAGACTTTTTTCTATCGTCATAAGTAAATTAATAATCTATTAGTAACTCACTAATTTAAAATTTAAATTTATATATTTGCATGCCTTAAAGCTAATTGTAAAACCAAATAACAGAAAATGACAAAGGCAGATATAGTGAAAAATATTTCAGATCAAACGGGAGTTGATAAAACTGACGTTCAAATGATCGTAGAAAAGTTCATGGATGAAGTAAGAGATTCAATCCAAAAAAATAATAACGTTTATTTGAGAGGGTTCGGAAGTTTTATTGTTAAAACTAGAGCAGAGAAAACGGGTAGAGATATTTCTAAGAATACTGCAGTAATAATCCCAGCTCATAATATTCCATCTTTTAAACCTTCAAAGACTTTTGTCGAATCTGTTAAAAAGAATGTGCCTGTCGGCTAATTTAATTTAAATAGTATGCCTAGCGGTAAAAAAAGAAAAAGACATAAAGTTGCTACTCATAAAAGAAAAAAGAGAGCGAGAGCAAATAGACATAAAAAGAAATAGTGTTAATGGGATCACTTTAAATACCCCAAAGTTCTTTGACATAGAATATAACATTAAGTTATATAAAATTAGAAATGTTTAACCTTTCTACACACAGTAGAAATAAATTTAAAAACAGTGAAAAAAGAATTGATTATTAGATCAAATTCAAATGCTGTTGATTTTGCAATGCTCAATGATGGGAAACTTATTGAGCTAGACAAGGAAGTTGGTAAAAACATGTTTTCTGTAGGTGATATTTTTGTTGCAAAAATTAGAAAGACTATCCCTGGTTTAAATGCCTCATTTGTAAATGTAGGGCATGAAAAGGATGGTTTTCTTCATTATCATGACTTAGGTCCAAAGCTTTTATCATTATCAAAATTTGTAGAAGAAATTGATAATAAAAAAGTTAAATCTTTTTCATTTAACAAGTTTAAGTTTGAAAAAGATATTCCAAAAAATGGACTAATTAAGGATTGTTTAAAATCACAACAAACAACTTTAGTACAAATAATAAAAGAGCCGATATCAACCAAAGGTCCTAGATTAAGTTCTGAGATTTCGTTAGCAGGTAGATATATGGTATTGATTCCTTTTTCAGAGAGAATCTCTATTTCACAAAAAATTAAAAGTCAAGATGAGAAAAAAAGACTGAAGAACTTAGTTAAGAATATAAAACCAAAAGGTTTTGGAATTATTATTCGAACTGTTGCAAAAAACAAAACTGTAAGTGAGCTAGAAGGAGATCTAAAAGATTTAATTCTAAGATGGAAAAGGCTTTGTATAAATTTTAGCAAAGCAAATACTTATCCAACAAAAATCTTAGGAGAAATTAATAGAACAACATCTAAATTAAGAGATGTATTTGATGATACATTCTCAAATATATATCTAGATGATCCTAACCTGTATTCTGAGATAAAAGAATATATAAAGGTAATAGCTCCCAGTAAATCATCAATAGTTAAATTATACAAAGGAGTAACTCCAATTTTTGAAAAATATGGGATCGAAAGACAGATCAAATCATCATTTGGAAGAACTGTCTCCATGCAAAAAGGTGCATATCTTATAATCGAGCATACAGAAGCTCTTCACGTGATTGATGTAAATAGTGGAAATAGATCGAACAAATCTAAAACACAGGAAGAGACAGCTATGGAAGTTAACCTAATAGCTTCAGCAGAGATTGCTAGACAATTAAGATTAAGAGATATGGGAGGAATTATTGTAGTTGATTTTATAGATTTAACTAAAAGAGAAAACAGAAAAAAACTTTTTGATCATTTCTGTTCTGAAATGGCAAAAGATAGAACAAAACATAAAATTCTTCCACCAAGTAAATTTGGATTAATTCAAATAACAAGGCAGAGAGTAAGGCCTGAAATGAATATAAAGACAAAAGAAGCTAATCCAAATAAAGACTTAGAAGTGGAAGCACCTATTTTACTTGTTGAAAAAATCAATGTAGAACTTAACAATATTGTTAAGAATTCGCGCCATAAAAGAGGGGGAATATACATTCATGTTCACCCATTTGTAGCAGCGTATTTAAATAAAGGTCTATTCTCATTGAAAAATAAATGGAGTTTACATTATAAAAGGATCATTAAAATTGTTCCAAGGGACTCTTACTTATATCTTCAATATAATTTTACAAACAGTAGATCTAAAATTTTAAAATAAAAATGATAAAAAACCGCTTAGAATATCTAAGCGGTTTTTTTTATATTATACAATGGAATCTTCCGTAAAAAGAAAAATTGAAAATTATTGTGCATATCAAGAAAGATGTCATTCTGAAGTAAAACAAAAATTAAATAGTTTAGGGATTTTTGATGAAAACATAGATGAATACCTGTGTCATTTAATTGATGAAAACTTTTTATCAGAAACTAGGTTTTCTAATAGTTATGTAAGGGGTAAGTTCAACAACAATAGTTGGGGTAAAATTAAAATTATTAGAGAGTTAAAATTGAGAAATATTTCAGACTGGAATATAAATAATGCAATAAATCAAATAAGCGATAAAGAATATGATGAGAAGCTAATAAGATTATGTAAGAGAAAAATTGATTTCAGCAAAGAATTCTCAGACAAAACAAAAGATAAGATAATCAGAAGTTTAAGATACAAAGGCTGGGAATTAGATAAAATAATTACTTCAATTAATCAACTAACAAAGTAACTTGATTATTACTCATCTCAACAGTACCAGATTCGATTTTTAATATTGTTTCTTTATCAAGAGTTTCGAATTGATCGACAACACTTGAGTCAAGGTCTAGCTTACCTATTATTTTAACTACTCCTTTTTTAAGAGTTGATACTATTGGCGCATGATTATTTAAAACTTGAAAATCACCTGATGATCCAGGTAAAAAAATTGAGTCAACTTCTCCTTTGAAAAGAGTTTGTTCTGGAGTAATTATTTCTAAATACATCTACTATTTTGTTTCAGCAAGCATTTTTTCACCTGCCTCAATTGCCTCTTCAATAGTTCCTTTTAAGTTGAAAGCAGCTTCAGGAATATGATCAAGCTCTCCATCCATGATCATGTTAAATCCTTTAATAGTATCCTTTATGTCAACTAAGGCACCTGGAATTCCAGTAAACTGTTCTGCAACATGAAATGGTTGAGATAAAAACCTTTGAACTCTTCTTGCTCTTGCTACAGCTAACTTGTCTTCCTCAGATAACTCTTCCATACCAAGAATAGCAATTATATCTTGAAGTTCTTTGTACCTCTGAAGTAACTCTTTAACACGTTGTGCACAATTATAATGCTCATCACCTAAAATTTCGGGAGTTAAAATTCTAGAAGTAGAATCAAGTGGATCTACTGCAGGATAAATACCCAGTTCTGCGATTTTTCTTGATAACACGGTAGTTGCATCTAGGTGAGCAAAGGTAGTTGCCGGTGCTGGATCAGTTAAATCATCTGCCGGAACATATACTGCTTGTACAGATGTAATTGATCCATTTTTTGTTGATGTAATTCTTTCCTGCAT
>CETE01024893.1_pt1 | contig 12055 bp, 9 predicted proteins | sample 531241 | NCBI WGS metagenome assembly CETE01 (sample SAMEA2622336, study PRJEB7988) | marine metagenome | biome: marine biome (ENVO:00000447); feature: deep chlorophyll maximum layer (ENVO:xxxxxxxx); material: "saline water (ENVO:00002010), including plankton (ENVO:xxxxxxxx)" | depth 30 m
ATAACTTTTTTCATGCCGATATGCATCCCGGTAATATTTTTATCCAACAACACAAAGGACATGTCCAATTTGTTCTGGTTGACTTTGGAATTATGGGATCGCTTAGCGCATTTGACAAAAAATATTTAGCAGAGAATTTTGTTGCATTTTTTAATCGTGATTATGAGAAAGTAGCAAGATTACATGTGGAGTGTGAGTGGGTCCCAAGAGATACAAATGTCTCTCTTTTAGAGACAGCAATCAGAGATAACTGCGAATCAATGTTAGATAAGCCTATCAAGGATGTATCATTAAGTGAAATTATTCTCGGTTTATTTGATACTGCTAGAAGGTTTAAGTTAGAAGTTCAGCCCCAACTTGTTCTTATGCAAAAAACACTACTTTATACAGAAGGTTTAGGTAGAGAATTTTCTCCTGACCTAGATTTATGGAAAACATCTAAGCCAATCTTAGAAAAATGGATGAGGAAACAGAAGGGACTCTCTTCTATTTTAAAAAGATTACAGAATAATTCGTATGATCTTCTCGATATTTTGCCAGACTTACCACAAATTATGAAAAGATTAAATACACTTGTATTAAGTGATAAGTTATCACTAGACAAAAATATCGATAAACTAAAGGATATTGAGGAGACGCTTCATGAAAACTCTAAAAGAAATTATAAATCTTTTCTTGTTCTGCTAGCCGTATTACTCATTGCGATAAATTATTATATTTATTCATTAAATATATTTGAACCATTTTATTTTGTTATTAGTATATCCGTTATAATATTATTATTCTCCATGAGACCTAGAAGGAAATCAAATGTCGAATGAGAAACTATCCAGTGAGTTAAATGAGCAACAATACAAGGCAGTTAATTGTTCTTTAGGAAACAAATTAATTCTTGCGGGCGCAGGAAGTGGCAAGACAAAAGTTTTAATACATAGAGTAGCTGTTTTAATTAGAGATTTTAATATAAAGCCTAGTAATATTTTGGCCCTTACTTTTACAAACAAAGCATCTAATGAGATGAAGCAAAGGCTTGAGAATATACTAAGATCTACATCTCAAGGACTCTGGTTTGGTACATTCCATGGAATTTGTAGACGAATTTTGAAAATTCATTGGAAAGAAGCTGGGATAAAAGATTATTTTTCTATTTTGGATTCCCAGGATCAATTGAGAATGATAAAAAGAATTATTAAGCAGAAGAATTTAGATGAAAACTTATATGACCCAAAACATCTGCAATCATTTATAAATAGCCAAAAGGACAAGGGGGTTAGGTATAGTAATTGTGAGAATGATGACGCCAAATACATAGAGGTTTATCGAGATTATGACCTTGCTTGTAGACAGACAAATAACGTTGATTTTGCAGACCTAATATTATTAACATTTGAAATGTTGAAGAGTAACTCTAAGATTTTGGATTACTATTCTAAAAGATTCAAAAACATAATGGTTGATGAGTTTCAAGACACCAATACACTACAATTTGAATTACTCAAGCTTATAAATGGAGCACACGGTTCACTTTATGCAGTTGGCGATGATGACCAAGCTATCTATGGTTGGAGGGGAGCAAGAAGTAAAAATATAAAATATTTTACTGACCAATTTTCTGATGTTGAAATATTTAAATTAGAACAGAATTATAGATCTACTAACTCAATCTTATCTGTTGCAAATAAACTAATTGAAAATAACACAGGAAGACTTGGAAAGAATTTATGGTCAGAATCAGTATCAGGGGACCCAGTATACGTCTATGAGGCATATAATGAAGATGACGAGTGTGGTTTTATTACAGAAAAAATCAGAGAATTGGTAGCTGAGGGCTATAAAAGGTCAAATATTGCAATTCTCTATAGATCTAATTACTTATCTCGAAGAATAGAAGAAGAGCTAAATTCAAAATCAATACCGTACAAAATTTTTGGTGGTTTCAGATTCTTTGAGAGAGCAGAGATAAAAGATGTCCTTGCTTATTTGAGGGTTTCGGTTAATACAAGCGATGATACTTCATTTGAGAGAACAATAAATAACCCACCAAGAGGTCTTGGTGAGAAAACTTTAAAAATTATTCGTGAACAATCTAAAGAAAATAAAAAGTCTATGTGGGAATGTGTAAACGATTCTCAGTTCCTATCCAGATTAGGTACAAGAGCCTCATCCTCTATTGAGTCATATTTGTCAATTATAAGAGATATACAAAAAACCGTCAAAGATGCTAGCTTAAAGACTATTATATCGAATGTAATTCACTCGTCTGGACTAAACAATTATTATGAAACTAAGAAGACCGATGAGTCCTTAAGTAAACAAGAAAATTTAGAAGAATTGGTATCAACAGCTGAGAGGTTTGCTTTAAATAATTCAGATAGCGAAAATATCATCCAAGACTTCCTAGATAACGCATCACTAGAGGCTGGTGAGTATCAGTCAAAAATAAATGAAGACCCTGTTCAGTTGATGACAATACATATGTCAAAGGGCTTAGAATTTCCTATAGTCTTTTTAACTGGATTAGAGGAGGGAGTCTTTCCAAATGAAAATAGAAATATTACACCTGGGTTTATGGAAGAGGAGCGAAGACTGTGTTACGTTGCTATAACTAGAGCAATGAAAAAGCTTTTCTTGAGTCATGCTAATTCAAGATATATTCATGGTTCTTCAAACTTTTTCATACCCTCTAGATTTATTGATGAAATACCTGAGTCGATGTTGTGTTCTATAAAGAACTCATCTAAAAGAGCATATCCATATAAGAAAAAAAATTTAGATATGGATCATAGCGATATGATGGACCAAGATATTTTTAATGATTCATTTTCTTTAGATCAATCAGTACCATACATTAGGGTCGGTCAAAGAGTTAATCACATGAGATTTGGGCAAGGAGTTATACTGAGTTATAATGGAAAAAATGAGGATCTCAAAATACAAGTTAACTTTGAGAATTATGGAAAAAAGTGGCTAGTTTTATCTTATGCCCAATTAGAATTCTTAAATTGATAATAAATGAAAAGAAGAAATTTTATAAAATCTCTCGCAGCACTTCTAGGATCATTTTCACTAGGGGCATCAAATTCTGATGCAAGTGATACAGAATATAGGTGGAAAATGGTTACTTCATGGCCAAAAAACTTTCCCGGCCTTGGAGTTGGTGCAGAAAATCTTGCTAAACTAATTACAACGTTATCAAATAATCGTATCAAGATAAAAGTTTATGGCGCTAATGAGTTGATCCCCCCTTTAGAGGTATTTGATTTTGTTTCACAAGGCGGCGCAGAGATTGGTCACTCAGGTGCTTATTATTGGAAGGGGAAAAGTCCTGCGTGCCAATTCTTTTCATCAGTACCTTTCGGTTTAACATCACAAGAGATGAACTCATGGCTATATTATGGTGGTGGATTAGAACTTTGGGAAAAGCTCTATAAAAACTTTAATTTAATTCCTCGTCCAGCTGGCAATACTGGTGTGCAAATGGGTGGTTGGTTTAATAAAAGAATTAATACAACTGATGATCTTAAAGGTCTAAAAATGAGAATTCCCGGACTTGGAGGAGAAGTTTTATCAAAGGTTGGAGGAGTGCCTATCACGCTTGCAGGAGCAGAAATATTTACTGCGCTTCAAACTGGAGCTATAGATGCTACGGAGTGGGTTGGACCATATAATGATAGAGCATTTGGGCTTCACAAAGTCGCAAAATATTACTATTATCCAGGATGGCATGAGCCTGGCCCTAGTATTGAGTGTATAATTAATAAAGACGCTTACTCACAGCTCCCAAAAGATCTGAAACTAATAATTGATACTGCATGTAAAGCAATAAACATTGATATGTTGTCTGACTACAGTATGAAAAATATGTTGGCATTAGATTTTCTTAAAAACAACAATATTGAAATAAAAGAATTTCCATTAGAGGTTCTTGATGTGTTAAGAGAAACATCTGATATTGTATTAGAAGAACTATCTCGGAGAGATGATATTTCAATGGAAATTTATAGTTCATATATAAATTTTAGGAATCAAATTACTCCTTGGACTAAAATATCTAACTTATCTTATCTGAAAACTAGATGAGTTAGTTGAGAATAACACTTGGAAGCAAAGTTGCTAAACCTGGTATTAAAATTATTAGCAAAACAACTAAAAGTTGAATAAACACGAAAGGCAATACACCTCTATATATTTCTTTAGTATCTATATTGTTTGGGGCAACTCCTCTTAAGTAGAATATAGAAAATCCAAAAGGGGGAGTTAAAAATGATGTCTGAAGTATCATTCCTATAAGAATACCTATCCAGATTGGATCGAAGCCAAGAGTAAATAGGATTGGTCCAAATATTGGGATAATAATGAAAATTATCTCTATAAAATCTAGAATAAAACCTAGAAAAAACATTAAAGATAGAATAACAAGTAGAGTAATAAACTTGTCTACTGAATCGTCTAAAAATATTGATTGAATTGCTTCTTCCCCATTTAACCCTCTAAAAACTAAAGAGAAAAGGGTTGCTCCTATTAAAATCATGAAAATCATACTTGTTAATTTGATAGTCTCTTTAGAACAGTTATTTATAATATTGAAATTAAGTTGTTTTTGTATAGATGAGATTAATATTGCTCCAAATACTCCAAGAGATGCGGCTTCTGATGGAGTTGCAATACCCATAACTATAGAACCTAAAACTAAAAAAATTAATAGTATTGGTGGAAGAAAACTTTTTAACAGACTTAATCTGTTTTCCACACTAGATGTAATTTTCAAATCTTTATGAAAAATTTTTATATAGAGTATGTATAAGATTGGAAGTAAAACTCCTGGTATTATTGCTCCAGCAAATAGTTCAGCAATTGTTACTGTTTCAGGTGAAAATACCCCCATGTTTAATTGAGCTTGTTGATATGCTGATGACAAGACATCTGCTAGTAGAATTAAAACAAGAGAAGGTGGAATTATTTGACCTAAAGTCCCCGATGCACAAATTACCCCACAAGTTAAATGTTTAGGATAATTATTCTTAGTCATCACTGGAAGAGATAATAAACCTAGTGTTACCACACTTGCACCAACTATTCCTGTACTAGCGCCCATTAAAGCACCTACTACAACGACAGAGATAGCATAACCACCACTAGTATTATTATAAATTTGGTTCATTGCTGTTAGTAGGTTTTCAGCTATATTTGTTTTTTCTAAAATCATACCCATAAGAATAAATAGCGGAACTGCAAGAAGATTTTGATTTGTCATTATACCAAATAGTCTATTAGGGAAAGCCATAAGAAAAGAGACATCGAATACTCCCATCATTGAGGCTATAAATGAGAATAGTAATGATGTACCTGCTAAAACAAAACCAACAGGATAACCACTCAAAAGTAGACTGAAAGTAAAGATAATAAATAAAATAAGAAGATAATGTTCTGTCATGATTCTAGTCTTATAAAATTATCTATTATGTTCGAGATACAAGATAATAAAATTGTAAACCCTGTTAACGGTATTAAAGTCTTAAGTAAGTAAACATAGTCTAATCCACCAGCCTCACCTGATCCCTCAAAAATATTCCACGATGCCATCACCATATCAAAGCTTATGTAAATTATAAAAATTGAAAAGGGAATTAAAAAAATAAAATCAAACAGTAAGTTAATCTTAATCTTAAGAGGTTCACTATAATCACGAGAGAATATGTCTATTGACACGTTCGACTTCTCTTTACATACGTAACACATACCTAACATGAATATGGTCGCATGAAGGTACATAATAAACTCTTGTAATGCTATATTTCCCCATGCAAATAAAAATCTTCCCAGTATTATAACGATTAATACAGTGACCATGATTAAGAGCATACTAGTTAATAGCGCAAAAATTTTATCAATGAAGTTATTTATTATCGATGAGACAAATTTCATCTTCTATTTAATTTATCCATAGAACTCAAATTCTTTAATAGAATATTCTCAAAAAAACTTGGATCTTTTATATGAGTCATCTCTCCAATTTTCGGGAAATGAAGATCATGCAATCTAGATAGATAAAATCTAAGACCTGCAGATACAAGAGCAATCGGAAAGCACTCTCTCTCTTTTCCCTCGATCTTTCTATTTTTTTCGTAGCCTATTAGGAGATTCTCTAATTTTTTTTTGTTAATGGAACCATCGCTGGCAGTACACCAATCATTTGCAACCACCGCAATATCATATAGAAGAATACCATCACATGAGTAATAGAAATCAATCATACCTGAAATACAATTATTGTTAAAAAGCACATTATCTCTAAATAAATCTGCATGAATTTTTCCTTTAGGTAATTTCTCCTCCAAAAGTTGCTTATCGAGCTCAAGAGATATATCTATAATTTCGCTTTGTTTTTTTGAAATTAAGCCATTTAATTTTTTAATTGTCTCTATCTTCCAAGTTATATCTCTTTGATTAACTAGTGAAGGTCTAAAATTTAAGCTCTTTTGATGAAATTCAGACAATAACTCCCCGACTGATTCGCAATGTGACTCATTAGTATCCAAGATTGATTTTCCATCTAATTTTTGTATTATTGCTGATGGTTTATTTGAGATATTAAGTGAGAGTTGGTCAGTGTTAGTACTTTCAACCAACGCACATCTAAATTTCTGCTCATGCAAATGATTCATGAAATTTAAATATTTTTCAACAATATTGTCATTGATATTCTCAAATATAGTGAAAATGTATTCATTTTTTGTCGTTGTTAAAAGATAATTTGTATTTTCAATTCCATCTGATATTCCCTCAATACCAACTAATTGACCTATTGAATAATTTTCAAGATGATCTGATAAAGCATCTTTAGTTATTTTTGTATATACTGACATTATAAGATATTTATTATTATGATTCTGTTTGGCTTTACATTCTATAGGGTAAACTATTTTGAGCAATAAAAAAAAAGAAATTTTCGTTATTATAGATGGATCTTCTTATCTATATAGAGCATTTTATGCGCTACCACACCTAAAAAACAACAGTGGTTCCCACACTGGCGCTATATTTGGTGTGACAAATATGATTAATAAACTCATCAATGATTTATCACCAAAATATATTTGCGCTGTTTTCGATGCTAGAGGTAAGAACTTTAGACACAGACTTTATAAGGATTACAAAAGCAATCGAAAATCTATGCCTGAAGAATTGTCAGAGCAAGTTGACCCTATTTTTGATTTTTTAAAATTTATGGGTATCCAAATCATACAGCAACCAGATGTAGAAGCGGATGATGTTATTGCGTCACTGGTAAATGATCACTCATCGAAAACAAAAATACTTATTTCCTCAGGAGATAAAGATTTGGCTCAACTGGTTAATAAAAACGTACAACTCATAAACAGTCTAGATGGAAAACAATTAAACGAAGGTGATGTAAAAAAGAAATTTGGTGTTGCACCAAATCAAATAAAGGATTATCTAACCTTAGTTGGAGATGCTTCTGATAATATCCCTGGTGTTTCTAAAATAGGACCAAAGACTGCAGTAACATTACTCGAAAAGTATCATAGCCTTGAGTCGATTATAAAAAACAAAGATGACCTAAAGAACAATTTAAGAGAAACTATAGAGAATTCTCTGTCTACAATAGAACTTGCACAGAATTTGATTACTCTTAAGCACGATGTTGTCCTAAAGACCACAATTGATGATTATGTGGTCAAAAAAAGAGATGAAGTGAAACTATCTACTTTTATGGATATCTATAATTTAAATAAATTATCCAAAGATTTAGGCATTAAAAAAATTAAGAGAGATGATACTAAGAATAATAAATACTCTCTAATTACGAAGATTTCAGAGTTTGATCACTTGATGAAGTCTTGTCTTGATAAACAAATATTTTCATTTGATACTGAGACCGACTCTGCCGATTCTATTGTTGCTAACTTAGTTGGTATTTCCTTTTCTCTTGATAAGAATACTGCTTCTTACATACCCATAAACCATAAAAATATAGATACGGAAATTGATCTAAAATATATAGTTTCTAGTTTACAAAACTTATTCAAAAATAAAAATATTACTGTTGTAGGACAAAATATTAAATATGATATGAATGTTTTATATAAGTATGGCGTTAATATAGACTGTAATATCCAGGATACAATGTTAATGTCCTATGTGCTTGATTCATCTGGCAAGCATGATTTAGATACTTTAGCTGAGAAGCATCTTAATGTACAAACTATTAAGTATGAAGAGTTAGTAGGCAAAGGAAAAAAGCAGTTAGTGTTGTCGGATTTGACTGCTGAAGATGTCTACAGGTATGCTTGCGAGGATGCAGATATCACACTGAAATTATACAACTATTTTAAAGATAAGTTAGATAAGCTTAAAGATCAGATGATACTGTATAACAATGTCGAATTACCTCTTGTAAAGATTCTGTCAAGAATGGAGTTAGTAGGAGTAAAAGTCGATAAAAGTAAGTTATCACAGTTAAGTGAGAGTTTTGGTAAAAAAATAAGCGAGCTAGAGAATAACATATATCAGATTGTTGGGCATAGCTTTAATATAAGCTCTCCTAAACAACTACAAGAGATATTTTACGAAGAGATGAATTTGCCTGTTCTGAAAAAGACACCTAAAGGTCAACCATCTACAAGTGAGGATGTTATGATAGATCTTGCAGATAGTCACGAGGTACCAAAGCTCGTACTTGAATACAGAAACTTATCAAAACTCAAAAATACATATACAGATAAACTAGGAGAGATTATTAATCAAGAGACAAAAAGACTTCATACCTCGTATAATCAGACAGTTACAATCACTGGTAGGCTATCCTCATCTAATCCTAATCTACAGAACATCCCAATAAAAACGAAAAATGGGAGAGATATTCGCAAAACCTTTATTCCTGAAAGAGGCTCAACTATAATATCAGCCGATTATTCACAAATTGAATTAAGAGTTATGGCACACCTTTCTCAAGATCAAACATTGTTGAAAAGTTTCAAAAATAATGAGGATATACATTCTGTAACTGCAAAAGAAATCTTCTCCTCTCCTGGCCAACCAAGTGGCCAACAAAGACGTGTGGCAAAAACAATTAATTTTGGTTTAATATATGGTATCTCCTCGTTTGGTCTTGCCAAACAACTTAGAATCGACAACTCAGAAGCTAAAGAATTTATAGATAAATATTTTCTAAAATACTCTGGTGTAAAAAAATTCATGAGTGAGATAAAGAAAGAGGCAAAAGTTAATGGATATGTAAAAACTTTAGCTGGACGAAAAATATTCCTGCCCAATATCACTCATAGTAACTTTCAAATAAGGAGCGCTGCAGAAAGAACTGCAATAAATGCTCCTATTCAAGGTACTGCTGCGGATATCCTGAAATTGGCGATGATACAGATTGATAAATGGTTACTTAGCCAAGATGGTAATATCAAGATGTTAATGCAAGTTCATGATGAGCTTGTTTTTGAGGTCAAAAACTCATTTGTAGAGGAGGCAAAAGCTAAGATTGATAATTTGATGAGTAATTGTTCAAAGCTTGATGTACCATTAACAGTAGACGTAGGTTTGGGGAATAATTGGGAAACAGCTCATTAATATTTACCCACCTCTATGTTTGAACAATAAGATGTTTCATATATAATTACACTGGGATTATGATGAAAATACCTTATTATTTTGTGCTAATTTATTTTGCAACTGCTTTGTCTGTGGTTCATGCAGGGGATGTCGAAAAAGGTAAAGAGAAAAGTGCAACTTGTGTTGCATGTCATGGAAATGCAGGCATAAGCATCAATCCAGAGTGGCCAAAGCTTGCTGGTCAGCATGCGAATTACCTCGAGACTCAGTTGTATGAGTTCCAAAAAGGTCCTGATGGTTCTAGGAATAACGCAATAATGTATGGTATTGCACTCGCACTTACTGAAGAGGACATTCAAGATATTTCTGCTTATTATGCTTCTTTGGAAAATTCAATCGGGCTGACTGATGACCCTTACCTGGAAGATGGACAAAATATTTACAGAGGTGGAAACATGGAGTATAAAATTCAAGCTTGTATGGCATGTCACGGGCCCAATGGCCAAGGAAATAGTCTAGCTGGAATTCCCTCATTGTCTGGACAACACTCAGAGTATATTTATCAACAGTTAAAAAAATTCCAAAGCACTGATAGAGCGAATGATTATAATAAGATGATGCGTAATATTGCATCAAGAATGTCAGATGAGGAAATGAAAGCCGTTGCAGAATACATCGAAGGTCTATACTAATGATTAAATACATTTCTTTTTGTGAAAGGTTAATCTTATGTTTTTTGTTACTTACAACAGTAACTTTTGCGAACCCGAAATATGTCCAAATATCAAATCAAAAACAGACAGAATACGATCAAATTGTTATTTATGAGTTTTTTTGGTACGGCTGCCCTCATTGTTTCAACCTTGAGCCAACTATGAATCAAATAGAGGCAGATTTAGATAAAGATACAGTTTTGATAAAAATTCCTGTCTCATTGAGAGATACATGGCAGAACCATGCAAAAGCATATTTCGCATTGAAGCAAATGAATCTAGATGACGATTTGCATGACAAGCTTTTTGAAGAAATCCATATAAAAGCTCAAAGACTTGATACGAAAGACTCACTTAGTCAATTTGTGTCAAATAATGGCTACAATGCCAAGAAATTTGAAGAATTATTTGACTCGTTTGGTACAGAGATTAGAATGAATAAAGCAAGTCGATTAGCTAGAAAGTATCAGATTAATTCTGTACCCACACTCGTCATAAATGGAAAGTATATGACTAGTGGATCATATGTAAGTTCATATGATGAGCTTGTAGATGTGGTTAACTTGTTAGTAGAAAAAGAAAGACAGAATTGAGGTGGATGTATGAACGCGAAAGTTATAAGTGGCAAAGAAGTGGCAGAGAATATATTAAGCAATGATTTGAGGTCTAGAGTAGAAAAACTGAAAGCTAAAAACATAATCCCTAAATTAGTAGTTATCCTAGTAGGTGAGATGAAAGCATCAGCAAGTTATGTGGCACAGAAGGAGAAGTTTGCAGGTAAAGCTGGCATTGATTCAGAGGTAAGAAGATTTGAAGACACAATTTCAGAACAAGAGATACTAGACGAGATTGATAAAATAAATAGTGATATTTCTATCCATGGCGTTATTGTCCAGCTTCCACTACCAAAACATATTTCTGTTACGAAGGTCTTAAATTCCATTGATCCATCCAAGGATGTTGATGGTTTTACACCGAGCAATGTCGGAAAACTTTTTCTTGGTGAAGATACACTCGTTTCATGTACACCCAAAGGTATAATGTCTATTTTACAATCTGCAGATGTGGATCTTACAGGTAAGAATGTCACAGTTATAGGTAGATCAAATATAGTAGGCAAACCTGTATCAATTCTTTGCCAACAACAAAACGCTACCGTTACTATGTGTCACTCAAAAACTAGAGATATTAACGCTAAACTTGCAGATGCAGATATTATAATCGTTGCCGCAGGAGTGCCGAAGTTTATAAATGGAGACCAAATTCCAAATGGGGCAGTAGTTGTTGATGTTGGCATTCATAATATCGATGGTAAACTCTGTGGAGATGTTGACTTTGAATCAGCGTCAAAAAAAGCATCTGCAATAACTCCCGTTCCAGGTGGTGTTGGACCAATGACTGTTTGCGCCTTAATAGAGAACACAATTATAGCAGCTGAAAGAGTGTCTTAAGCGCCTGAGAAGATTCGAACTTCTGACCTTTAGCTTCGGAAGCTAATGCTCTATCCTACTGAGCTACAGGCGCAAATACTTAATGATTTTATCTCAACTTTTAGTATAATCTACTTTGTTATTTTAATTAAATAACACAAGTCGAAGTGGATATATATGACAGACCAACAATTTTTTAGAATCTTTGCAATTGTTTCGCTAATAATAGTATTTATTGCTATAGTTATTGGGATACTCTCAAACATTTTTGCATCGTATTCTATCCATCCAAGTGAGAATTATAAATCACTAAATCAAGAAAATGAA
>CETE01043428.1_pt1 | contig 11949 bp, 11 predicted proteins | sample 531241 | NCBI WGS metagenome assembly CETE01 (sample SAMEA2622336, study PRJEB7988) | marine metagenome | biome: marine biome (ENVO:00000447); feature: deep chlorophyll maximum layer (ENVO:xxxxxxxx); material: "saline water (ENVO:00002010), including plankton (ENVO:xxxxxxxx)" | depth 30 m
TCTTCTGCTGGTGCTGCCTCTTCTGCTGGTGCTTCTTCTGCTGGTGCCTCAGCTGCTGCCTTTTCGGCCTCTTCTTGTTTTTTCAGAACATCTCGTTCTTTTCTTCTTTGTTTCTGAGCTAATTTTTTTTCTTCAATTTTTTCAACATCCTCTTCACTCAACTTTGATCTTTTGTAAAGTGTCATTACTGTATCGCTTGGTATTGCTCCTACGGACGTCCAATAATCAAACCTCTCCACATTAAGTTTTATTTTTTCTTCTCCTTTTTTGGCTATTGGATTAAAGAAACCTAACTTCTCAATGTGATTACCATCTCTTTTTTTTCTTCTGTCAGTTACACAAATATGATAGAAAGGCCTTTTTTTTGCCCCTGTTCTTGAAAGTCTTATAACAACCATTTTTTTCTGTATAATATTTGAAAATGGAATTTTACACCTTTTCTATAAAAGATTCACAAATAATCTTTGATTTTCTTGATTAATTTTAAAAATAAACAAAATGGATAGTTTTTCTATAATTTTAGTAGTTGTTTTACTAATTCTTGTTATATTGTCTGCCTTTTTCTCTGGTTCAGAGACTTCGATAATGGCTCTTAATCAAATAAAGCTCGATAACGCAGAAAAACAGGGTAATAAATCAGCCAAAATAATAAATAGTTTAAGAAAAGAAATTAATAGAGTTTTAGGTGTAATTCTTATAGGTAATAATCTTGTAAATATTTCTGCTTCTGCCTTACTAACTTTCTTTGTAATAAAAAAATTTGGTGACGAATATGTCTGGATTGGAACTTTATTACTAACAATCTTTATTATTATTTTTGCAGAAATAGCTCCGAAAAGTTTTGCAGCTAAAAGACCAGAATCCATTGCCTACCCAGCAAGTAGAATCCTAAAAGTTTTGACAAAATATCTTGGATCTTTTTCCGAGATACTAACTAACATTAGTAATTCTCTTACTGGGATAAAAAATAATGAAAATTACTTTTCTGAAAATTTAAACCGAGACGAGCTCAAATCTGTTCTTGAGAAAGAAACCAAAGAAGTAGATAAAGAGGAAATGGACGCATTAAAATCTATTTTAGAACTCAAAGATCTTACTGTTGAAGATATTCTCATACCAATAAATGAAGTATTGAAGATAGAAATTGGTAATAAATCTCATGATGTTCCGAATGATAAGGACATTTTTTTGCCTGTTGTTAAGAGGAATTCTGATGAAATTCTTGGTTTCATTCACTCTAAAGAGATAGAACAATTTAATGATTTTTCAGGAGATAATATTGATTTTTTAATAGAACCTTATTATGTACCTGAAAAAACACACCTTTTTTCACAACTAAAAAACTTTCAAAAAAATGGAAAAGAAGTTGCATTAGTTGTAGATGAATATGGAGATATTACTGGTTTAGTTACCTTAGAAGATTTAATTGAGCAAGTTCTTGGGCGATTCGATACTGAAGAAAATGAAGATGGAATAACAATTAATGAGGATAGTAGTGTAACTGTTGATGGTTCTGTAAGCATAAGAGAGTTGAATAAAAAAATGAATTGGAAACTACCAGAGGAGCCCGCCAAGACCATCAGCGGTCTCGTAATTGATCAAATAGACCAAATTCCTACAGCTCATATTTGTATAAACCTTGAGGGTTACAAAATTGAAACTACAAAAATAAGAAATAATCTTATTACTGAAATCAAGTTATATAAATCTTAAGAATTTCTTAGGAGCAAACCAATTAAAAGTATCAGCACAATTCCAAGTACTAAAACGTTTTTTGACTTATTTAACCAACCTGGCTTCTTGCCAAATACTAAATTAGTTTGTATCAATAAGATGATTAATATACTCCCCCATAAAATAAATGATGACCAACCGGGCCCTAGACTACCGTCAAGCTCTAATAAGGGATTAATAACTTCTTTAGCTTGAGCAGAATAAATTATCAATCCTATCAGTGGAAAAGCAAAAATTGCATTTACCCTGATGGCGTGATCATATCTTTCTTCACATTTTTTTGCATCGGTTGTTCTGGAGATAATTCTCTTTTGTTTTCGCCAAATTATTAACCAAGTGTTTAGAAACATAAATGTAAGAATTAATGAAGCTAAAGAAGTGCCAATATTATATGCTGATGGAATATCAGATATTAAGCTTAAAATATATATTGAGACAATGAATGAAATCAAAGCTGTCCATCGCATGTACCACATCACTTTAGGCTGAATATTAATAAGATATTTAGAACTATCAGACTCATTAAGATTTTTCAGCACACTCTGTGAAATAAAACAAGAATAAAAAACTAACCCTATCCAAAAGATTAAAGCAATAGCAAAAAGAAGTATTATTGCTTCGTCGTAAAATGTGAACCCAGTAGTCATATTAGAATTTGAAAATTACTTTCCCTACTATCTTGTCAAAACTGAATAGTACATTATGTAATGATGATGGGTAACTTTTATTATCCGACTTTACAATAAACCCTTTTTCATTGATTGCTTCAATCCTTTTAATGATTTGATTATTTGAATTGTCTTTAAAAACAATCACGTCTTCTTGTTTTATGTTATTTGTCTTAAGAGTCACTACATGTTCATTTGGCCTATATTTAGGAAACATACTTACACCAGCAACTTTAAAAATTTTTAACATTTTATGAATCAGAGGGCACAACTATCTCCATGTGAGGTAAGTTTGAAGATGTGATAATTTTTGTATCTATATCTTTTGATTCCCAAAATATTTTTGCAAATTCATTAACTTTTGATAACAGTTCCACTCCATTTTCTCTGGAAAGTTCTTGCTTACATTTTGAAGAAGCCATCATTATTGAGTGCGCTAATTCATGAATATTAGGAAATTTCTCTATTTGAGGCTGCTTGAAGTAATCTCCCCATATTGTTGCAATTTCTTCTTTTACTTTATGCGCATGTTCCTCTTTTTGAGATACTAGTCTTGATAACTTTGAGATATCCTCTTTTGAGGTTATTTTTGAATCTATTTCAGCTATTAAATCTTGTAATCTAATTACACTTAAAGCCGCATACTGTGCTATATAAGGATCGTAAACCTTACATGGAATATCGCAATGTGCTTTTACATTTTTAATCATGGGGCCTCCTTAACTTTTGCAAGTTATTTCTAAAAATTAAAATTGGTGTTAACAACAATAACAAATACAACATATCTAAAGAATGAATATGACTAAATGCCAAATCATGAGCAAATAATGAGTTCGGCAGGAAAAAAAACATTAGTTTAAAAAATTTATTCATTATAAAAGTCTAAGGCAAGTTGAAAAAAAAAGGGAGCACAAAGCTCCCTTTTAACAAAAAAGTTACTTTTACATCATTCCACCCATATCCGGCATTCCTCCTGGAGGCATGCCGCCAGCTGGCGGAGTTTCTTTAGCTGGTAATTCTGACACCATACATTCTGTAGTAATCATCATTCCGCCTACAGAGCCAGCAGCTTGTAGTGCTGTTCTTGTAACTTTAGCAGGATCAATAATTCCCATTTTTAGCATATCGCCATATTCGCCTGTGGCTGCATTGAAACCACTATTACCTTTTGCATTTTTGACATTTTCTGCGACCACTGAAGATTCTTCTCCAGCATTACTTGCTATCGTTTTAAGTGGGTATTCAAACGCTCTCAGTGCTATATTAATTCCAGCTTGCTGATCTTCATTTTCACCCTTTAGATTTCCAATTTTCTGCAGTGATCTTACTAATGCCACGCCACCGCCTGGAACTACTCCCTCTTCAACAGCAGCTCTTGTTGAATGTAAAGCGTCTTCAACTCTAGCTTTCTTCTCTTTCATCTCTACTTCAGATCCTGCTCCTACTTTTATCACCGCTACTCCTCCAGCAAGTTTTGCAACTCTCTCTTGAAGTTTTTCGCGATCGTAATCAGAGGTTGTTTCTTCAATTTGAGTTCTTATTTGTTGAACTCTTCCAGAAATCATATCTTGTGAACTTGCTCCATCAACTATAGTTGTATTTTCTTTATCAAGTACAACCTTCTTAGCTGAGCCAAGATCCTCAACAGTAGTTGTCTCTAAAGATAAACCAACTTCTTCTGAAATTACTTTACCACCTGTTAAAATTGCAATATCTTCTAACATAGCTTTTCTTCTATCCCCAAATCCAGGAGCTTTACAAGCCGCAACTTTTACAATGCCTCTCATATTATTTACAACAAGTGTAGCTAAAGCTTCGCCTTCAACATCTTCTGCAATAATAAGAAGAGCCTTCCCAGCTTTAGCAACAGATTCCAGTAAAGGTATTAAATCTTTTATATTAGAAATTTTCTTGTCGAATAATAAAATGAAGGGATCTTCCAACACAACATTCATCTTGTCTTGATTATTGATGAAATACGGTGACAAATAACCTCTGTCAAACTGCATTCCCTCTACTACATCGAGCTCATTTTCTATACCTGAGCCCTCTTCTACTGTGATTACACCCTCTTTTCCAACTTTATCCATAGCTTCGGCGATTATATCTCCAACATCAGAATCTCCATTTGCAGAGATTGAGCCCACCTGCGCTATAGCAGAACTATCTTTGCAGGGTGATGATAATTTTTTTACTTCTTCAACCGCAGCATGTATTGCTTTATCTATCCCTCTTTTCAAATCCATTGGATTCATTCCTGCGGCAACAGATTTCAAGCCTTCATTTACAATTGCTTGAGCTAAAACAGTTGCAGTAGTAGTACCGTCACCAGCCTGATCACTTGTTTGAGATGCAACTTCTTTAACCATTTGTGCTCCCATATTTTCAAATTTATCTTCAAGTTCTATTTCTTTCGCTACAGACACACCATCTTTTGTAACTGTTGGTGCTCCGAATGATTTATCTAAGATTACATTTCGACCCTTTGGTCCAAGTGTTACCTTAACTGCATCAGCAAGAATATTAACTCCTGCTAAAAGCTTGACTCTTGCGTTTTCACTAAATTTTACGTCTTTTGCTGCCATAACTCCTCCTACTCAACAACTCCATAAATTTCACTTTCATTCATTATTAGGTATTCTTCCCCATCAATTTTCACAGTATTTCCACCATACTGTCCAAAAACAACGTGGTCGCCGACTTTTAAATCGACTGGGCTCACTTTTCCATCCTCAGATTTCTTTCCAGGACCAACGGCCACTACCTCACCTTGTTGAGGCTTCTCAGTAGCAGAACCAGGAAGCACTATACCTCCTGCTGAAGTTGTTTCTTCATCTTGTCTTTTGACTACAACTCTGTCTTGTAATGGTCTTATTTTCATATTTTGTTATCCTCCAATAACTTGCAAATATTTAGGGTTTTATTGAGTTTTTTTCAAGTACTTCTCAGAAATATAATAAAAAACAAATCCTATTAAAACACCTAAAGAGTTGGCTATTATATCCATATACTCGAAATTCCTCAAACCGAAAATCATTTGTGTAGCTTCTGTGGCAACTCCAATGAGTATTAGAACGGCAAATAAAATGTATAAATTTGTTTTTTTACTTGCTGTAAAAGTTATTGCAGCTAAAAGTACATACATCAATACATGCAAAAGCTTATCATCAAGGTTAGAGAAATTTTGGTCAAAATTATAAATAGAAATTAAAAATATAGAGAGTGCTAAGGCTATTGAAATAATTTTCATAATATTTTCAAAATTTAGCTCTAAATTTCTAGGAAGCAAATAACAGAGACAAACAGATGGAATCGCTAAAACACCCATCAATATGAAAAAATTATAATAACCGAAGCCTTCAAGAATAAAGCCTGAGGAACCTTTAATAATTGTTCCAGGAACAATTACAAGAGAAGCCAAGAATGCATATTGTATAGCAGTGAATTTACGGTCAATCAGATCAACAAGAAATGTTATAAAACAAACTGCTGTAAATGATTGAGCGATAGTATCTAAAAAATTAATTGAAATAAAATTCAAGTAACTCGGATTTAGATATAAATAAGAAAAAAGTATGTTTGTAGATAGAACCAATATTGCTCCTAAAAGCATTGAGATATTAATTTTGAGGTATTTAATACTTAACAATGCTATACCCGCACCAACAAATGTGGCAATGAAATTAAAATAACTCTTCATCTCGAGAAAGCTGGGATCATCTAGTGAAGTTTCTTTGTAGAGTGCAGCAGCCATCGGACCTAGAACTATGTCGGAAATTTTATAAACTCCTATCAAAATTAATAGGACCACAACATTATTTTTCTGGAATAAATTTTTAAAAGCTTCCTTGAATACTGTTAATGTCGATTGATTTAAATTTAATTCATCTACTTTTTTTGATATCAAGGTAAAAAAGGGCAGAATTAACATTAAAAATGCTAAGTAAAAATATACAAAACTCCAATTATCTTCACCAATTAGCGAATATACTTGAGCGCCAACTAAGAAAGCTCCTATTTTGTAGCCCAATTGGTAGATTGTTGAGAGATTTTCAGGGCTAGAGAACTTGTCATATTCAACCCTATAAGCATCAAGAGCAATATCTTGAACTGATGAGAAGAAGTAAATCAAGCATGCAATAAAAACTATTAAGGTAATGTTTTGCAAAGGATCAAGAATAGACAGAGTAAATAGCAATATTGATAGAGAAACCTGTGAAAGTAAAAGCCAAGATCTTCTCAAGCCAAGCAATTTATGAAGTACAGGAATCTTTATATTGTTTATGAATGGAGACCACAAAAAATTTAATGCAACAATTAAGGATGAGACTGTAATTAAACCAAACGTTTCTTTACTTACTCCAGCTGAAAGCAGCCATAGACCAAATGGTATTCCAAGAGCAAAGGTAGGAATTGCTGCAGATATACCTAGAAAGATAAAATTGAACTGTGATAAATTAGTTTTCATCTAATTTACTCCAGTCGAATAATGGCCCTGGATCTTTTTTTCTTTCAGGCGAAATTTCTGAATGTGCTACAACATCATCAAGTTGAAAAAATTTTTTCAAAGCATCTACTATTTTTTTAAGGTTTTCGTATTGCTCTCTAGTATATTCTTCGTCAACTTTACCTTGAATTTCTATTCCTATAGAAAACTCATTGCAATTTTTTCGTCCTTTAAATATCGATTCACCTGCGTGCCAAGCACACTTATTAAAGGGAACAAATTGTATTATTGTCCCATCTCTTTTTATGTATAAATGAGCAGAGACTTTTACATTTCTTAAATCTTGGAAAGAGCTATGTAAGTCAAAATTCAATTTATTCATAAAAAGGTTCTCCACATTGTCGTTATCATATTCACCCTCTGGAAGGCTGATTGAGTGCAGAACTATTAAATCAATATTCTTCTCACGCTCAGAAAAGTTTGGTGAAAGAATTTTCTTTGCATCAACAAAAAAAGAATCACTTATTCTCATAAAGAATTTATTTTAAACAGATATAACTAAAGATACGAATTACTGATCGACAAGATCTGCCGCAAGTTTTCCGGAGTACGTTCCCATAGTCCAACCTAAATGACCATGACCAGAATTATAAAAGACATTTTTTCTCTTAGATTCTCTAATAATCGGTACCATATCAGAAGACATTGGCCTTAATCCAGTCCACGGAAGATAATTTTTTGTATTAACCTCTGGAAAAAGCTCATTGATCCAATTTAATAGAGGTTTAATTCGATTACTTCTAATATCTTTGTTATAGCCTGCAAGCTCTGCGGTGCCTGCAACTCTTAGTCTATTACCAAGTCTTGAAGCTACAAGCTTGCTTGGGTCATCTAAAAGTGAAACAAATGGTGCAGATTCTATAGATTTGTCATCTTCTAAATCTACGGTAACTGAGTAGCCCTTTACAGGATAAATTCTAAAAGAATCACCAAATTTTCTTCTAAATCTCTCAGTTTCAACACCTGTACATAAAATTATGTCATCAAACTCATATTCGCTCTTATTTGTTTGCAATATGGGCTTATTTGATTTTTTAATATCTTTAATGGTTTCAGAAAATTTAAAATCTACTCCATATTTTTTCTCTAATACTTTGGCCAATTCAAAGCAATATTTATGAATGTCTCCAGTAGCATCGGATTTTGTGTAAACACCACCAATTATTTTGTGGTTGTTTTTTAAAGCTGGCTCAATTTCAAAGATTTGGTCACGATCAACTATTTCCCATTCACAGCCCATTGCTTCAATCCAGTCTTTTTTTGAAGCAGCGATTTCGAACTCTCTTTTTGAGTTATAAAAATGAATAATTCCCTTTTTCATCAGATCAAATTCAATTCCCTCTTCATCGGCAATTTTGAAATAAAGGTCTCTAGATTTTAAGGATATTGCAAATGCGTTCTCAGAATTTTTTTTGTATTTTCCTAGTGCTGTAGTAATGAAGAAATTAATCATCCACATATATTTTGAATATGTGTCATAAGGTCTAAACAGGTTAGGCATTGGATTAAATAATAGCGGTGCATCATCCTTGAAAATCCACTGTATGCCTTTTTTTACATTATCCCACTGAGTCCATGTTTCTGAATTGCAAACACTTATTTGTGCGCCATTAGAGTAACTTGTTTCCATTCCAGCATATTTATGTGTATCAAAAACGGTTACATTTTGATTTTTCTTTGCCAAAAAATAGGCAGTATTCACTCCTAAAACTCCTGCGCCTATAACTGCAACATTTTTTTTCATGATGCTAATTCCTTTGGCAATTTAAAGGTCATATTTTCGTTATTTTCTGACAAATTTCTTACTGTTTTAAATCCTAAAGGAACAAGAAATGAAATTACTTCTTGAACAATTTCCTCTGGCGCTGAGGCTCCAGCAGTAATTCCAACAGAGGTAGCGTCTTTTAAAGAATTTAAATCTATATCTGTTTTATCGTCAATTAGAAATGATTTAGTACCACATTTTTCAGCCAACTCTTTTAATCTATTCGAATTAGAACTTGTCTGAGATCCTATAACAAGCACAATCTGACATTCAAGCGACAATTGTTTCACTGCATCTTGTCGATTTTGTGTTGCGTAACAAATATCATCAGCACTCGGACCAATAATGCCTGGAAATTTTTCTTTCAAAGAATTAATTAATTCCCTTGTCTCATCTACAGAAAGTGTTGTTTGTGTTACATAAGCAACTTCAGGAGAACTTATCTCTAATTTTTTAATATCATCATTATTTTCTACAAGATAAATTTTTGTATTTGAATTAGATGGATGTCTGCCTAATGTACCTATTACTTCAGGGTGTCCTTTATGTCCAATTAAAATGATATCTCTACCCTTTTGAGCATGTTTTTGTACTTCTAAATGAACTTTAGTCACTAAAGGACATGTGGCATCAAAATACATGAAATTTCTTTTTTTGGCTTCATCCTCAACTTTTTGACTTACTCCATGTGCACTAAATATTGCAACTGCATTGTCAGGAATTTCTGAAACTTCTTTTACAAATTTAACACCCTTTTTCTCTAAGTCTTCAACTACCTTTTTGTTATGTACAACTTGATGTCTTACGTATACTGGCTCTTTATATTTGTCCAAGGATTTTTCTACAATATCAATTGCCCTATCAACGCCTGCACAAAAACCTCTTGGATTTGCTAAGACAATCTCTTTATGTAGTTCTTTTTTCATTATTGTTGACTATAGTAAAAACAATGATTATAGCTCCTAATGTTATAAGGGCATCAGCAAAATTAAAAACGAATAATGAATAATTATTAATATGTAAATGTAGATAATCAGTAACATATCCGTGATATATTCTTTCTAGAAAATTACCTAAACCTCCTGCAAATATAATAATGATTGCAAATTTTTGGAATCTGCCTTCACTTCTGAAGTATTGTGAAATTAAAAAAACAAGTACAAAAAAAATTGTCAAAGTTAAAACAAATTGCATCTCATCATTTAAATCATCAAGCATGCTCAGGGCAATGCCTCTATTTTCAGTTATATAAAGATCAAGAAAAGGAAGAAAAGAGTAAGGTTTCAATGTAAATGTTGAAAAGAAGTATTTCAGGTAAATATCTATTGAAGTAAGTATTGCAATAAGAGAAAAATCTTTCAATTAGAAAAAACTCCTTACCTCTCCCTCTCCTGACATATTATTTATACATCTCTTACAGATTCCATTTTCTAATTCTTCTACTTTATGCCAACAACGAGTACATTTTTCATTGACAGATTTTTTTACCAAAATTTGCTCTGATTTGCCAAGAAAAATTGAGCAACTTGAGCATATTAGAATTTTGTTCATCTCATCAGAATATTTTGATATTTTGTCGAATAATTCCTTTTCCAGTGTAATTTCTAAATCACAATCTAATGCATTTTTTATATCTTTCTTTTTCCTTTCCTCTTCAATTTCCTGATAAGCTCTTTGCCTAAGCTGTACCAGAAGCTCAAATTCCTCTTCTTCCTCTCTATTAAGTTTATTTTCATGATCTTCCCATTCTGAGTAAAAGATTTTATCTCCATTTCCATTAGATAAATTCTCAGAAAATTCATATGCTGTAAATGGAAGTATTGGGCTAATAGCTTTATTCAGAAAATCTAAAACTATTGAAAGCGCATATTGAGCAGATCTTCTTCCTTCTGATTCAGGCTGCATTGTATAAAGCCTATCTTTAATAACATCTAGATATAAGGAGCCTAAATCGTTCACACAAAAATTTACAATTTTTGATACGACCTGATGGAAATTAAATTCTTTATATAATTCTCTTATTTCGTTTTGTAATTTTGCTGTTTTTGAAATTATCGCTTTATCAAGAAATAATACTTTTGTTACTTGATCATTTTGATCATAATCATAGAGATTCGATATCATAAAACGCATTGTATTTCTTATTCTCCTGAACCCATCTACTGATCTGTTAAAGATATCTTTTGAAAAAGCCATTTCACCTCTGAAGTCAGTAGCAGCTATCCAGAAACGTAATGTATCTGCCCCAGAATTATTTATTATTTCCTGAGGCCCAACAACATTTCCAATTGATTTTGACATCTTTCTACCATCTTCATCTACTACAAATCCATGAGTTAATACGCCTTTGTATGGTGGAGTTCCATTCATAGCTACAGATGTAAGCAATGACGACTGAAACCAACCACGATGTTGATCGCTCCCCTCAAGATATAAATCAGCCTTTACATCATTACCATAAAGCTCATTCATTACACAATGATGGGTTATTCCGGAATCAAACCAAACATCGAAAATATCATTAGACTTCTCGTACTTTTCTTTGTCCTCTCCAAAGTCAAATTCTTTCCATGCGTCAATTCCATTTTCTTTAATTTGTTCAGATGCTTTATTAAAAACTTTTTCAATTTCATTTGTTGGTTCTCCTGTTTCTTTATCAAAAATCAATGGTATTGGTATTCCCCAATCTCTCTGTCTTGAAATACACCAATCTGGTCTATCTTTAAGCATTATTTGCATTCTTTCTTTGCCCCAAGCAGGAGTAAATTCAACATTATCAATCCCATGTTCCGCCCCCTCCAATAGTCCTGATTTAGTCATTGAAATAAACCATTGAGGTGTTGCCATAAAAATTAATGGTGTTTTATGTCTCCAGCAATGCGGATAGCTATGCTGAAAATCTTCATTGCATAGCAAAGAATCGGCATCTTTCAACTTTTTGATAATTTCCTCTTCTGATTTTCTTACATGTAGTCCACCAAAATATTTGACATCATCTTTAAAACAACCATTTGATGAGATTGGATTTTTCAATTCAATTCCATTCTCAGAGCACGTCTCAAAATCTTCTGGGCCATGTGCAGGAGCAGAGTGAACACATCCAGTTCCAGTGTCAGTTGTAACGTGTTCGCTAAATAATAATGGTGATGTTCTATTATAGAGAGGGTGAATGAAGTGTAATCCGTCTAAATCATTACCTTTCATTTTTTTTATTATTTCAAAATCTTTCAAACTCCATCTATCAAAACAAGTTTTAACAAGTTCAGATGCAATTA
>CETE01002636.1_pt1 | contig 11880 bp, 12 predicted proteins | sample 531241 | NCBI WGS metagenome assembly CETE01 (sample SAMEA2622336, study PRJEB7988) | marine metagenome | biome: marine biome (ENVO:00000447); feature: deep chlorophyll maximum layer (ENVO:xxxxxxxx); material: "saline water (ENVO:00002010), including plankton (ENVO:xxxxxxxx)" | depth 30 m
AAATAGCCAGAAACTTTGATGGTCTTGGGTATGTTTGTGATGTGACACAAGAAAAAGAACTCAACAGTTTTATTACCTTTGCAGAAGAGAAACTAGGTAGCGTTGATTGCTTTATCTCAAATGCTGGAACGATTTTTGTTGACCCAGATCATGTTGCATCTGCTCCAAATAAAACTTGGGATTTAAGTTGGAAATTACATGTAATGCCACACGTTTATGCTGCCAGGAGATTATTACCTGGAATGTTGGATCGTAAATACGGTTATCTGGTAAATACAGCTTCGGCCGCTGGTCTTCTCTATCAAATTGGCGATGCTCCTTACAGCGCCAGCAAGGCAGCTGCAATAAGTTTTTCAGAAGGAATAGCGATATCACATGGAGATGAAGGGATAAGATCCTCTGTCATATGTCCACAGTATGTTGCAAGCAATTTATTGGGATTTAGTGATCCTGCAGATGCAAAGAGTATCGAAGGTTTATTATCACCCGAAGTGGTGGCAGATAAAGTTTATGAGGCAATGTGTCGGGGAGAATTTTTAATCCTGCCTCATCCAAAAGTTCAAAAGTATTTAACTAATAAAGTGTCAGATTACGATCGCTGGATCGAGGGCATGCGCAAATTAAAAAAGAAATCTATTGCAAAACGAGGCTCGGCAAAACCGTTGGATATAATTCATCTAGTCTAAATTTTTTCAAGATGATTTTCTAAAAAATGTAAATCTCCACCGTGTAATAAACGAAGTGCCAAATGCGCATGCATAATATGAGCTGAATGGCCTTTTTCTAATGTATTTTTTGTCTTTAGTGAAGGAATAGCGTGATAAATTTTGCATACCTTTTCGGCATACATTTTATACTCAGGCATATATACAAAGCGCTTGTATAAACCGAGAAACCTAGGTTTAGAGATAAGCCATCCTGTTTCTTCTAGAACCTCACGATGCAGAGCCTGAATTGGGTTTTCTCCGTGATCTACACCGCCACCAGGCAATTGGAATTCAAAATCTGGTTCTTCTTGGTAGGTCAATAAAATCTGATCACCGCGCGTCAATATTGCATAAACGCCCGGCCTTCTCACGTATTTTTTTTTCAAATTTGGAGCGTTTCCAAAACGTCGCATATTATTTTCTAACTCGAGTTATCTTGTGGCCACTATATAGACAGGGTATGCGTATCGCTAGTGTAATAAAAGAAAGCCTGCCATGGACACGTCAGCTAAAACTTGGGATGATACAATACTTCCATTTCAACTTGATAAATCTGACATAAGAGGTCGCGTGGCAAGATTAGACGGGGTTCTTGAAGGCGTCCTCAAACAACATAACTATCCTTACGTCGTCGAAGCATTGGTGGCAGAAATGGCACTGTTAACTGCGATAATAGGCGAAAGTATTAAGTTAAGATGGAAACTATCTCTGCAAATACAATCAAAAGGTGCAGTCCGAATGATTGCAACAGATTACTATGGGCCATCAAAAAAAGGGGAACCTGCAAAAATAAGAGCTTACGCAAGTTTTGATGAAAAACGTCTAAACCAAGCACCTTATTTTGAGCAACTCGGTCAGGGGTACTTTGCAATTTTAATTGACCAAGGCGAAGGTATGAAACCTTATAAAGGAATTACCCCACTTTCGGGCGGGTCGTTAGCTTCTTGTGCTGAAGCTTACTTTGCTCAATCTGAACAACTCCCGACTCGATTTAAGCTTAGTTTTGGAAAATCAATAGAAAAGGATCGCAAAGAGCACTGGCGTGCTGGAGGAATAATGATTCAACACATGCCAAAATCATCAATAGAAGTATCTGGCGAGGGCGGGTCAGGAGAAGATGGCCTAATGGTCGCGTCAGATCTATTGACTGGGAATGAACATGATGATTGGAACCGTGTAAATATATTATTGGATACAGTTGAAGAGATTGAACTCACTGGTCCAGTTGTGGAGCCAAAAAATCTTCTTGTCAGATTATTTCACGAAGAAGTTCCACGAGCTTTTGAACCGCAAAGCGTGGAATTTGGTTGTACCTGTAGCGAAGAACGCGTTCGACAGTCTTTGTCAATTTATTCAGCAAAGGATATTGAAAAGATGACGACACCTGAAGGCACGGTAACCGCTGATTGTCAATTTTGTGGAGCACATTATGATTTGAGCCCAGAGACAGTAGGATTTCAGGCAACCAAAAATGGAAAATCATAATAACAGTCTAATAGCCAGTATTAAGAATAATCTTTCAAAATATGAATCTTGCTCCTCAGATTTTGATCTTAATCCAGATATGGCTTTTAATCAGAAATTAAATTTTCTTGAGGCTAGTGTATTAATTCCAATTTTAACTTTCAAACAAGATCTTGAGATTTTACTAACCCAAAGATCGGTTAACCTTAAAAATCACCCAGGCCAAATATCTTTCCCCGGGGGTAAAAAAGAAAAATTCGATATAAGTCCCGTAGAAACTGCCCTCAGGGAAACAGAAGAAGAGGTTGGTCTAAATCGACAGCTTGTTGAGATCATTGCCTCTCTCCCGACCCATAAAACTGCAACTGGCTTTATAATCAGGCCTTACATAGGGATAGTCGGCCAATCTTTCCAAGAAACATTACAGTGCGATGAGGTTGATGAAATTTTTACTGTACCTTTTGATCATATTTTAAATGAGAAAAACTTCTCAGTTCAAACGCGAAAATGGAATGGTTCGCAAAGACGGTACTATATTGTCCCATACGGTCCCCATTATATCTGGGGTGCGACTGCCAGAATATTATTGAATTTATCAAGGGCATTGACCCAATGAAAATACATGCTGATTGGCTAAGTATTCCATCAACTCGATTAGTGATGGATAAGTTACTCTCCAAAGGATTTCAGGCCTACTTTGTTGGTGGCTGCGTCAGAAATTCCATCTTAGATACTGAAGTCAAGGATATTGATATTTCTACAAGTGCCCATCCAATAGAAGTTTTGGAAATAATGAAAAAAGCGGGACTAAAAGCAGTACCCACAGGCATTGAACACGGAACTGTAACAGTAGTAGTTGACAAGAGAATCTACGAGATAACCACTCTTCGCGAGGATATTGAAACAGATGGGCGGAAAGCTAAAGTCAGATTTTCGAAATCAATTTTAGAGGATGCAAAACGACGTGATTTCACCATTAATGCCATATTTTCTGAGCAAGATGGAACAATTTTAGATCCTTTGAATGCAATTCCTGATATATTCGAAAAACGTATAAAATTCATTGGGGATCCCCGTGAAAGAATTAAAGAAGACTATTTGCGCATTTTAAGATTTTTTCGCTTCCTCGCATTATTTGGTAAAGAGGATGAAACCCACGAGGCCGAACTTACTGCATTAAATGATTTAAGAGATGGATTAGACACAATATCCGTTGAAAGGAAAGGCGATGAAATTTTAAAATTGTTTGCTGCACCTAGTCTTGAATATTCAATTTGTCTGATGGAAAAGGCAAAAATTAATTCAAAAATTTTTAATACTTGCAATCACGCCAGTCTAAGCAACCTAATAAAGCTCGAAGAAAGACTTGACATCGCACCTTGCGCAATCAGACGTTTAGCCGCTTACACGGGTGACAACTTAAAATCACAGTTGAGATTTTCAAAAAAACAAGCAAAAGCTCATCAAATTTTAAGACAGGAGGCAACAAATAAGAAAGACGCTGCAGAACTGTCTTATCGATACAACAAAAATTTAGCTCTGGATGCTATATTGGTGAGGTCAAGCTTACAAAATATAGAACCTAGCAAAAATATTTTTAGCCAAATAAAAAAAGGATCTGTTGCCAAATTTCCAATCAAACCGTTTGACTTGGCAGAATATTTTTCCGGTCCCCGATTAGGAGAAATGCTTGCTTATTTAGAACAAAAATGGATTGAATCTGATTTTACACTAAATAAAGAGATGTTGCTGGCTACCATTAAATAGTCGACAGGATAATTCGTCATTTAAGAAACGAAAGATATAAACTACACAATGTTCCGTTTTTTCGAAAATTTAGTAGACCCATTTGCTAACTACCAAGAATTAGATAACCCTCCGAACACCGTTCGCTCATTTCTAATGAGTTATACGAAACCTTTCCTGGGTATATTTATAATAACTGGTTTGATAGCCACATTAGCTGCAGCAAGCGAAATCTACCTGATTTATTTATTAGGCTGGATAATTGATGTTGTTAGCGGTGAACCAAAAGATGTCTTCAAAAATTATTCAAATAATTTTATTTGGGCGGTAGCATTTGTCCTTATTCTTCGACCACTGATTTTTGCCTTAGACGTATTGTTAATCAACAATACCCTTATGGTTAATGTCGCCACACTTTTTAGGTGGCGCGGACACAAACATGTTTTGCGACAATCGATTGGCTGGTTCGAAAATGATTTTGCAGGCCGAATTTCAAATAGGGTCATGCAAACACCTAGATCGGCAGGTGAAGTGGTATTCCAAATATTTGATGCTTTGGGATACTCGCTTGCCTATATTTTTGGCGGCTTATTGTTACTAAACAGTGTAGATTTTCGTCTTATGCTTCCTATGGCAATCTGGTTTTTATTATATCTTGTTTTAATAGTTTGGGTTGTAAAAAATATTAGCCCAGCCTCCAAAGCATCTTCAGACGCAAGATCAAGTTTAAATGGTCAAATCGTCGATACATATACCAATATTCATTCAGTAAAATTGTTCGCTTATCAAAACCAAGAATTAGATAGTGCTAAATCTGCTATTGAAAAAACCCGAAAAACTTTTGCCTACGAGATGCGCCTTTATACTATAATGGACTTTGGCCTTAATATTCTGAACGGATTATTAACAACGAGTTTGATAGGTGTATCACTTTTTCTTTGGTATAATGGAGAGGCTACTGCCGGTACCATTGCAGCTGCATCAGCTCTAGCAATTCGATTAAATGCTATGACAGGCTGGATTATGTGGGCAATATCTTCATTTTTTAGAGAACTTGGTGTCATACAAGAGGGTATGGGCACTCTAGCTGATCCAATTACGCTTAAGGATCAAGAGGATGCAGAAAATCTAGAAATTACAAATGCCCGAATAGAAGTAAAAAATTTAAGCCATCACTACGGTCTTAAAAGGGGTGGCTTGAATAAATTGAGTATCACTTTTAATGAAAACGAGAAAGTCGGATTAGTTGGAAGATCAGGTGCTGGAAAATCTACTTTGTTGAAATTAATTCTTCGCTTTTATGATGTAGAGGCTGGAGAAATATGTATTGATGGCCAAGATATTTCAAAAATAACTCAAGTTAGTCTGCACAAGTCTATTGGTGTTGTTCAGCAGGACAGCAGCCTCCTACACAGGTCAATCCGTGAAAACATTTGTTATGGTAAATCCGATGTATCTGAAATTGAAATCATTGCAGCTGCAAAGAAAGCGCATGCTCATGATTTCATTTTAAATTTACAAGATGAAAGTGGAAGAAAAGGGTACGACGCCCACGTTGGAGAGCGTGGAATTAAACTATCAGGAGGACAAAGGCAACGGATAACTTTGGCCCGGGTTATTCTAAAAAATGCGCCTATTCTTCTATTAGATGAGGCAACAAGTGCCCTCGACAGCGAAATTGAAAACCAAATTCAAGATACTCTGAAAAAAATGATGAGTGGTAAGACAGTAATTGCAATAGCTCATAGATTATCAACAATCGCTCAAATGGATCGAATACTTGTTCTAGATGAGGGTAAAATAGTAGAGGATGGAGATCATCAGTCCTTGCTGTCAAAAGGAGGACTATACTCTGAGCTTTGGCATCATCAATCTGGTGGTTTTTTAAAGTCCAATTAAATATTTTAATCACAATTAAAAAAGTCAAAACGAGAAATTTGTTGCCAAGAATTAAATACTAAAGTTAATAAGGTCGAAAAAGAGCAGTCAAAAAATAAAATGAAAATAAAATTAATCCTGATTACCTTTATCTTTACTTTTTTAAGTACCACTTTGTCTTGGGCAAATAATACTTTTGCAATTGAGCAACCAATCACTTCCATTGTAGTCAAAAAAGCAGACCGAAAAATGTATCTTTTTAATGGTGAAAAAGTCCTACGCCGCTATCGTATTGGGTTGGGATTTTCACCTAAAGGCGATAAGAAATTTGAAGGTGATGGCAAAACACCAGAAGGTAAATATTATATAAATCGTAAAAACCCAAACAGTCAGTATTATTTGTCTTTAGGCATATCTTACCCCAACGAAACCGATAAAATAGAAGCAGCAAAATTAGGTAAGTCTCCTGGAGGTGATATTTTTATTCATGGCCGCGATAAATCACCAAAATGGTGGAAACGTGATTGGACGTTTGGTTGTATAGCGCTGAGAAATCATGAAATGGATGAAATATATAGTGCTGTCGATATTGGCACACCTATATTTATACTACCATAAATAATTAAGTCTTACCGCCTAAAACCAAAGTCCACCAAATTTTCCCACTGGGCTCTTGGAACCACGAGAAGCCTAATTCGAGCGCATTTGGATCTAAAATTACAGCTCTAGTATTTTTATTTTCCATCCATGCAGAAAGCGTATCCATTTCATTCTCAAATGTCTCAGAAATTACCTCTCCCAAAAACTCTCCTGAATAGTTTACACGTCTAGCTCTATCCAAAGGCGAAGATCCGTCTGAACCAAAGTGCCATGGGCGGTTTTGTAAGGACATATCACGAGAATGGGTGGCTGCTGCGGCATTTAGCTGAGCGTTTAATTGTAGACTAGTCAAAGATCGGCTCGAACGTAAAACATTAACAGCATCAAGCATTCGGAATTGTATTTGCGCCGTTGATTGGGCTCTCATATCATAAATTTTAGGAACTGGCTTGCCATCTGGTGCCATTTGCACCTCTTGAGGAGCACAGCCTATTAATAGAGTTGCAACTGAAATCAAAATTAAAGTCTTTAACATTTCGTCCCACACCCATGCTTTTTAATGGCAAAGATTTAGCCCAATATTTCCAATTGAGCCTACTACGTTCTTGCATTAAAATATGAAGAACACAATTAAGGTTTTTCCATGTTCAAAATCAATCGTCGCAACTTCTTGGCAGTTTCGGGGGCCTCCTTATGTACCCCAAGCCTTGCTTTATCAAACGTTAACCAAGACAATACAACCGAAATAGAAAAAGAAATATCAGGAAATATCAGACACAATGTTTCTAGTTTTAGAGCCCTAAATTGGAAACCGTATTTTAAAACTCTACGAAAAGGTGCAATTTTGGTCGATATCTCTTCCAGAGCATTGCATTATTGGTCATCAGATGAACAAACTTACCGTTTATTTCCATCTTCAGTCCCGATGTCTGATGATTTAATAAAAACTGGGAGGACAAAAGTTACCAGAAAGGTAGAAGGCCCCAGCTGGAGACCGACACCAGCTATGAAAATAAGAAACCCAGAGTGGCCAGATTTTATAGGACCGGGCCCAGAAAATCCCTTGGGAACGCATGCTCTATACCTAAGTTGGACATATTTCCGAATTCATGGAACTCACGATACGCGAAAAATAGGGCGTCGGTCTTCAAATGGATGTATTGGCCTTTATAATGAACATATTGCAGAATTATTCGATATGGCGGAAGTTGGCACGCAGGTTTTGGTTATCTAGGACTGCCAATTTGGTTAAGGAATAACTATAAGTCAATTCGATGGTTTATTTTCCACTCTCAGAAGATGAATAAATGGAAATTTCCCGAGAAAAACCAGCAGAAATTGAGATTCGCTCGGCTTCTGTTTTTTACGGAAAAGAGAGAATTTTAGAAAACTTTAATCTTTCTATAATAGAGCAAAAGGTTGGGTTTATAGGCCGCAATGGTTCGGGAAAAACCACTCTCTTAAGAATTTTAGCTGGCTTACAAGAATTGACCAGTGGTAAAGTTTTAATCGATGGGACCGAAGTAGCAAAACATAGAAATAAAGCTATTAGAAAGGTTGGAATAATCTTCCAAAACCCAGATCACCAAATTATTTTTCCAACTGTTGGAGAAGAGCTTCGGTTTGGCCTCACTCAATTAGGCTTGAACAGAAATGAGGCTGATCTAAAAGTTATCGAATGTTTAAATCAATATGATAAAGCTGACTGGTTTGAACGAGCCGTTTCTACTTTGTCTCAAGGCCAAAAACACTTGGTTTGCCTCCTCGCAGTTTTGTTAATGAAACCCAGAGTTTTACTTTTGGATGAACCATTTACCGGAATAGATATACCTACACAGTTAAAACTGGAATATTTCTTAAATTCGCTGAAGCAGACTATAATTCACGTTTCACATGTTCCAGAAACATTCCAAAGATATCAGAGATTAATCTGGATTGAGGAAGGTATTATTCAAGCTGATGGACCACCAAAATCTGTTATAAAAAAGTATAGAGATGCTATGAAAAATTTTGATGAAAAGAAAATTTGATGTTTGCTGAAGTTTCTTTGGACAATACCAAATTAGACGAGGTTTCTATTCAAAAAAAGATGCTAATCAGCTGCGCTGCTGCTGCATTGCTATTTTTTATAAAAAATCCAATTTTAATGTTTGGTATATTTTTGGCGCTCCTGCTTATTTATTTTTTTGTCGGCGGATTAAAATTTCTACGATTAGGATTATCTAGTCTTAAGATTACGATTCCTTTCATTATAATCTTAGCTTGTTGGCATTTGTATTTAGACCACTTTGACAAAGGTCTGACCCTTATTTTTCGCCTTACTTCAGCGTTCTTAATAGCAAACTTATTTTTACTAACTAGCAAGATCCATGATATAATTTTGACAATTCAAAAATACTCATTTTTTCTCAAGATTTTTGGGATTAATTCTCATGCTGTGTCTATAACGATCGGCCTTTTTATTAGGTCAATTCCTATTTTAAAACAAAGAGCAAAAAATTTAATGCTTGCGCAATCTGCCAGATCAACTAAACGCAGTTTTTGGAGAATTTCTATACCTTTAGCATTATCAATTTTAGATGATGCGGATCATGTTTCAGAAGCTCTCCGTGCTAGAGGTGGAATAAAAAAACGAGAAAATTGATGGAAAAAACAAGTGTCCTAGTAGCTTTATTTGCCGCTCTGATTGCAGTATTAGGGTTGGTTCCTGCATTTCCGTTAGCTTTAGGCGTACCAATTACCGCACAAAGTTTGGGTGTTATGCTTTGTGGAACAATTTTAGGTTCGAAAAAAGGTGGTTTAGCAGCATTATTTTTTATTGTTTTGACATTAGTAGGTTTACCCTTGCTGGCTGGAGGTAGAGGAGGAATCGGCCTTCTTGCAGGGCCTTCGGCAGGTTTTATAATTGGTTTTCCCTTGGCGGCCTACGTTACTGGATGGCTTATGGAGAAAACAAAGTCTGTAAACATTCAAATTTCTGTTTCTCTATCTACAATAGTGGGAGGAATAGTCATACTTTATATTCCTGGACTGATTGGTATGATGATTAATGCAGGTATGTCTCTAAATGCAGCAGTCGTAGCTGTTTCTATCTACTTGCCCGGCGATATTTTAAAGGTAATTCTTGCAACAGTAGTAACAGGTGCAATATTCAAGGCGCGCCCGGCTAGTGTCTTAACTAGAAACTAAGACTTTAACATAATAGCCGAACCTATACCGCCGGCCGCAGCTATTGCTGCCATTCCAAATTTTCCAGCGGTTTTAATAAGTTCATTGAATAATCGAACTACCAAAATAGCACCCGACGCACCAATCGGATGACCCCTAGAAAGGGCCCCGCCTCTTATGTTTACTATATCCAAATCTAGATCACATATACGAGAACATAATATTGCTTGTGCTGCATAAGCTTCCATAAGTTCGATAAAATTTAAATTTGATAATCTTACTTCTGTTTGATCTAAAAGCTTTTTCATTGCTCCTGCTGGCGCTAATGGTGCCTCTTCAGGTAAAACCCCACTTGTTGCAGAATCTAAAACCTCAATACCTTTAAGCATTCTATTTTTTAAAAAATTCTCTGACACCAGAACAACGAAACCAGCTGCATCCGCGGCTATCGCGGAGTTTGCATAAGTAATGGTATCTGACAATTTAGGTGCTCTTTCACAAATTTTTTGGCTGAGTTTTCTGGTAAATAAATCTTTTTTTTGATCTAAAATTGGAGTTATCTCAGATCTCAATATTTTTTCAGATTTCAAGGCATTTAAGTGGCTATTAATACTCCAGTCATCTTGTTCTTTTTTACTAATTTCAAACTTTCTTGCTAACTTTGCAGTGGCTTCTGCCAATTCAGGATCATTAAAACCAAAAGGAGCAAAAGCAGGTCGATCATAAGGAACCAATACCTGGTCTGTATTTTCCGACCGTAATCTGATTGGTCGGGTCGAATAACTTTCCACCCCTCCAGCAACAACAACTTCTGAGCGACCACTTCTTATAAGATCTGAACCAATACTTATTGCGTCTAATCCTCCACAGCACTGCCTATCAATGGAAATTCCACCTACAGAAAGATTAAGCCTTGCTTCAAGGCTAACCATTCTAGCTGGATTTCCACCAGCACCTAAAGCATTAGAAACTATGAGTTCATCAACGTCGAGCTTTTCTATTTTTGCTGCATTCAAAACGTCGATCAAAACTTGGGCTGCCAAATCATAATAGGTCAGCGATGCAAAAGCTCCATCACGTGGCGCAACGGCGCTACGCTTACCTGCAATTACGAAAACACGTCTAACAGTCATGGCAGATACTTTTCAAAGCTCTAAGATCCGTTTTTCCTGAAGGCAATAATGGCCACTCATTAACACTAATCTTATAAATCTTTTTAGGTTTAAAGACTTGGTTTATTTCTATCAGAGCCTTTTTAAGCTGGTCAGAGGGAATTTGTTTAGTTGTTGCTACTGCAGCCACTACTCGATAATCACTCAATTTGTTGTCAATTTTCCAAACCGCCGCATCTACTATATAGTCAACTGCCTTAAGCCTGTCTTCAATTTCATAGGTTGCTATGGTTTTGTCAGCGACTGTTATGCGTAGATTTTCTTCACCAAGAAGAAATAAATATCCATTTCTGTCTATCTTTCCGTATTCACCAATTGTTAACCAATCATCTTGCCAAACCACATTTTTACTTGCCCCTTGAGCATATTTCAAAAACAGGTAATCTGATTTAACCCATATGCGATTTTTGTTGGATCCATTTGTTTCAATTTTTATGTTAACATTTGGGAAAGCCCTACCAACTGATCCAACTGGCGTAAAATTATCTGAAATTGTTATAAAGCTTGTTTCACTGGATCCATAAAATAAATGTAAGACCGCATTAGGAAAAATTTGTTTGGCCATTTCTCTAGTTTGAGAAGTTAGGCGCCCTCCTCCAATAAAAACATTTAAAGCACTGGGTAGGGTTATAAAAAGCGGTGACATAAATCTTATTTGTGTAGGCGTGATATAAACAAAAGTTGGTCCAAATTTAATCGTTGCCTTTAATTCACTTTTAGATCTAAGTTTCTTCACTTGGTGAACATTATGTCCTAAATACAACGCCTCAAGCGCTCCATATAATACTAAAGAATGTGTTAAATCACCAAATATCAAATATTTTTCTTTTTCTTTTTGTAATGATTTGATGACTTCAAATGAACTGATCCAGCTCTGGGTAGTTCTTAGGACAGATTTAGGTTCTTTAGAGGTTCCACCAGTTTTAGTTCTGAAAACGCCAACACTATTAGAGTTGCTACTTTTTACTTCATCAAAATCCAAAATAATTGGGCACTTGCCTTCTGAAATCTTTTTAATAAAAATTCCTAGTGCAATATTTGCGGATATAGCCTCTGAAAAATTGCATGGCTTTAAATTTAAATTTGAATACCGTGAGTTAGCGTGCCAATTAAATAAGTTTGCCAATTTTAACACCAAAAATTTT